>Ga0194137_10001422_pt1 | contig 14614 bp, 9 predicted proteins | sample TARM_MetaG_T3_14_FD_134025 | JGI IMG/M metagenome (GOLD analysis project Ga0194137, IMG submission 134025) | Freshwater microbial communities from Pennsylvania, USA, analyzing microbe dynamics in response to fracking - TARM_MetaG_T3_14 (version 2) | ecosystem: Environmental > Aquatic >... | reverse complement strand
TCGGGAATGCAGGATGATTTTCCTGCAGGGTTGCATGCAAATGCGCGCGCGCATTTGCATGCATCCGATCGCGGATGTCAGCGCCCGGCGAGGCTTTCGACGGCGGAAATGACGGTGCTCAGCGTGAGCGGCTTTGCCAGGTGCACCTGGAAGCCGGAATCGAGGGCGCGGCGCACATCTTCCGGCCTTGCGAAGGCGGTCAGCGCGGCGGCGGGAAGCGGCGGCAAGCCCTGCTGCGTTTCCATCGCCCGCAGGCGGGCAATGAATGCATAGCCGTCTTCTCCCGGCATGCCGATATCGCTGAGCACCACATGCGGCCGCGCCGCGGCAATCTGTTCGAACGCCATCCCCACCGAAGAGGCTGCGCGAACCGTCGCGCCTGCATCGCAGAGAACATTGCTGAGCAGTTCCCGCGTGTCGGCTTCGTCATCGATGACCAGTATGTCGAGGCCATTGAGCGTTGCGGGAACATCAGCGGCCGGTTGCCGGTCGCCGGCAGCGGTAATGACCTTACCAGCCGCCAGCGCACCGGCCGGCACGACAGGCAGTTCTATCGTGAACGTGGCGCCGCGGCCGATGCCGTCGCTGGCCGCTTCCACGGTTCCGCCATGCAGTTCGACCAGGCTCTTGACGATTGCCAGCCCCAGGCCCAGTCCGCCGAACTGGCGTGAAATGGAACCGTCGGCCTGGCGGAAGCGCTCGAATACGAAAGGCAGGAAGGCCGGATCGATGCCTCGGCCCTGGTCGGCGACCACGATGCGCACATGCGTCGCCGTGCATTCCAGCTCGGCGCGCACGGCGCTCCCTTTCAGTGAAAACTTGATGGCGTTGGTCAGCAGGTTGGCCAAGGCTTGCTGCAGGCGCGCGGCGTCTCCGTGCACGATCGCGCTGCCGCCGATGAGGACATCGATGCGAATCTGCCTGGCGTCGGCTTCGACGCGCAGGCTCTCGACCGTCTCCGTCAGCAGCTGTGCGGTTTCGACGTGCTGCCTGTCGAGCAGCAGATTGCCGCTGGTGATGCGGCTGATGTCGAGCAGATCGTCGATGATGCGCGCCTGCGCCCGCGCATTGCGGTCGATGACCGTCAATGCATTTTCCAGATCGGGGTCACCCGCGCGCTTCATGCGCAGCAGTTCCGACCAGCCGGCGATGGCGTTGAGCGGCGTGCGCAATTCATGCGACAGCACCGACAGGAATTCTTCCTTCAGCCGGCTTTCGCGCTCCGCGTTGGCCCTGGCTTCGCGCTCGGCCTTGAGCAGCTTCTGCGTTTGCTGGTACAGCCGCGAATTGATGATGCCGATGGCTGCCTGCACAGATACGCCGTGCAGCAGCGCTTCATGCGCGGCGGTGAAGCGCCCGGTCTGGCGATGGCCGAGAAAGATGCCGCCGAAAACCTGGCCGTCGCGGCTTTTCACCGGCGCGGCCAGATAGCTCCTGACCGGCAGGTGCCCCGCCGGCATGCCCTTGTACGGCGCATTCCTTGCATAATCCGGATCGCGGGTGATGTCGTCGCTGCGGCGTATGCCTACCCCCTCGAACGTCGGTCCGAACACCGCCGTGTTGCGCGGCATGGGAAAACGCGAAAACGCTTCGCGCGGCACGCCCGAAATCGTGTACAGCATGTAGGACTCGCCCTGGTCGTCCACGACGTTGTGGAAGAAGGCGCCGAACTCCGCCCCGGTAATCTTGACCGCAGCATCCGTCACCTTCTGCAGCAGGGGCTCCAGAAGCAGCTCGGAATGCACGGATTCGCTGACCCGGTTGAGCTGCTCGAGCGCGGCGACGCTTTCCTGCAGCGCCGCTTCCGCCCTTGCCTGTTCGACCATATGCCAGCCGATGGCGGCGGCATCCTTGACCAGGTCGATTTCGTGGGCCATCCATGAACGCGGACGGCCGTGTTCGATGAACAGCGCGGCGTGCAGGCTGCCGTTTCGAACTATCGGTGCAATCATGAATGACTGCATGGACCCCGACCAGCGCTGAACCAGCCGCTCCCGAACCTCGGCTCCGATCCAGGCGTTTCCGCCTCCCTGCTGCAGGTCGTCAATGACCAGCACGCCGCCGTTGCGCAGCAAGACCAGCATTTCCTCGCCCAGATCCGCAGCCGACCGCACACCTATGTTGCCGATGCCGCCTTCATCGCCGCCGCGGCTTTCATGCCGGCGTATCGTGCCGCCGGTTTCATCGAACTCGCCGAACAGGACCGCATCGGCGCCGAGCCGCCGTGCCAGCAGCCGGCTGGTCTCCTGCATGATGAGATGCGGGTTGGACAAGCCGCGCAGGCGCTCGGCGATTTCAAGCTGAAACGTCTGCCGCAGCTCGACGCGCGCCTGCCGGGTGGTCTCCATGCAGGTGCACAGCACGCCATGGATGACGCCGTGCTCATCGGCCAGCGGGGAGTAGGAGAATGTGAACCAGGCCTGATCGGGGTAGCCGATTCTGTCGAGCAGCACCGGCATGTTCTCATGGAAGACGGATTCGCCCGCCATCGCGCGCGCGATGATCGGGGCAATCACCTCTTCCACTTCCGGCCAGATCTGGAAGAAGGCTCTGGCGAACGATGCGGGATGCCGGCCGCCGAGAATGGCGACATAGGCATCGTTGTAGAGACATTGCAGCCGGTCGCCCCACAGCACGAACATCGGGAAGGCCGATTGCAGCATCACATTGACGGTATGGCGCAGTACGGGCGGCCAGGCCAGAGGGACGCCCATGGGGGAGCTAGCCCAATCATGCTCCCGGTAGTGGCGCGCAACCTCTCCACGCGAGGAAAACATGGTCGTCGAACCGGCCAACGGCGTGTTAACTGAGCTCATCGGTATGCGTGTGGAAAGGCGCTAGGCATTTGAGAAAGAAGGCAAGAACGACATCCTACACAATTCCTTCCCGTGAGGGACGGGCGGGGACAATTTGTTTCCTTTGATAATCCATCCTTTCTTCAGGACCTGTGGACGTCTTTCGGATTGCGCCGGGCAGCCGATGGGGCCGGGATCATCAGGGTGACCCTGCGGAAAATGCTCTAATATACGGGCCGCCTGTCGTCCTCTCCATAACCGCACACTGCACCGATGAATGAGCCGTTTCTCCTGCTCGGGCTGACCACCACGCCGCTCGAACTGATTTCCTTTGTCCTTTCCGTGGCGACCGTGGCGCTCGATATCCGGCAGGTACACTGGGCATGGCTGTTTGCCATCGTATCCTCGGCCACCTATGCCGTCGTGTTTTTTCACTCCCGCCTCTACGGCGACATGGGACTGCAGTTCGTCTTCATCGGCACATCCCTATGGGGTTGGCATCAATGGCTGCGAGGCGGCAGGGCGCATCAGGGCTTGAGCGTTTCCACCCTCACATCGTCGGGCCGCGTCTGGTGCATCGTCGCCTGGCTAGCCGGTTTTCTGCTGCTGTCGGTTTTTCTGAGGCACTACACCGATACCGACGTGCCGTTTATCGACGCCTTTCTAACCGCAGGCAGCCTGGTCGGCCAGGTATTGCTGGCCCGAAAGAAAGTCGAGAACTGGCATGTCTGGATCGTGGTGGATGCGCTGTACGTGGGACTTTACGTGTACAAGCATCTGACGCTGACCGCGATTCTTTACGCCCTCTTCATCCTGCTTGCATGGATGGGATTGCGCACATGGCAGCGGGCGCTTCAGACCGGCATCGCAGCCGATGCGAAAATGAACCATGCCACCTGATTTCAAGCCGAGCCGCATCGCCATCCTGGGCGCCGAATCGAGCGGGAAATCGACGCTGGCCGCCGCCCTTGCCGCGCACTACGGCACGCTGTGGGTACCGGAGTACCTGCGCGAATTCGTCGAGACCCATGGCCGCACGCCGCACGAGCGGGATCAGATAGACATCGCTCTCACGCAGGTAAGGCGAGAAGAGGCGGCGGCGCCGCATGCCGTCCGCTTTCTCTTCTGCGACACGACCCCGATCATGACCGCGCTGTACAGCATGTTCTATTGGAAGCGCGTCGATCCCCGGCTTGCCGCGCTGGCGGAGGCGCGCCGTTATGACATGACGCTGGTGACCATGCCCGACATGCCCTGGACCGCGGACGGCATGCAGCGCGAGTCCGACGAAGTGAGGCAGACCATCCATGCGATGCTGCTGGAGATGCTCAAGCAGAGAGGCGTCAGCTACGAGCTCATCGGCGGAGACGAGGCACGGCGGCTGGAGACAGCCGCCGCCCTGCTGGAACGGCTTTCCTGAACGATCAGAAATCAAACTGCGCCGAGACCCGGAAGGTGCGCGGCGCGCCCGGGAAAAGATAGCCGCCGAGCGACTGCGTGACATCCCGCCAGTAGAACTTGTCGGCCACGTTGTCGATGCCCGCGCGCAGCGTGGTGGCAACGCCGCCGACGCGTGTGGAGTAGCGTGCGCCGACATTGAACAGATGATAGCCGGGCACGGTCACGCTGTTGTCCGGGCTGAACGCCTTGTTGCCCGCATACTGCCAGCTGCCGTTCAGTGCCAGACCGGGCAGTTGGGGTATGGTGTAGTCGAGATGCACGACGGACTTGAATTTCGGGACGTTGGTCGTGCGTTTGCCGTCGAAGCTTTCCACGCCGGTATTCTCCTGGCGCGTATGCAGCGCCGCCAGGCTGATGCCGATGGCCAGATTACGCGTGGCGCGCCCCTGGGCCGACAACTCCAGGCCGCGGTGTTCGGCCTCGCCATTTCGGACATAGGCAAAATCCGCATCGGTATATTCGAGCGGCTTGCGGATCTGGAACAGTGCGGCGGCGACCTGCCATTCATCGGCGAGCGCCATCTTGAGGCCGAGTTCGACCTGCTTCGACTTGCCCGGATCAAGCGCCTGGTTGGCATTGCTTGCGAACAAGGGCGCGACGCCGCCATGCTCGAGCCCCTGGGCATAGGAAACGTAAGCGGTCCACTCCTTGTGTGGCGAATAGGCCAGCGCCACATTCGGCAGGAAGTAACCCTTGTCGAGCTCGCTCACGCGCAGGCCGGCTGCATCGTACTGATCGCGGTCGATGCGGGTATAGCGCACGCCGGCATGCAGTTTCAAGACCTCGGACAGGCCGATGATGTCATTGACATACAGCGACTGCTCATCGCCGCTGCGGCGCAAGAGAACCGGACCGGTCGTGATCGTGGAAGCCGGAACCGCCACCGGGTTGTAGAGATTGCTGGTGCCGTTCGGCGCCGAGCCCAGGCAATCGACTGCTCCGTATACGCAGTCGCCGAATTTGTCGCGCCTGCGCAGCGTCGAGGCGCCGAAGGTGGCGGCATGCGTCAGCGCGCCGGTGGCGAAGCGGCCCTGCAGCATCGCCTGCGTGGCCAGCATGGACTTGGATTCGTCTTCGCTCTGGTAATCGTAGACGTCATAATCGCCGTTGGCGCAGAAACCGAAGAAGAGCCCGCCGGCTGCGCAGCCGAAGGGGAAGGCGGCGAAATCATCGCGGCGGAACGTATGCCGGTTGACCGCGACCGAACCGTTCCAGTCGGGATTGAACTGGTAATCCAGGCGCAGGCCGACGTTGGCGCTGTCGGTTTTCACCGGTCGGCTCCATGGCTGGTTGTTGAGCATGGTGCGTGCCGAAATGCCGGCAGGAAGATCGGTGCCGTTGATGAGCTGGAAGCCCGGCGCCGAAAGCTGCGACTTGCGCTGGTAATCGAGATCGAGCTGCAGCAGCCCCTGGGGCGTCAGCCGCCAGTCGAAGGCGCCGGACACGAATTGCCGTTCGCCGGCTGCGCCGCGCACATAGGAGCGCAGTTTTTCCGCGGCGGCATTGATCCGGTATCCGAAACGCCTGTCTTCGAAGCGTCCGCCGAGATCGACCGCGCCATAGAGCGTGCCGCGCTCGCGCGCTTCGAACATGACGGTGCGCAGCGTTTCAGCTGTCGGTCGCTTGGTGACGTAGTTGACGAGACCGCCCGGCGTGGCGATGCCGGCCTGCAAGCCCGACAGACCCCTCAGCACCTCGATGCGTTCCTTGTTTTCCAGCGGAACGGAAGCATCGGCGGCGATCTCCATGCCGTCCTTGCGGTAGCTCGATGCATTGTCGAGATTAAAGCCACGAATCGAAAACTGCTCCGCATAACCGATGGCGTTGTACGCCTCATTGAGACTGGCATCGAGCCTGAGGACATCGGTGGTCTGCCGGATACCGCGCTCCTGCATCTGCTGACGGGTAATGACGCTGACGGCCGACGGCGTTTCTCGCAGGGGAGCCTGGCCGAAACTGCCGATGCCGGCGGTATCGGCCTGATCTCCGGAGAGTCTCGGTGCGGAAACGGAAACGGAGGGCAGCACGGTCTCGGCATTGCCGGCTTGCTGAACCTGCGCATGTGCAGGACTTGCGATGGCTTGCAGCACGGTCAGCAAAGTGACCAGAGGCGCAGGACGTAGAGGCGATGTATTCATTGTTTGCTCGGTGAAGATGATGGCCGATCCGGCGGCGCGGGAGCAAACAAGAGCATCGGCTTTGCGCTTCCCTGCGCTGGCATTATCCAGATCAGGTACGAAGGGTTTATCTCACCCGAAGAACTACAGCTATCTTCAGGACCCCCAGCGTGGGCTGAATGCTATCACGTGTGCGCAGCTTCAGCCGGACTTTGTCGCAACAAGCTTTGACCGACTCTTACTAAAATAACGCGGGATCTGCAATCGATGCATCGACTGTTCCGATCAATCTTAAGCCGCGGCCTTTCAATGGAGAACCGCCTGCAGAGCAGGGCTGCCGATCCATTTCTTTTAATAAATAGCAAAATTATTTAAGACAGCGCCTCTGTTTTAAAGTACTTTATTAAAAAAATTTGTTAAAGTTAATATATCGGCCTGAGTACTGTCGCCGTTCCATGACGGAGCGCAGCAAGAACGCCCTGCGAAAATTCCGATTTCCGGCATGGCAGCTCATGCGACGACGGCAATGAACATCCTAGGAGGAGTAAAACATGTCAAATCTGAAGTCTGCCGAACAGGCGATACAAGCCGAACTTGATCACGCCAGGCAAGGCCTTGCCTATTACCAGTCCAAGGTCGGAGCCCTTGAAGAGGCGCTTGCCAAGGTGCACAGCGTGCAAACGGTACTGAGCGAGGAGGGTCCCGTATCGCGCGCGGCAAAGCCCAAGACATCCGCCGCACCGAAGAGCCAGGGCAAGCGTCGTGCCCAGACGGCAGGAGCGGCCGGCAGCAATGACAAGCTGCCTTCCACAGGAAAGGATTTCTGGCCCAGCTTGCTCACCGATGATCCGCAGTCTCCGGCGGAGATTCTCTCGGCGGCCATCAAGTCCCTTGGCATTTCTCCGTCTGCGGATCAGACCAAGAAGCTTTCGCAGCGTCAGGCCAATGCATTGAGCGTGATGGCCAAGAACGGCGATATCAATACTGTCGGCGACGGCCGGTCCCGCCGTTATTTCAGGAAAGAAGGCGCTCGCGCAGCGTGACGTCTACTTGAGCACGCCAAGCTCGACCCTGCCTTTGCTGCTGAAACGCTGGTCGGCCAGGGACTGCTGTTCGTTCTTCATGCGGATGGCAAGGTCGGTCAGCTCATAATCCGACGGCTTTTCCCAGCCGTCTTCCCAGATCGCATTGCCGAGAAACTTCAGAAACACCGGCCTGACGATTTGGCTGGAAATGCCCTTGGTCTGGAATGCCTTGCGGATTGCACCGCTGGCCGGAAGGCTCTCCTGCTCGAAGCGGGAAATCCATTCTGCCTGATCCGCCTCGGGCATTTCCTGGAACATTTCGTTGAGCTGGGCACGCTTCATCGCCATGAACTGCTCAATCAGTTTCAAGCGTTCCGCCTTGGTATCGTAGACCTTGCGGGCAGGAGGAGCAGCCGGTTTCTCGCCGCCAAACTGCCCTGACTGAAGAATCGCCGTCAGATACTTTTCCGGCGTACGGACCGGTTCCATGTCGGATCGGCGGTGGCGTCCGTTCATGACCTCGATGGCTTCGTCGATCGGCTTTGCACCATAACGGAGCAGCAGTTTTTCCGCCCGGTCTTGCGGAATCCCGGCACGTATCATGCCGCCGATGGTCTTCAAGTCCACCGGTTCGATCGGACGTTCCGCCGGCGCAATCTGCTGCTGCTTGCGCTTGACCCGAAATTGCAGATCCTGGACCGAGCGGCCGCTTTTATGCTCGATGAGTTCAATCTCGAGGTCGGTCACTTCATTGACCTTCTTCACCGCCTTTTTCACCACGTCGCGGTTGAAGATCTTGTACTCCTGGTAGGCGCTGGCAGGGCTGTCGGGCGTACCGGTAAGAACCGGCCGCCACCACGACCATGCCTGACGTGCGGTCAAGCCGCCCGGATTGTCGGCATAGCGGCAGCAAATTTCATAAAGTACCAGCGAAGCCATGGTATTGAGCGCCGCCAGTACCTGAAGCGACATCTTTGCGAAGCGCTGGGGATCCAGCAATTCCTGCTTGATGTTGGGCGCGTAACTCCATTCCAGCGTCAACTCGTTGCCGCGCTGTATGAGGTCGGCATGGGCAATCAGCGCTGAAATGCTCCAGCGTGCCCCCTCGCCGGTGGTCGGCGATTGCCACTCTACGCCGGTGGTGGCCATCTGCCGGAAATACTGCTTGATGACTTCCGTATTGTTCGAGTTGAAATCGATTCCGATCGCAATCTCCGAAAGGCGCGCCCGATAGCGTTCCTTTTCGACGCCTTGCCGCTGTGCATACTGCAGCATCACGTTATAGATTTTGCGTGCGGTGACCGTAATCTTTTCGGATTTGGGAACGATGGCGAGCGTATTGACCGGCTTGCGCAGCAGGTAGTCATGCTCGCCAGCCTTCTTGCCGCTGCGTGTGCGCCGGGTTGTCGTTGCGTTAGCAGCCATCGCTGTAAGGGAAGTGGAATCTTTGCAAGAGTCTATAGTGAGGCTAAAGGAAAAGCAATCTCACCTTTCTGCGACATATTAAAAAGTCTACAAAAACGGGGTGAGAGCGATTTAGCAGTCATCTCCCAAAAATTCTCACCTTTGAAGCGCTGTCCGGAACCCTGCCTTTTGCCTATCACGCTGCTGCTCTCGTCCTATATCCACTCACCGATCCCCCCAAAGTTTCTCACCTAGCTTCCCATTAGTTTTCACCATATATCCCAAAAGCTCTCACGATTACTCCCAAAAGCTCTCACTGAAAATGATTTAAGTCATTGATATGTATAGGATTTATCGCCCCTATAGATGTTAAAGAGATCTTAGGTTTTTTTATTATTTTTAGCCCGTATAACGAGGATGGCTGCGAAAATTCATACAGGAAGCTTTGTTTTTACAGAATTCCTGGATTTTTTGAAGAAACGCATAATTCTTTGTTAGTGGAAAATGGTCCGTTAACGTAAAATGTCCTTCTCTTATTGAACCGACAGGAATCCTATGATTTCACCGAACGTAAACAGTCCGCAGAAAATACATATCAGTGACATTGTTGAGCAGGCGGAACGCGCTGCTCAGATGGTGAATCAGATCCGGTCGCGCATGCTGGCTCCGAACACGATCAAGAATCCGCCGGTGTTTTCGCTGACGCAGCTGGCAAGCTTATGCGGTATTGACAAGGGGCAGGTTGCCTATCGTATCAGCAAAGGCGACCTGCCTGCCGGCCAGCTTAACGACAAGGGATCGCGCCGGGAATTTTCGCTGCAGGAAGCCCGCATCTGGGTGCAGCAGTATCGCAGCGCCTATCTTCGCCCTGAAGGAGCCCGCGCCATTACCCTGGCCATCGGCAATTTTAAAGGTGGTGTCAGCAAGACGACTACGGCGATGGTCATGGCACAAGGCTTGAGCCTTCGCGGGCACAAGGTACTTGTCGTGGATGCTGATCCGCAGGGTTCACTGACGACCTTGTTCGGCATCATGCCGGATACCGAAGTCAATGAAAATCAGACCATTGCTCCCTTGGTCTACGGCGATACCACCTCGATCCGTCCTTCGATTCAATCGACCTATTGGGACGGCATTGATCTGGTTGCCGCATCTTCAAGTCTGTTTTCGGCGGAATTCGTCTTGCCTTCACGGCAAATGAAAGACCCCGAGTTCCAATTCTGGGATGTGCTCAACCTGGGTCTCGAGGACGTGCGTGACGAATACGATGTGATCATTATCGATACGCCGCCATCTCTGTCTTACGTCACGATTAACGCCTTCATGGCTGCGGACGGGCTGATGGTTCCTCTTCCTCCCAATGCCCTGGATTTTGCAAGCTCCGCCCAGTTCTGGAGCCTGTTTAGCGACCTTGCTTCCAATCTGGTTGAAAGCGCAGGCATCAGCAAGACATTCGACTTCATTCATGTGCTGCTGGCACGCGTCGATTCGGCTGATGTGGCCAGTGACGTTGTCCGTTCCTGGATATCGGCGACATATGCAGAAAAGGTTTTGCCGGTTGAAATCCCAAAGACGGCAGTCACTTCATCAAGCTCCGCGGAATTCGGCACGGTGTATGACATCAGTCGATATGACGGAAGCATGAAGACGTACAGTAGGGCGCGTGATGCCTATGACCGAGTGAATGATCTGGTCGAAGTTTCGATCAGGAATTCCTGGATGGCTCAGCTGGATTAAGGAGAGGAAGAATGTCTATCAAGGATCGACTCGCAAAGAAAACGGAAGGGCTGCTGGTTCCCAACAAGAACGAAGGCGGCGCTGGAGCTGCGCCCCTGCGTACGGGGCCTGGGCAGATGTTGATGGTCAACTCTCTGATGAAAGAGAGTAACGAGAAACTTGCGGTTCTCGAAGCTCGGCTGAAGGAATATGAGGGTACGCTACCGGTCAAGCTGATCGATGCGGACAAGATTCAACCTTCGCGCTGGGCCAATCGGGATGTACGTAGCTATGATCACGCAGACTTTGTCGCATTGAAGGAGGAGATCCGCAGTGCCGGCGGCAATATTCAGCCGATCAAGGTAAGGCCTCTCGCATCTTCACCTGAACGATATGAAATCGTTTTTGGCCATCGCCGCCATCAGGCCTGCCTTGAGCTCGGTGTGCCGGTGCTGGCATTCGTTGAAGCGGTCAGCGATCAGGAATTGTTCAAGGAGATGGACCGCGAGAACCGTACTCGTGCGGATCTTTCGCCTTGGGAACAGGGTGTGATGTACCGTCGTGCTCTTAATGAGCAGTTGTTTTCGTCGCAGGAGCAATTGGCAAGGGAGATCGGTGTGGATCCGGGAAATCTCAGCAAGGCGCTTCGTCTGGCTGATTTGCCGGAAGTGATTGTCCAGGCATTTTCTTCTCCGCTCGATCTGCAATTCCGCTGGGCTAAGGCGCTGAACGACGCGCTGCAAAGAGATCCGGAGGGAGTACTGGAGCGTGCTACCGAACTCGCTGCCAACCGATCTGTAGCGCAGTCACCTAAGGAAGTTTTCGAAGTGTTGTCTGGGCAGTTTTCTGAATTACCGAAAGAGGATTCGATCCAGGTCGATGGACGTGTTGTGGCGAAGATCGTGGAGCAGCGGGGACAGGTTTCTCTCCAGTTTGGTAAAGGGGTTTTAAACAATAATCAGATCAAGCGTCTTAGTGAATTGGTCAAAGTGCTGTTGAGCGAATAGACATTGAATTTGAGGCTGGCGGCGAAAAGGGGGTTGTACCGTACAACCCCCTTTTTCTTTTGCTCGCTTATCAGGAAAAACATCTTGTACCGTACAATCTTCAGCACATATACCCTGGGAAAGGTAGCAAGCCTACAGAATAGCGACTTGCGAATGGCCATGCTGCAAAGTCAGCTTGAGATGTCGAAACTAGAATGCTCGACAAAATGGCTTAGAAACATAATGTCTGATGTGCTGCGGATAGTTGATTCTAAATGGCGAAATGTTGTTAGACAGCTTTGTTGAGCACCTAAAGCTGAACGGCCAGCAAGCCTTACCGACAATATTACCTCCAGCGACGGGAAATAATCCTAAGCAAGTCAACTCATACACCGAACGCTACACCACCCGATAAAGATATACGCCGCCTATAGCAGGCGCTTTCTGAAGCTTGCCGCCTTCAATTTCCGCTGCCTCCATTGGCATATCCCGCCTTGACGCAGCATCCAAAAATATAAGACCGGACCGAAGCGGAAATGCCAGAATGTTTTGGTGTCGTGCTGTCGAAAGCCGGGTACTTAACAATGACAAACCCAACCAGCGGGTCATGACATGGCATCGGAATACCTTCCCTACGTTGTCTGAAGAGTTAAGCGTCTGTGCAGTTTCCACACAGCTTAAAAAGATAAAGCGGAACAACCCAGGCAGAACTGCGTGTATCGTCAAATAAATCAGACGAGATGCCTTCACTACCCATTGTTCCCAACAGCATCATCAAAAAGAAATGCTCGATCAGGGAGAATTTGGAGCTGCCGGACTTGGCTAATCCAGCGGCTTATCCTTTCCAACTGCCAGATTGCATCAAAACGCCTTATTGACAGAACCTTGGAATCCCTACGGCGTTCGGGGGTGTTAATCCGGTCTGGCTAATCAGCAACCAGTTAGCCAGTACCTTGCATCGTCGGGATCTTGGCAGTAACAGGCTCCGTGCAGCCATGTGAACCCCTCTGATAGGAGAACTAAGGCCAACCTCGTTGCAAGCTTTTGGTCTGCATATTGAAAGCACACTTTGTTGGATGTGTATAAGCCGGTAAGCATTCGCTTCCTAAAGTCACTTCACCGCAGCAAGCGACTAAAACAGTCCCAAATCTTCTCACCTTTAAATCCAGGAATAATTTCCTGCAGATTATGAATTTCCTGAAGCGAAAGAACGGTCGGCGGATACAGAGGGAGCGGATGACATCATCGGCGAAGTGCATCTGCGACAGAAGGGCGACCAGTATCTGGTTAAGGGCTATCACCTTTGTTTGGCGTAAAGCCCGGCGGGAACCCGGATTGCTTTGAACCCACCGCGCGTGATGGCCTATCACTGGGAGCTTTGTCATAACGGCCCCATAGCGCGCATAACCCTATGCATCAGTTTGCCAGTTGAAGGGTGCTTTGCCACAACGCCGAAGCCTGATTTCCCCTCAATGTGCAGGACTGGAACCGGAGCCGACATTAGCTGATTGTCTCCCAAAAGTTCTCACCCAAAGATCAACCGTATTGCTTGCTCGGAAATCTCCTCGTTGGTAAATAGCCTTTTGCAAGAAGACTGTGGGAATGAACATCTCTTTACTTAAGGCAAATAAATTCTGCCTGGCATGGACATCATCTGTTCCGGTTTAAATGGAGACTTCGAGCCTTCAAAGACGCGGCTACAGTCGCCTTATTTGTACCGTACAAGTCATCTGCGATGCCTTCTATGATGAGAGCCTTTAAAATTGCACCAAGCGCGTTCCCAAATCTTCTCACCTTAGCGGGTCTGCTTGTCGACACTGGCAACGCTCGGTGAAAACAAGAGGACGCCCAATGCTTATCGTGAACAGTTCAACTGGCCTTGAGCGGTGCAAGGATTAGGGCAAGGGCTGGCAGGAATGCGCAAATATCGGTAGTCATACAGGGAGATAGCATCCTGCTGGCACACGACTTTGTACTACGATCAGCATCATAAGCACGCCCGCACGCGGCAGAACACAACATGGCGTCTCCGCCGTCTAACCGTACGGTGAACGCAGTTGGCGGCGCTCTCAGGAATTTTCAATCCACGACTTGGCTCCGCTGGTTGAAAACTTCACTGTTCTTACTTGCCCCGCTACGCTTCGGACTTGTTACTCTTCGTCCTGAGAAAGTCCGGAAAGAATGGACGCACTCCGGCTGCGGTGCAGCGTATGACGACTTCCGTAACGGCTCCCAGCTATAGGAGATCTAGTCTCGCCGAATAAGCGGCCAATAGACCAATGAGAAACCCGCGCCGGTGTCTGTCTGCAGTAATGACCGAAATATTGACGCTAAACGATTGAATCCAAAGGAAAAATAGGGGAGGGCACAGGAAAAGCTGTCTCGTTGCAACAATTTTTGCTATCAATGATAATGGCTCTCTGCTGCAATCCTACTTCTTGTTCGCACCTTCCATGACAAATCAGGCGACTAATTCCGCAGCGGCTTCAAAGAAGCCGGCCCATTCGCTTGCCACGCTGGTTCAAGGCACCACAGCGCGCCGCTTGCATATCGGGCATTTCGCATTCATGCGCGCCGTCGTACAGGGGCTCGACACCCGGGAAAGCTGGAACCGGTACCTGCGCGTGGAGGGCGAACATGATGATGTTCGCAACTTGAACCGCACGATCCAGTGGATCAGGGATGAATTCGCGGCGGCCGCACGGCGAAGCGAACGGCATGGACTGGCCCGGCTGATCCGCATCGACCCCAATCGCATCGAAGACAAGAGTGAGCGGCTTCCCAGCCTCGAGGAGCATGCGCTCGCCCACGGCTTGGAAGATTTCTCCCAGGCGGAGCAGATTGAACATTACCAAAGCCGCTACGGCAGCCAGCGCGCCACCCAATCCCGGCGCCGGCGCCTCATCAGCAAGCAGCTGGAAGCGCTTCACTGGCTCGAAGCACTTGCCGTGCAGCCGCCGCTCGCCGACGATCCGGTAGCGGCATGGTTCAATCCCGATCTGGCACAGCGCCTTGAGGCTGCCGGCCTGACGACCTTGCGCTCGCTGCTCGAGCGGATCAACGGCATCGGCTTTCGCTGGTGGGTCGGCGTGAAGGCGATCGGCAAGGGA
>Ga0194137_10001420_pt1 | contig 14621 bp, 10 predicted proteins | sample TARM_MetaG_T3_14_FD_134025 | JGI IMG/M metagenome (GOLD analysis project Ga0194137, IMG submission 134025) | Freshwater microbial communities from Pennsylvania, USA, analyzing microbe dynamics in response to fracking - TARM_MetaG_T3_14 (version 2) | ecosystem: Environmental > Aquatic >... | reverse complement strand
GGTGAGCCAGAACGTGGCGCTGCCGGCGGACATGCCCAGGGGGAACTATGCGGTGCTGCTGAATCTGCCTGATCCGATGGCTTCGCTGCGCGGCCGTCCGGAGTACTCGATCCAGCTGGCCAATACCAACGCCTGGGAAGCTTCCACCGGCTTCAACAACCTCAACCACACCGTGGTGGTCAATCCTTGATCAATGTATTGACCCGCTGATATCTGCCGGGATGAAATTTCATCCCGGCAGACAGCCGTTGCCGCGGAGCGGATCGCATTGATCCACCTCAGCGGCACGGCATGCAGGTTTTGATAAGGTGGGCACTCCGGTGAACGCCATCTGACCATCCCTGCGCCATGAGACCTGCATCCATCGGCACGATGATTCTTCTGACTCTTCTGCCGTTCTGGGCAGGTGCAGATACGCCGATCAATCCCAAGGCCGGACAGGCCGATCCCGGCATATTCAAGCGCAAATCCGATCTTGTCGTGCGCACCTACCGGCCGGCCGAAGGCTCGGTGCCGAATCCGGAACGCGGCTGGTACTACAGCGCGGACTGCGACGGGCGGGTTTCCATCGAGCAGCTGAAGACGTGGAATGACCGCGAAGGAATCACACTCGCCGTCTGCTCCGTTAGCCTCGGCGACTTTATCGACAAGGACATCTCCGCTGCGGCGCTCGAACGTTTCAGCCGCAACATGGATGCCTTTCGCGCCTCCGGCATGAAAGCCATTCTCCGCTTTTCCTACAGCTCCGACACCTCCGGCACCGATGCCAATCTGACCCGCATCCGCACGCACATGGACCAGCTCAAGCCCTACCTGGAAAAGCACAAGGATGTGATCGCGGTGGTCCATGCCGGCTTCATCGGCGGCTGGGGCGAATGGGCCTACAGCCGAAACTTCGGCAACCTCGGCCAGCTCAACGAAGCGAACTGGCGGGATCGCAAGGCGGTGGTCGACAAGCTGCTATCGGTCGTCCCCAGGGATCGCATCGTGCAGCTGCGCACGCCGGATTTCAAACGCCGCCTCGCCGGCGAAAAGCCGCTGCAGGCGGGGGAAGCCTACAGCGGCTCCGCCCGCGCCCGGCTGGGGCATCACAATGACTGCTTTCTCGCTTCTGCAAACGATTGGGGCACCTATACCAACCGCGCCGTCGAATACCCTTATCTGCAGGCGGAAACCGCCTTTGTCGCCATGGGCGGCGAAACCTGCAATCCCGAACCCAAGCGCAGCAACTGCAAGAATGCTCTCAATGAGCTGGCGCGCTTTCATTATTCCTACCTAAACCTGAGCTACCACCCGGAAGTGCTGAAGACGTTCAGGGACGAAGGCTGTTTTTCCGAAATAGAAAACCGGCTCGGCTACCGCTTACTGCTGCAGCGGGCTGCCTTTCCCAGACAGGCCGAAGCCGGCGGCGCATTCGACGTCGAACTTGCGGTGCGTAACGCCGGCTGGGCGGCGCCGTTCAACCGGCGAGATGCCGAACTCGTTCTGCGCAACCTGTCGTCGCAGGCTTTGATCCGGCTGCCCGTCGACACGGATATCCGCCAATGGCAGCCCGATGAAACGGTCCGAATCCGGCAGAGCATCTCCCTTCCCGACAACATGCCGCCGGGCCGCTATGAACTGTTCCTCAGCTTCCCGGACGCATCGCCGGCGTTGCGCGATCGGCCGGACTATGCCATCAGGCTTGCCCATGAAGAGGGCTGGGAAGCGGCAACGGGACTCAACCGGCTTGGCCACATCATTGAGGTCAGGCGCGCGGGCGGCATGAATACCGCAAAGACGCAGTAGAGCCGGCAGCACCAATCGAGCGATTCGATGGCTGTCGGGCCAGTCTGACCATGGATTCGAACGGTTCTGCGGCGCCGGCAAGAGCATGCAGGACAAGTTCATCCTCATTGAGCGGGAACAAAGCGGCCCCGTGCGGGCGCTATAGCGTAGCCGGTAAGCATCCGACAGCGACTCGATAGCCGGTTCAGCGCCGGCAATTTCTTGCAACAGGAGACACTCATGGGCGAGCTGACCTTGCGGCCTTTACAGGAAGCAGACCTGCCGCGGCTGCGCGAACTGTTTGCCGCAACCTTCGGGCAGAACCGGGCCCAGGCCTACGACAGATGGCGCTTCATCGATACCCCGTACGGCCTAGCGCCTACCATCGTCGCGGACGACGGTGAAAAGCTCGCCGGTTCCTATACCATCTGGCCGACGCTGCTCAATATCGGCGGTGAAGTGGTGCGCGGCGGACAATCAATGGACACGATGACCCATCCGGAATACCGCGGTAAGGGCTTGTTCACCAAGCTTGCGATCGCCTGCTTCGATCAGCTGGCAAAGGACGGCTACGAAGCCCTGTACGGCTTTCCGAACGCGAACAGTTATCCGGGATTCATCAAGCGCCTCAACTGGGATCATGTCGGCGACGTACCGCACTGGTCGCGCCTGATCACGCCGCTGGCAGACATGCCGGCGCCCCTCCCCGCGCTCTCGCGCATGGGGACGCGGATGGTATTCAAGACCCGCTCGGGCGGAGTGCATGTGCAGGCGGAAAAGCCGGACGACGATACCGTCAATGCAGTCATCGCGCTGCATACCGAGAGCAAGGACCTGTGCCGGATCGAGCGCAATGCCTCCTGGTACGCATGGCGGTACGCCCCGCCTTTCGGCCGCTCCTACCAGTGGTTCACCGCGTATCACGGCAGCGAACCGCAGGGATTCGCCGTCATGGGTTTCGATACCGACAAGGCCACAGGCGGCGAGGCACAGCTGTGCGAAGTGATCGGCACCGATGAAGCGAAGGCCGCACTAATCGCCGAAGCGGTGCGTGTCTGCTACCGCACCTACCGCAAGGCGCTCAAAACGATCACCAACGATCCTGCGGTCATCGCCGCGCTGCGCGACAACGGCTTCATCCGGCGCAGCGAGATGCGCACCATCGTCAAGCCGCTGACCACACGCCTCTTCAAGGCAAACATCCACAACTTCGATGCGTGGCGCTTCATGGGCGGCGACTTCGATGTGTATTGACTCGGGCTCCTCAGCCGCGTGCTGCGCAAGGGAGGATCCAATGATGCCGTTGACGTTCCCGCGGTACGCACATATTCAACGGCTGGCCGGCTGGCGCCGACTCCTGATCCGCAGCCGCCCATAAACAACGCGTCAGTAATTGACGCCAAACTTGAAGAAACGCCAGTTGGCGGACTTCAGTCTCATGAACGGCCGCTCGATCGCATACCAGCTGAGCACACCCAGGCTGAGCGAACAGGCAAGCGCCGATGCGAACAGTGCGCGCGGCGTCATCCCGGGCACATACCAAAGCAGCAGTTTCTGGACCGGCCATCCGTATAGATAAACGCCATAGGACATGTCTGGAAATCGCCGGTACCAGCCCAGCAGTGGCTGCTGCCAGAATGCAGCGGAGAACAGGAGATAAGCTGCGCCGAGGGCAAGGATGAAAGACGGCAATTCCTTGTTCGAAATGCCTGCGATGAGCAGCAGGCCGCACGCAAGCATGGGCATGGGCTGCAGCAGGTGATACGGTATGCGCTCGCGGAACAGGTAGAAGCATCCGCCGATGAAAAAGAAGATCGACAGGCGCAAGGCGGGAAAATAGAAGTTCTGGGAAGGCAGGAAATGCAGGACATGCTGTGCGATATCCAGCAGGACGAGCGCCAGGGTCGCCGCCAGCCAGTAGCGGCGTACGCGGATCGCCCCGGCCAGGCCGAGTACGGCAACGGCAACATAGCAGACGAATTCAAAGAAGATGGTCCACATCGACCCGTTGACCGTCGGAAAAGGCAAGCCCTCGAAGCTTGGCGGCACGGCGGGCACTTTCAGCAGCAGCATGCTTTTCACCAGCTTGAAGACCTCGAGTTCGGAAAAGTAGGACGCCGCCTGGCTGCCCAGAGGGCCGACCACCAGAGCCGACAGCAGCGCGGCCACGATGAACCCGGGATAAATGCGCAGCACGCGTTTCATGATGAAGAAGCGCAGATTCGGCGTCTTTTCCCAGCTTTGCACGATCAGATAACCGCTGAGCAGAAAGAATCCGTCGACGGCGAGCTCGCCCAGCGTCACCCCATGGAAGATCGCGGCAAGCGGATCGCTGGAATCCCTGCCGTCGAACAGGATGTAGGAGTGGGAAAGGATGACCAGCACCGCGAGCAGCAGCCGGATCAGGTCAAAGTTGTTGGCACGCCCGAACTGCGCCGCCGGTGAAGACTTCAGGTCGGTATTGGGCATCTTGAACTCCTTCGCGGACGGATCGGTGAAGAGACGGCGCAGACATGCCGAATCGCTGTTCGGCTAGGGAGCGCGCGATTCAGTCCTGGACCAGCAATGCGCTCCTGCGGCGAGCGAATATGCTCTCGTAGACGCCCACCGTCTCGGCGACCATGCGCTCGGAAGTAAAGTGCGACAGATAACGTTCGCGCCCTGCCCTGCCCATTCGCTTTCGCAAGGCAGCATCGGCGACCAGACGGCGCAGTGCGGCAGCCAGTTCGATATGCCTGGAAGGGGCTACCAGCAGGCCGGTCGCTTCTTCCGCTACCGCCTCGGGAATGCCTCCGACGCGCGTCGCCACCACGGGCAGACCGGCGCGCATGCCTTCGAGCACGCTGATGGGAAAACCTTCCCACCGGCTGATCAGGGTAAATATGTCGGCAGTGCGCAGAATGTCAGCCACGTTGCCGCTGGCGCCGGTAAACTCGACGCGCCCGCCCAGTCCGAGCGCCGATGACAAGGATTTGCATTGCGCAAGCAAGGGACCGTCTCCGACGCACTGGAGCTTGAAGTCCAGGTCGCCCAGCATGGCCGCCGCATGCAGCAGGGTCTGGTAATCCTTGGGCGCGGCGAAACGGGCCACCATCACGATGCGCGGCACCTCGTTGTCATGCGTCGATACGCAATTCGGCAGGTCGGGAATACCGTTATGCACGGTCATCACCTGCGAGCCTTCCACCACCTCGTAGCGCATGGCGAGTCGTGCATCGTAATCGGACACGCAGATGACCTGGCGGGTGATGAACGCCGACAGCCGCTCGACCCACTTGTAGAACTCGGCTGCCCGGCGATCCGCACCTTCGGTAAATGCCCAGCCGTGCGCGGTAAACACGGCGGGCACGCCGGCAAACAGGGCCGCCACGCGAGCAATGACGCCCGCCTTGGAAGAGTTCGCATGCACCAGGTCCGGTTTTTCATCGCGCAGCAGCCGGTACATGTTGATCATGGCCTTGATGTCCTGCCACGGACGAACGGGATGTATCAGGCCCTTGCAGACCTGGTAAGGCACGTCGAGCTTCGCTGCTGCTTCGGTCAGATAGCCGGTATCGCCCGTGATCAGGATGCGGTCGTACTGGCGCACCGACGACATCAGAATGCGCAGGTACTCCTGCGCACCGCCGAATTCCGATTTGGTAATGACGTAGGCAACTTTCATGCTGGTACTCCAACGAAGACAGCAAAGATCGAAGGATGCGTTGTCCATGCAAGACATGCATCCGGGCGGCCCGCGAACGCATCCCGCGGCCTGGAGAATCGTGCGATGAAGCACGCCGGCCGGGCGTCACCCCGGGCTTTCACCTTGCCGGGCGCTGCCCCTGGATGCTCGCTGCATCAATGCCGGCTGCACGACAGCGGCATTGCCAAACAGCCACGGCGGCAAGAGGAAGGCAGCGCTTTGCAGCGGATGACGCGACCTCTTTCTGACCTTCATCGCATCGATGCAGCTCAGGCCGCTCATGTGGCTGAGCGTGTGCGTGCAGACGATGTCATCGTCCCAGTCGGGGTCGAGCCGGCCGACCTGGGTTTCACGGTAATACATCTCGTTGATCAAATCGATGCGGTGGATCTGGATAGCCTTGCCGTAGGCGCCGGAACAATCCTGAGACGGGCGGTACCAGTGTTCTCCGATCTGAAAGATGCGTCCCGCCTGGCGCGCGCGCCGCACGTCCGACACGATGGGGTTGGACGGGTGGGCATGCCAGCGGTCATTGAGCAGATCTTCGGAAAAGAACAGAAACAGTTCGTCGCAGGTGGATGCGCCTGAAGTCTGCGCGATATTGGTAAACATCCAGTACTTGCCTTCGTGGTGCCAGATGGACGTGTCGACCGCGCGCACCCCGGTCATCAGATTGATGACGAATTCCCATTTGTCCGGAAAACGCTGCGCCCGATACAGCTCTATGGTTCCATTCTGGCTGGTTTCGGGAACCATGTAGAGAACGCCCTTGTCCTCGAACACATGCGGATATGAGAGATGGTAAGGCTTCTTGAGGATGGGCACCGGAGGCAGCACGGGCTCGTGATGCTCATCGAAGTTGATGACGGACAGGTAGCCGACATTCTCCGCATACTCGAGCTCCTCGATGAAGATGGCATGCCGTCCGTGATGTTCGAATACGAAAGGGTCGGCCCAGAAGCGGTCGTCCGGCGGAACGAGCTGCTTGAATTCCCGGGCGTGCACCGGAAATGCGTTCTCTTCGCCGAAATGGTAGAGCAGCATCCACTGCTTCCAGTAGAGCTTGTCGACCAGCTTGTCATGCAGCTTTTTGCCGAACAGGGCCACCAGGCGGGTCAGGACCGCCTTGTTGTCGAACTCCGCAGGCACGTCGTCATGGGGATCGGTGTTGTCGCGTTCCATCTGCGCATGCCGGGCGATGAAGGCTTCCAGGCCTTCGTCGCGCAGTTCGCACAGCTTGCGCGGGACGAAGGACGCGGTTTTCCAGTAGACGATGCCCGCCGTACGCGTAGCCGAGATGGAGTCGGTGGCTGACCACGACCGCTGCAGCACCAGCGCATCGTTGCCGTTTTCTCCGAGAACGGTCAGTTCCGAACGCGTCGTCGGCTTGCCGGTCAGGACTTCCCATGCGCCGGCAACCGCTTCATCGGCTTCCCCGTGCCGCGCATACTGGCAGGCCCAGACGCCGCAGGCGGCCGTGTGCAGGATGTCGCCGCGCAGCGTGCCGAAGCCGAACTGGATTATCACATCGAGTTTCTGTTCCTCGATCTGCCGGATATCGTCCGGCGAAAATTCGTCATGCTTTCCATGCCGATGCGGCGTGACCCGGTGCACCTGTATGCCGTCGAGCGGCACCGACATGTCGACCGGGCGGAAGGCGTCGCGCTGGTTCTTGAACAACTGAGAGTCGAGCTTTTTCCACAAGCGGTAAGCCAGGGGCGCATAAGTACGTCGCAGCTGCCGTCCGCCGCCGCCGCGCCGCGAACCCATGCTCCGGACGACCAGGGCGATCTCCAGCCCCGGTTCCTCGAGAATCAGTTCCAGCGACCGGGCGATCCACGCCGGCACGATCATGTCGTTGAGCAGCACGCCTATTCGTATTTTGTTCATTGCTGTCCCCCAGTATTGGTCACTGCATTCAAGCCGCGTTGTTCATCCTTTTTGCCTAACTCTTCCTCCATACCGGCGGCTTTGCCGGCATACAGCTGCAACCATCGCTCAGTCACGGCGGAAAGCGCGTACTGCGCCATGATCCGAGCGCGGCCGTCGGCACCGCGCCGGCGCCGCTCCTCGTCGCCGCATTCAAGGGCGGCACCGAGCGCAGCGGCCAGCGCCCCGCTGTCGCGTACCGGCACCACATAGCCGCATTCGCCGAGCCATTCGCGCACGCCGCCGGCGTCGGTGGACACGACAAGCCGCTCGCAGGCCATCGCCTCCCCGATCACCAGCGGCAGGCCCTCCCAGGCGGAGGACAGCACAAAGATGTCCGCCGCGGACATAAGTGCCGGCACATCGCGGCGCAGGCCGAGAAAGCGGACATGCTCGCCTATGCCCAGGCGCGCGGCTTCGGCTTCGTAGCGTTCCTGCCCTTCGCCGGCGCCGGCAATCCACAGGACGCAGTCGTTGCGCCGCGCGCAGAGCCGGACGAATGCGCCGAGCAGATTGCCGTAATCCTTCTGCTCGCTGAAGCGCCCGACGGCCAGCAGCACGCGGCAGTCGCCTGACGCCTGCAATTCCCGGCGCAGGCGCAGACGGTCTTCTTCACGATAGCGGAAGCGCTCGGCATCAATGCCGTTATGCATGGTGACGATTCGTCCCGGCGACGAAGCACCGAGCTTCAGAAAGGCCTGAACGGCTTCGTCGCTGACATTCGTCGTCAAATCCGCAAGCGGCTCCGTCAGGCGATACGCCAGCATTCGCGCTGCGCCGCCTTCATTGGTGTTGTGGGCGGTGCAGATCAGGCGCCGCATCGGAAGGCCCAGGCGCAGGATTCTCGCGAACACGTTGGCATGCACCATGTGGCTGTGCACCACATCCGGCCGGAAGGCCTTGAGCAGACGGCGCGCTTGCAGATAGCCGCGCAGGAGCCCCCGAGGGCTGCGCTCCATGCGCAGGCATTCGAGCCGCACGCCGGGATGGACGGGCTTGACGAGGGCTTCGCCTTTCATGGCAATCAGCATGACCTCGTGACCTTCAGCCGCAAAACGGTCCGCCAGCGCGGCCACCTGGTTTTCCGCGCCGCCCATGCCGAGCCCGGTGGCGACCAGTGCAATCCGCATCGGTTTCAAGCGCTCACCTCCGGCTGTCGTTCGCGGCGGCCCGCCGTCTTTGATGTGCTTCTGACTTCATCGAACATGCGGTCCCAGTACCCGAGCACGACAGGCAGACTGTAACGGGCCAGCACCGAGGCCCGCGCCTGCATGCCCAGGGTCAGTCGCCGTACCGGATCTGTCATCAGGCGGTCGAGCGCCGCCGTCAGCTCCTGTTTGTCGTTCAAAGGTATCAGCAGCGCATCGCTGCCCTCGCGCGTGATCTCGCGCGGACCGCTCTGACAGTCGAACACCGCGCACGGCAGGCCCAGGGCCATGGCTTCCAGCAATGCATTCGGAAAGCCTTCGATGCGGGAAGTCATCACGAAGACGTCCGAACGGGCGAGTTCCGGCCACGGCGAGCGGGTCGCCCCGGCAAGCGTGACGCGCTCGCAAAGCCCGGCTTGCGCGATTCGGGCCTGCAGGCAGTCCTTGAGCGGACCTTCGCCGTAGATCACGAGATCCCAGTCGGCTCTGCGCGTGGCGAGGCCGGCAAACACGTCGATCAGCAGATCGAACTGCTTTTCCTCGCTGAGCCGTCCCATTGCCGCCAGTCGGCGGCGGACCCCGGGCGCGTGCGCGGCGCCGGCACCGGAAACATGATCCTGAACGGGCTGCGGCACGGGGTTGGGCACCACGCGAACAGCCTTCAACCCCGGGAACACGGCAGGCAGGCGCTGCGCCACCGATTCCGTCTGCACGGTCAGCATGTCCGCCTGACGATAGACGGCGCCGTAGAGGCGTTTCTTCCACAGCGGCATCGGCCATGCGACCGGATCGGTGCGTTCGCAGGCGATCAGAGGAATGCCCAGCCCGCGCGAGGCCAGCACCGAAGCGACATTGACGCCCGGAAGAAAGGAGACGATGACATCAGGACGTTCTTCCCGCAGCATCCGCCGGTAGGCGCCCAGCCGGTGCAGCCGGTTTGCCAGCGAGCGCACCTGCGTGCCGACCAGATCGGCGAGATAGACCACCCTTACCCGGTCGGACAATGGATAAAAACAATGCCCCTTGCCGGAAAAGGTGGCGAGCAGGATGACCTCGTCCCCCCGTTCGGTCCAGGCCTCGGCGAGGGTGCAGGCGACACGCTCCGCGCCGCCGGAATACAGGCTGCTGAGGGCGACGAGGATTTTCATTTGCGCTGCTCCAGCCAGGCCTGGAACATCAGCACGATCCAGAGGTGCCATTCCCAGTTGAAGCGGCCGGCGAGATGCTCGCTCCATTTCGCGCGCACCAGTTCGGGCTTGAGGAATCCCTCGCGGCGCAGGCGGTCTTCATCGAGCAGGGCCTCCGCCCAGTCGCGCAGCGGCCCGCGCAGCCATTGGCCGATGGGAACCGAAAATCCCATCTTCGGCCGGTCGACCAGTTCCCTCGGCACATGGCGGTACAGCACGTTGCGAAGGATCCATTTCGACTGCCCTTCGCGGACCTTCATTTCCTGCGGCAGGCTGAGCGCAAATTCGACGACCCTGTGATCGAGGAAAGGCACCCTGGTTTCGAGGGAAACGCCCATGGCGGCACGGTCCACCTTGACCAGAATGTCGTCGGGCAGATAGCTGTGCATGTCGAGCGCCATGAGACTCTGGAATTCGTCCAGGCCGTCAAGTTCGTGCATGCCGCCGGTGAGCACCGTCGGCAGATCCCGGCCGCCCATGACGACCGACGCCGGATCGTTCCAGTGGGAGACGAGTCCGAAATAGAGGGTGACGATCGATTCGCTTTCCAGCACTGATGCGCCCTTGTGGAACTTGTGGCCGATATTGGCGCCGCGCAGCGAGCGCGGCAGCACCGCCTGCATGCTTCCCGTGAGCGTGTTCCAGGTTTGCGCCGACAGGCTCGCCAGGCCGCGGGCGGCCAGCCTGCGCAGCATCAGCGGCTTGGCCGCAAGCCGCTGCCAGAGCGCGGCGGTCTGCTGGTAGCGCTGATAGCCGCAGAACAATTCGTCGCCGGCATCGCCCGACAGGGAAACCGTGACATGCCGGCGCGCGAGCCGGGACACGAGGTAGGTCGGAATCTGCGAGGGATCGGAAAACGGCTCGTCGTAGAGCGCCGGCAGGCGCGGGATGACGGCCATCGCCTCTTCGGCGGTCACGTAGAGTTCGGTATGCTCGGTGCCAAGATGCGCCGCCACCGCCTTTGCATGCTCGGCCTCGTTGTAGCCTTCCTCATGAAAGCCGATGGAAAACGTCTTTACCGGACGAGACGACTGCGCCTGCATCAGGGCCACGACGGTGGAAGAGTCGATGCCGCCGGACAGGAATGCGCCGAGCGGCACATCGGCCATCATCTGCTTGCCGACCGCATCCTTGAGCAGGGCTTCGAGCGCATCGACGGCCTCTTCGGGGCTGCCGGCAAAGGCATTCGACGCACCGTTGCGGGCATTGTGAAAGCCGTTCCAGTACGGCCGGACACGGGGTTCGCGGTCGGCAAGCGACACGTCCAGCAGGCAGCCCGGGGGCAGCTTGGAAATGCCTTCGTAGATGGAGTAAGGCGCGGGAATATAGTTGTGGCGCAGCTGCAGGCTCACCGCGCCGCGGTTGATGCTGTTGCCGAACGCGGGATGGGCGCGAAGCGCCTTGAGTTCCGAACCGAAGAGGAAGGCAGCCTGTGCGCCCCTTCCCTGCCAGCCGTAATACAGCGGCTTTTCTCCGATGCGGTCGCGCCCCAGCGTCAGCATGCCGGTTTCTCGGTCCCATACGGCGAAGGCGAACATGCCGATGGCACGCTTGACGGTCGCTTCAATGCCCCAGGCATCAAAGCCGGCCAGCAGGGTTTCCGTATCCGAGTGGCCGCGCCATTGCGGCGAGGAGCAGGAACCGTCCAGCTGCTCGCGCAGCTCCATGTGATTGTAGATCTCGCCGTTGAATGCGATCACATAGCGTGAAGATCCCGATCGCATCGGCTGGTGGCCGTTGGAAGAAAGGTCGACAATGGCCAGCCGCCGGTGCCCGAGACCGATGCCGCGGTCGCCGTCGTACCAGAAACCCTCATCGTCCGGACCGCGCGTTGAAATGGCATCCGTCATGCGCTTGAGCAGCAAGCGCCGGCCCTCCGGGTCCTGCTCTACCGTACCGCCGAGATATCCTGCAAGTCCGCACATGCTTGTCGTTCCTCCCGATTCCGAATGATTGATGCCTTGCCTAATTACTCGATGCGCCTGCCCGACACCAGGGCGAAGGTCAGCAGCCAGAACTGAAAATCGAACATGTTGTGGGTAAACATCGTCAGGAGCACAAAGAGCAGGCACATCGACTGCTGGATCGACCGATCCCGAAAGTAACGGCCCTTCCAGATGATCAGCGCTAGCGACACCCACATCGCGATGCCGAACAGGCCGTATTCCGCCGCCAGCAGGACAAACTGGTTGTGCGGCCCGACGCTGCCGATCGCATGCGGCCAGCTTTCGGTTGAACCCGGCCCCGCGCCGACCACCATGTTGTTGATGAAGGTCTGCCAGCCGTCGCTGAGAACGGCGGAACGTTCGGCCGCACTGTGGTCCTTCAGGCTTCCGCTGGAAAAGAAATCGAGACGCTGCCGCAGGTCGACCAGCGCCGGGCTGAACTCCTGGCGAGTCTCGAAATAGATCTGCAGGCTGGCCAGAAAGACAGGTGCTGCCGCAGCCACCCCAAGCAGCAGAATCATCGCCGATCGGGGCAGGACACGGGTCACCGCAAGCACCACCCACAGAATTACCCAAGCCAGGATCGCGGAGCGGGAAAAGGTGAGAAAGATGCCCACGCCGACGACAAGAAGCAAGAGAGTGCGTGCCGAATGCTTGAGCACAGGACAGGCAAGCAGGAACAGCAGCAGCATCACTTCGCCTGCGGTGGTCGGATTGATGATCGTGGCAGCGCTGCGTCCGCGTACCGCGCCGTCGATATCGAGCGGATAGAAAAAACCGGGCGCCATGAAATCGGCCAGCACCATCATCGGCAGCAGCAGCGCGAGCACGGGGAAGATTTTTTCGTAGCGCGTATTGCGCACGTTGGCAAAGCACATGCCCAGTACGACTGCAAAGATCAGTGTCTGTATCCGGGTGCTGATCAACGCCGCGCGGTAAAGGCTGCCTTCGGAGTATGCGCCGTACCAGTAGACGACATTGAAGCTGACGGCGACGAAGGCCCAGAGGGCGAACGGGGACAGCAGGTAGGACACCCAGGTGCGGAAGCGCAGCAGCAGCGGCAGCAGCATCAGCAAAAAGCCTGCATAGAAATATTTAGGCGCGAGCGACCTGCTCAGTGCATTGGCGTAGTTGGGCAGATTCAGGAAGATGAGTATCAGCACGGTGGCAAGCGCCGCCGCAACATAATGTTCAACGAAGCTCGTGGCAGCCGGTGTCGGCATGGGCCGACGCAGATAAGCTGGAGCTGGAGCCGCAGCGGCGACCGGACGCATTTCACTCAAACCGTGATTCATGGGCGATTCCTTCTACATAGCCCGATGTGTTCGACACATTGGAGGCATCCGGCGCTTTCGAGGCATTCATGATCGATGCGGCGCCGGACCGTACCGGGCATGCGCATTCGTCAAACAATCCTTCCCACAAGGCCGAAATCTTTTCGAGGGAGAAACGCTCGCGTGCGTCCAGCGCACGGCGTGCGAAACTCGCGCGCAGGCTGTTGTCGGCCATGATCTTCCCCAGGGCGCGCGTCAGGCCTTCGAGGTCTCCCGGGGGCACGAGAAAGCCGTCCACGCCGTGCCGGATGATGTCGCGCGGGCCGGTCTCGCAATCGAAGGCCACCGCCGGAAGTCCATGGGCCATGGCTTCGGCTAGGGTATTGGGAAACCCTTCGTATTCCGAAGTCATCGCGTACAGGTCGGCGCGCCGGTACCAGTCGCCGAGGTTGCCCACGCGTCCGGTAAAAAAGACCCGGGCTTCCAGCGATTCGGCTTTTACCTGTTTCTCCAGCGCGGAACGCAATACGCCCTCCCCCGCAATGACGAGGTCCCATTCTGCGTTGCGCCGGCCTGCCGAGGCGAATGCAGAAATCAGCGCTTCGATATTCTTTTCGCGGATCAGGCGGCCTGCCGCGAGCACGATCTTCCTTTCCCTTCGGCATACCGAATCGGGCTCGATGACAGGAACATGAGCCGCCAGGGGCCAGCCGGCAGGGTTGGGAATCACGCGCACGCGGGAGGCATTGGTATGGCGCTTCAACCAGTCGGCGCATTCCTGCGTGAGCGCCACGACCGCATCGAGCTTGCCGTAGGTGCGCTGCCTCAGCTGCTGCCAGATGCTGCCCAGCGGCGAGCGCGGCGGGTAGGTGCGCTCGGAGCCGATGATCCGCAGGTTTGCAATGCCGCGCGCGGCCAGCGGCAGCAGGATATTGGCCCGGCTTTCCATTGCGATTGCAACGTCGGGCCTGGTGTTCAGAATGACTTCGCGCAGCGCACGGGCTCGCCGCAGATTGTGTACGATCGCGGCGAAGATGTTTCCGCTTTCCGCGCCGAGGTCCAGTATCACCCTGTCGACGCCGGGTTCCAGGCCATAGGCATCGCTGCCGCTGGGGACAAGCGAGACCACCGTGACTTCCCATCCTTTCGAGACCCAGTGGCTGGCCAGCGTCGCGGTGACGCGTTCGGCGCCGCCGCCGTTGAGCGCATAGATGAAAAAGAGCACTTTCATGGACGCTCCGCGCGACTTGCCGACGTGACGATGTGAATTCTCATTGGATTCGTCCCAGGGTGATACGGAAGAAAAGTGCCGTCGCCGCGTACACGGCCACCCAGCCCAGCGCAATGCCGTTAAGACCGAGCAAGGGGATCAGCGTCAGATTGGCGACGACCTTCACCGCAATGCCGATGACGCCCGGCCAGAACAGCAGCCTGAACCGGCGGCGGCTCGATGCATAAGTGACAAGAACAAGTCCGCCGAAATAGAACGGCAGCTGGCATAGCCCGTAGCGCAGCACGTCGGTCACCGCATGCGTGTCCTGTGCCGAGAAGGCGCCGCGCTCGAACAAGAGTTTCACCGCCCAGGGAGCGAGCGCCCAACCGGCCGCCGCGGCGGCGACGCCCAGCAGGAAGAGGATGCCGGCCCACTGCCTGACCAGCCGCCACTGCCCTTCTTCGCCGCTGGC
>Ga0194137_10001419_pt1 | contig 14635 bp, 20 predicted proteins | sample TARM_MetaG_T3_14_FD_134025 | JGI IMG/M metagenome (GOLD analysis project Ga0194137, IMG submission 134025) | Freshwater microbial communities from Pennsylvania, USA, analyzing microbe dynamics in response to fracking - TARM_MetaG_T3_14 (version 2) | ecosystem: Environmental > Aquatic >... | reverse complement strand
CATCGATGGAGCCTGGCTCTCGGCCATGCGCTCTCGCGGATACATGCAGCCGGACAAGCTTGCCGCCAGCATCACGGCGGCAGCGGCTCCCGCGATGCCTCGCCATTTGCGCCCCTCCGCCCGGCGGCCGAGGGTTCCTTCATTCACCATCATGCGATCCTCCTGCTTCGGATTAGCTTCGAAATCCCCGCAGCCAATCATCATCGTCTTCAGCGGCCTGACGCTCCAATTGACGTCTTACAGCTGCTTTCAGCGGACTTTCGGGTATGCTGACATGGCAATTGCCCGTTACCCTGCTCTGGCAGCCGAGCCGCTGATGTCCGTCGGTTCCAAGCTTGCGGCGCTCCACCTCGCTCAGGCGGGAAAGTCCCTGATCCCCGTGGTCGGGAAGCAGCGACATCTTGCACATGAGGCAGGCGGCTTTGCCGTCGCATCGGACGGGAACGCTGAGGCCCGCCTGCCTGGCAGCGCTCAGAAGCGTCGTGCCCGGCCTGACCTTGACGGTCTTCCCGGATGGCCAAAAGGTCGCCTCTGCCATGATCGCGCCGCCTCCTGTATGTAGGCTTTCTCGTTAGAAATAAGGCTTGTGCCGGACGACGATGACCGCATCGTCGCTGTTCACGACCGCCTGGCAGGACAATCGGAAGCCCTGATCCAGCTCTTCCGGCTCCAGACGATCCCATTCGGCGTCGGTGACGCCTTCCAGATGCTCCATGCCTTGATCGACATGGCAGCGGCAGCGGGCGCATGTTCCACGGCTGCAGTTGTAGCCCCATTCCGCCTTGGTCTCCACCGCATGCTGAAGCAGCGTGCGGCCTTTCACGGCATCCGCGTCCGTAGAGCGCGTGCGGCCGATGAGAGTAATCATCGTTGCATTCCCTCCGGTCAGACGATAATCGAAAACACGCCAAGAATAAAGCCGAACACCAGCATGGCGAATGCGGCCAGCGACAGAACGCCCCGCAGAATCCCCTTCGTTTTCATGCGGGCGAACGTAATCACCAATGCGGATATGACCATCAGGCCGATTCCGGCCAGCGAGATCCACATTACGGTCATCGGACTCGGTTGCATTTGTTCTGCCTCTCCATTCCTCCGGACCTTTTCCGAGCGATGCCGCCGTCCTGCAAAAGGCTTGTCCCCGGCCGCTCCGGAACGACGGACCGGGCAAGCCGAAGCTCAGCCGGTCCGAGGCCGTTCCAGGAACGCTGCGTCCTTATTTCTTGATCATCATTTTCATCAGGGCTTCCAGGTTGCCCATATTCATGCCGCTCGCCTTGACGGCTTTGACGATGTCGTTCATCGTCTGCTCCGATACCGGAACCTTCGCCATGGAGGCAACCTGCTTAACCAGCTTGCGAAGCTCTTCCTCACTCTGGATCGTCTCCGGAGTGACTCCGCTGGCGATTTTTTTAACCTGATTCTCTGTAATGTTTTTGCCGGTTTTCTTGTTGACTGCTCCAAGAATATCCTTCGGCGAATGTTTGCTCACCATTGTCGCCTCCCCAGTAATGATGGGGCTAGCGCCGGCCGAAGCCGGCGGCATAACCGCTCTAGCATCATCCTATGAGGAGAAGCCGCTGGGGGTGAGGGCGGATGCCGGGTAAGGACTACAGTTCGCCGGTGCGGTCCCGCAGCATGAGCATCTCCACCGCTTCGCGGGGATCCTTGCCCTCGAAGAGCACCTCGTAGAGCTGGTCCGTTATCGGCATCTCGACGCCGTAGCGCGCCGCGAGCGTCCGGGCGAAGCGGGTCGTTCGCACGCCTTCCACGACCATGCCGACCTTCTCCAGCACTTCGTCCAGAGACAGGCCGCTGGCGAGCAGCGAGCCCGCTCTCCAGTTGCGGCTATGCGGGCTCGTGCAGGTCGCGATGAGGTCGCCGACTCCGGCAAGCCCGGCGAACGTCATCATCGTCGCCCCCATCGCGGAGCCGAGCCGGCCGATTTCAGCCAAGCCGCGGGTCAGCAGCGCCGCCTTGGCGTTGTCGCCAAAGCCGAGTCCGTCGGAGAGGCCGGCTCCCAGCGCGATGATGTTCTTGATGGCGCCGGCGACCTCGACTCCGATGACATCGGGGTTGGTGTAGACCCGGAAGCAGGAATTGATGAAGGCGTCCTGCGCCCGTTTGGCCGGTCCAGGGAAGATCGAGGCGACGACAACCGTCGTCGGCAGCTTGCGCACGACCTCCTCCGCGTGACTCGGTCCGGAGAGCACGACGATTTCGCGCTCATCCCTTCCAAGCTCGCCCGCAAGCACCTGGGACATGCGCTCCAGCGTCTCCGCTTCAAATCCTTTGGTGGCATGGACGATGACGGCGTCCGGGCCGATCGACCCCGCCGCGGCGGCTGCTACTTCCCGCATTGCCGAGGAAGGGGCTGCGAACAGCACCAGCTCGGCTTCGCGAAGAGCTTCCTTCATGTCCGTCGTCGCGCGGAGCGCAGCCGCCAGCGGAATATCGGGCAAATAACGGGAGTTGGTGCGGCGCTGGCTGATCTCCTCCGCCTGTCCGGCGCTGCGGGTCCATATGGTCACCTCATGACCGTTGTCCGCAAGCACCGAAGACAGCGCCGTTCCCCAGCTGCCTGCGACAAGTACCGCTACGCGGAGGCGCCGCCGACCGTTGGTTTCCGCATTTGTCGGCATTGTGCTGCTCACCCTTTCTTCGTTCCGAGCTTGTTTTCCTGGCCGCGCGCCAGCTTGACGATATTGGTCCGATGGCGGACAAAAGCGAATAAGCATAACAGCATCGCTGCCCATAACGCCGGCTCGGCGCCTTCGAGGAAGAAAATGAATAATGGCGTCAACAAAGCGAAGACGAGCGAGCCGAGCGAAACGTAGCGGGTCAGAGCGATGACCGCGATCGCAATGATGCCGGCGATCAGGCAGGGAAGGAACGACAGAACGACGAGTGCTCCTACTGTCGTGGCGATTCCTTTGCCTCCCTTGAAGCGGAAATAAAGCGGCCAGTTATGGCCCATGATCGCGGCCAGTCCGCAAATGGCGGGCACCCAGTCCGAGTCCGGGACGAGCGGCTGCCCCAGCAGGACGGCGCAGACGCCTTTGGCGATGTCCAGCAGGAAGACGGCGATGCCGGGGCCTTTGCCGAGCACGCGGAGCGTATTGGTCGCTCCCGCGTTGCCGCTTCCATGCTGGCGGATATCAATGCCCTTCACATACCGTCCAATCAGTATGCTGAAGGAAACCGAGCCGAGCAGATAGCTCGCTGCAATCGCAAGGATGGATATGAGCAACGTTCTTCTCCCCTAGTCCTCATCCGACTTCCGACGCGTGAACAGACGGATCGGCGTGCCCTCGAAGTCGAACGCGGCGCGTATTTTGTTCTCCAGGTAGCGTTCGTAGGAGAAGTGCATGATCTCCGGCGCATTGACGAAGATGACGATCGTCGGCGGCCTTACGGCTACTTGCGTGACGTAGTTGATGCGCAGACGGCGGCCCTTGTCCGTAGGAGGAGGGTTGATCGCGACCGCATCGGAAATGACGTCATTGAGAAGATGGGTCTGTATGCGCAGGGAATGCTGCTCGGATACATGGTTGATGATCGGAAGCAGCTTGTGCAGGCGCGACTTCGTAAGAGCGGACAGGAAAGCGATCGGCGCATACGACATGAACAGGAAGTGATCCCGGATGTTCTGCGTGAAATGCTGCATCGACTTGTCGTCCTTGTCCACCGCGTCCCACTTGTTGACGACGAAAATGGAAGCCTTGCCGGCTTCATGGGAATAACCGGCTATATGCTTGTCCTGCTCGATGATGCCTTCCTCGGCATTGATCAGGATCAGAACGACATCCGCCCGCTCGATCGCCTTGAGCGATCTCATGACGCTGTATTTCTCCGTCGTTTCGTACACTTTGCCGCGCTTGCGCATGCCGGCCGTATCGATAAGAACATAACGCTGGCCGTCCTTCTCAAACGGGGTGTCGATCGCGTCGCGGGTCGTTCCCGCCACATCGCTGACGATAACGCGCTCTTCGCCGAGCAGCGCGTTGACGAGCGAGGACTTGCCGACATTCGGCCTGCCGATCAAGGCGACCTTGATGACATCCTCGTCGTAATGATCTTCTTCCAGTTCGGGAAGCTTCGATACGGCTTCGTCCAGAAGGTCGCCGATGCCGGTGCCATGGGAACCGGAAATGGCGATCGGGCTTCCGAAGCCGAGTCCGAAGAACTCGTAAATGTCTTCCATCCGGCCCTGATTGTCCACCTTGTTGACGGCTACGACAACCGGCTTGCGCGAACGGAACAGCATTTGAGCCACTTCTTCATCCGCAAGGGTAAGTCCGGTTTTGGCGTCGACCATGAAGATGATGACATCCGCTTCCTCGACAGCCAGTTCAGCCTGCATCCGGACTGATTTCATGATTTCGTCTTCGCCGTCGATCTCGATGCCGCCTGTATCGACGATGCTGAACGATCTTCCATTCCATTCACCGGTTCCATAGATCCGGTCACGCGTGACGCCAGGTTTATCCTCAACGATAGCCAGGCGGTCGCCTATGACCCGGTTGAAGATCGTGGATTTCCCCACATTAGGCCTGCCCACGATGGCTATAACGGGTCTTGCCATAGTATACACCCTCTCAAAAATACTCACGCCATCCATCATAGCAAAAAACAGCCTGGTTGGCTAACTTTTCAATGGTTTCCTATGGAAACGCAGGGTTCGCCTACCGGCTTCTGTCCACCAGGATGAACGATCCGTTTTTCAGATCATGCGCGGTCGCGTCCATGATCTTCTCCAGGAAAAATGCCGTTTCCTGGGCTTTTTCAGCATCTTTCTCAATAAAGATCGGAGCTCCGCCAGCCACGGATTCATGGCTGGTGCTGACAATGGCGACAATGCTAGCCATTCGATCCGCCCTCCCCCTGGTTGACTCCCGCTTTGGACGGCATTCGGACCGCCATCTCCAGCAGCGGGACACGCCCGGCGATTTCGCACGCCTTGGACAGGTCGCGCTCATGCGGAATGATGAAGACGCCGAGGCAGCCGCTGTCCAAATCCAGCTTGGCCAGAGGCACCAGGGCCGGCTCCCCTGTGTCGCTATGGAGGCCGAGAATCGTGGACAGATCGTAGAGAATCGCCTGCCTCTGTCCAAGATTCGACAAGGTGACCCGGCCGTTGGCGCTGCGGGGCTTGACGATGAGACCAAGGCCATGCTTCGCGATGATGTCCCGATTGCTCTGCAGCCCGACATTCATGATATAGATGTTGTCGACATAGAGATCCGGACCTTCGATCCTGACCTTGCCGGGAATAATATCCGCAATGGCAGAGATCGATTTTCCGGACTTCAATTTCCAAACGATAATTAAGGACAGCAATCCTCCTGCGATCCCGATCCAGAGATTGAAAGCGACGGCGAACAGGCTGGCGGCCATGGCGGCCATGATGACCAGATAATTGCGGCCTTCGAAAACCATAGCGATCCCCTCGATGTACGAAGTCCCTCTGGAGACGATTTCCATGGAATCCATCTTGCTCAGCGTCTCCCTTTCCATATTGCGCACCTCGCGGAACTGCTGGGCGGCAACCGTCAGAAAGGTGAGGGCCGTCAGGTTTTTCTGGTAAAGAGCCGGAACCGCCACCGCTCCAAGCGCCGAGGCGATCACTCCGAGCGAGATATGGATGATCTGGCCGTGCGGGTAAGTGGGATACTGCCTGTAATCCGTGCGCAGCAGCAGGATCCGGGCAAGCAAGCCGAAGGCGATGCCGGCCATCACGCCGACGACCATTCGATGCTCATGCAAGTAATTCGACAAGTCGTCCATCCTCATATATCCCCTTCCCTGTTATCCATCCGCTGAACGAACAAGCGCGAGAATCCGGACGCTGCCGCGGAAATGACAACGGTCAGAAGACGGCATGACGTTGCGGCTGCGGCAAAGCCGTCCCACCAGCCGGCCTTGCCGATGACGGACGCGGCACCAATCGTTGAGGGAAGCCATGCGGGAAAAACCGAGGCGATCCAGTAGCCCACGGCGATAATGACCAATTGATTGGCCGCCCGCAGAGAGAGCAGGGCAGCGAGCATGCCGCATAAGATCGGAATGTCCCAGCCCGCCCTCACGACGGTCAGCAGCGGGCTTGAAGCATACATTGTGTTCATCCATGCCATAAGCAGCCCCAGAAGCAGGGCGCAGCCCGCCGTATAGAAGCGGTCTCCGCGCGGAACTCCGAGCCGCCAGACCGCCAGGCAGGCCAGCAGCAGGGCAGCGGCCGACGCGCTTGCCCTCAAGCCCCATGGCAGATCAACCTCGATCCGGGACAGCATGATCATGCCGGCGATGCCTGCCGCCGCCATCCTCCAGCCCAGTCCTCCAGCCGCTTCCTTGTTCCAGCCGGTCGCAAGCAGGATGAGCCAGACGGCTGCGAGCTCCAATGCCAGAAATCCTTCTTCCATTCCACTCATTGCCTGCACCTCCTACGCGTATTATGCGCGAAGTGCCGAGGTTTGAATCGCGGAGCGGAAGCAAATAAAAAAGCCTTTCCGACCTGAATCGGAAAGGCTTTCGAGCCGATGCGGCCCTAGCGCACGAGAAGCGCGGGGCTGCATCGCCTGGATCACTTGAATTTGCTCAGCTTGTCGCCGAAGCGCTCGCCAAGGTTGAAGCTCATGCTTTGGTTGCTCAGGGAGACGTTCGGGTTGTCGATCTTCTCCTTGAATCCGCCGCGGTCGGAACGCTCGCGCTGAGGACGCTCGGCGCGCGGAGCTTGCTCCGGAGCTTCTTCCGTTTCTTTGATGCTCAGGCTTACGCGCTTCTCGGACGGGTTGAAGTCAAGGATTTTGGCTTGAACTTCTTGGCCTTCCTTGAGCACTTCCTGAGGAGTCGCCACGTGGCGGTGAGCGATTTGGGAAATATGAACGAGGCCTTCCACTCCAGGAGCGATCTCAACGAAAGCTCCGAAGGTTACGAGGCGGCGAACGGTACCCGTTACGATGTCGCCCGTTTTGAATTGGCCGCTTACGGATTCCCAAGGTCCCGGTTGGGCAGCTTTGATGCTGAGGCTGATTTTGCCGGCGTTAGGGTCCAGCTTGAGGACTTTGACGCGGACGGATTGGCCTTCCGTTACGACATCCTTCGGATGCGCAACATGCTGCCAGGACATTTCGGAAACGTGAACAAGACCGTCAACGCCGCCGATATCGACGAACGCGCCGAACGGAGTCAGGCGTTGAACCGTTCCGTCAAGCTCTTGGCCGACTTCAAGGCCGGAAATGACGTTTTGCTTGTTTTTCTCGAATTCCTGCTCCAAGACATCTTTGGCGGAGAGGATGATTTTGTTGTTTTCGCGGTCGATTTCCTTGATCTTGACGTTCAGGGTACGGCCCTTGTAGTCTTTGAAGTCCTCGACGAAATGACGCTCCACCATGGAAGCCGGAATGAAGCCGCGCACGCCTACGTCGACGACGAGACCGCCCTTGACGACGTCAGCCACGGTAACTTCAAGAACTTCGCCAGCTTCGAATTGGGCTTGCAGGGAATCCCAAGCCTTTTCGCCGTCGACGGCTTTCTTGGAGAGAACGAGCTTCTCCTTCTCGTCGTCGATCGTGATGACCTTCAGCGTGATTTCCTCGCCGAGCTTCACCGCGTCATTGGCGCTGTCCAGCTGTACGGAGCTGAGCTCGCGCAGCGGAACGACACCGTCATATTTATAACCTAGGCTTACGGTTGCCTGGTTGTCTTCAACTTTCACAATCGTGCCGGTCACGATGTCGCCCTTTTTGAGGGAGACGATGTTCTCAAGCTCATCTTGGCTAAGACCTTGCTGAGATTCTTGGACAGAGTCCTGGATCTTTGTTTCTTCTGACATTGAAATAACCTCCTCAGTTCATACCCCAACTTTATTTAAACCCATATTGCACCATTGAAACGGAAGGGCGGGAACTTGGGCTCCCGATGGATCCCTACCCTGACAGGAACAAGGGAATAAAACATGCTTACGCTTGCTTGCGCAGTTCTTCGATTCGCATCATGATGGCTCTGGTCACCTGTTCCAGCGCATCTCCGGATGAATTCATGAATTCGGATAAGTCCACGGGCTTGCCGTAGGAGACGACCGTCTTGCGGAACAGCTTGTAAGACCCCGAGATGGCGACCGGTATGACGACCGCTCCGCTGCGCATGGCGATCATGGCCGCGCCTTTCTTGGCCGCGTCGCCTCCGCTGTTGCGGCTTCCTTCGGGGAAGATGCCCATGACGCTGCCTTCCTTGAGAAGCGCGATCGCCGTCTTGATGGAGTCCTTGCTCACTCCGCCGCGCTTGACGGGGAATGCGCCCAGAGCCCTGATCAAGGGGCCGAACAGCGGCACGTCGAACAGCTCGGCCTTAGCCATATAGTGGACCTTGCGGCTGAGCTTGATGCCGACAGTCGGCGGATCGAAATTGCTGATGTGGTTGGAGCAGAGAATGACAGGCCCATCGGCCGGTATGTTCTCCAGTCCCCTGGCTTCGAGACGGAACAGCAGGGCGTAGGCGCCTCTCAGGACAGCGCGGCAAAAGGTATAGATCATGGCAAGTTCGCCTCCGCCAGTTTTTTGCGGCTGAGCGATGCGATCGTGTCGATGACCCCGCTGGCAGAAATGCCGGTCGTATCCACCAGAATATGATCCGGCGTGCGGATCAGAGGCGAAACGGCGCGCTGCATGTCCTTGCGGTCCCTCTCCTCGATCTCCTTCTCCAGCTGCTGAAGCGTCAGCCCCGAAGCGGGATCCGTCTCGCGGAACCTTCTGAGCGCCCTTTCCTCGACGCTGGCCGTCAGATAGATCTTGAGCTCGGCATCCGGCAGCACATGCGAGCCGATGTCCCGGCCGTCCATGACGACGCCCTTGCCGTCCGCGAGCTTGCGCTGCTTGTCCGCCAGCAGCATCCGGACCCGATCGTTGGCCGCGACTTGGGAAACATTCAGATTGATGTCCCTCGAGCGGATCAAGGCCGTGATATCCTCTCCGTTCAGCAAGACGATCTGGCCGTCGGGTCCCGGAGCCAAGGAAATGTCCAGCCCCTCCGCATGTTCCGCCAGCGCGCCGTCGTCGCCGATGTCGATGCCGGCGTTACGCGCGCTCCATGTAACTGCGCGGTACATGGCGCCAGTATCGATATAAATATAGCCTAATGCCTCGGCAACGCTCCGGGCAACGGTGCTCTTGCCGGCACCGGCGGGTCCGTCGATCGCGATGTTGATGCGCTCGCCTCCCCCGTCGTGATGGGTACTCAAAGGGCGTTCCTCCAAGCGATGTCCATGAGAATTTCTCGTTCAAAATCAGTAAAAAAGCAGGCTGTGCCTGCCAAATAATTATATCACAGTCGACTGTTGGATGCAAAACAGTAACCGTCTATCGGAATTCCTCCCCCTCCTGGCTGCGGCGGCTGACGATATCCCCCCGGTCGGGAAGCAGGCATGCGGCAGCCTGGACGGCCAGCAAAGCGGCGAACAGAAGAAGAGCGCATGCGGCAAGTCCCCAAGTGACCTTGTCCTCCATCCTCCTCATCGGCCCATCCCTTCCAATCGTAGGAATATAGGCCTATGTTGCCCATTAAAAACTCCGTTATGTATGCCCGGGAACGAGATTACTTCCGGAATTCCAATTGCCGTTCGAAGCAGAAACGGATGATCCTTTGCCGGTCCGGCTCCGAGATCGTCGTGAATTTGATCATCGCCTGCTTCTTGCCCGTCTCCGTCATGTCGACACGGACAATTTCGCCCTTGAAGAAGGCATGCTCAAGCGTCCCGTTCTTGTAGGGCACGAGCAGCCAGCACTCCAGCTCCATTCCCTGCTCGACCGGCTTGGCCTTGTCGCAGAGGAACGAGATGCCGCCGCCGCCGATATCGTCCGTCATCGCCACGAACCGGATGCGGCCGCGGATGGACACCGCAAGCTCCAGATCGGCCGGCACCCGCAGGAAGCTGCGCCTCTGGATTTTCGTCATGCTGTCGGGATCGGCCTTGCGGATTCGAACGAGGCGGATGACGTCTTCCCGGAAGCCGAGAACATGGGAGTTGAAATAATGCTTGATGCCTTCCGAGCTGATGACATGGGCCGAAAGCTCGTCCCCGATATAAAGCTTTTTCAGCTTGCGGCTGGGCTCATGAAGCGGAACCTCGATGTATATGGCCTCGGCATCCTCGTCTGCGATCCGGGACTTGAAGACCATCTGAGCTTCTTCTTCGTCGGAAGAAGCCACTTGAATATATAGATTTTCGTTAACCCTAGGCAGCAAAATAGGCTCCCCCTCCCGTAATGCCATGATTATAGCATGTCGGATGATGGGGAGCCATATCGAAAAATGGGCTTTTTTGCCTGGAAGGCGGTCTAGGAGCGGCTCTCTCCCGGCAGTTCCTCCACCGCTTCCTCGAGCCCGTTGTCCGCATTCAGGTAGATGCGGTATTTGGTGCCGTTGCTCTCGCCTTTGAATTCGTAGCAGAGCACTTCCTGATTGTCGTCGTTCTTGATCAGGGCCAGCTTGGCCGGCGACTTTTTCATCGCCTCGCTCAGGCCGCCGCGCACCTTGGCCTCCGTCATCGCCGGCTTGCCGAGCTTGCGCTCCTTGTGCGAGAAGACATAGTCGCTAGCCTGCAGGCCGATCACATCGCCTTTGTCCAACGCGACCTTCACGCTGAGCTTGTCCGGATAGATCAGCACGCCGTTGTCGTTACCTACATAAGTGAATACCGCTTCCTTGCCGTATTCGTCGTAGGTGACGGGCGTCATTTTCTTGTAGCCGTGCTTGTCCAGGAATTCATCGGCTTTGTCGCGGGCTTCCTTCATGCCGATCTTCTTGTCGGCCACATCGCGGGGATGGACGAACCAGATCAGATCGCCTCCGCGGGAAGTAAAGTCCATCGCGATGTTTTTGCCTGTCCCCTTTTCCTTGACGACGGCTGAGAAGGATTTATAGTTGGTGTCCTTGCCGTTCTCGACGACCCGGATGCCTTCCGTCGAAGGCATGTCGAGGAACCTGGCCGCCTTGGTTTTGATCTCCTCGGCGGTAACGGGCCTGCCGCTCAGCATGCTCACGGATCTCTTCTCATACAAGCCGCTTACCGTCGGTCCCCAATCGACCGAAGCCATTTTGTCCATCCGGGAATCGACGTCCTTGAATCCGTCGACGATGACGTTGCCGGATTTCTGCTTGTCGGCGGCCATCGCCAATTCGACATCCATCCAACGGAGCTTGTCCTGGAGCACTTTATCCTGCACTTTTCCGAGCTCGTGGGCGATCTCGGCCGATTTTGCATACAAGGTTTTCATCGTGCTCATCTCGCCGTCGCTCAGCGGCTGCTTCGTCAAATCCCGCATGGATGCCTTGTAGGCGAAATTCGAAATATGCGACAGGAAGTCCTCGGTTTTATTGAAAGGAATCATCCTGACCGGCAGCTGATTGATCTCGCTCTGCGCCTGGCTGGTCAGTCTCCACACATTGACGAGGCTTTTGCGCTGGTAGCCCTGGGAGGCGGCATTGACGGCCAGCGTGCTGCCGAGCTGGTGATGGAGCTGGTCCACATGATAGCTCAATTCATGGAATGCTTTCTGATACTGGTTTTCCGCCTTGACCAAGACTGAATTCTTCTCTTGATGCTCCTGGTAGCCCCAATAGATCGCGCCGACAAAAAGCAGCGTCATAACGGGAAAAAGCACACGGCTTAAACGTTGGTACATACGGCAAAAGCTCCTTTCTTATGCCAAACCTGGTGTTAGTTTGGTTGAAGGAAAGGAGCTTTATGCATGGGGCTATGACTTTATACCGGCAGCTCTTCGATTTCGAAATCATCGGTATTGCTGCACAGGCATTGCTTGAAGCCGGTATCGACTCTTCCCTGGTCCCTGCGGCCGCGAAGAACGAACTTCTCTCCGCAGAGCCGGCAGCGAATGCTGATCTTCACTCTTGCCTCATCCATATGCTTGCGTCCTCCCGCATTGAGCGTTTGTCTCTACAAGCAAGTATGGACGGAACGGTCAAAGCTTAACCTCTTCCTCCCTGCCCACGATCCGAAACGGAGAGCGGGAATTGGCCCTGCCGATCTTCCGGAGGCCCCAGATCCACAGCACCGCCATGAACGGCACGATGATCCATGCCCATTCCCTCGCTGTCGAGGTCAGGATCCAGTCGTACAAGCCGTGCCACAAGACAGGCAGAATCAAAGACAGCAGCAGGAACCTGCGGATATGGCGCTTGGGAGCGAACTTCGCCTTGCCGAAATAGTAGCCCATCATGATGCCGAACAAGGCATGTCCCGACACGGGCAGCAATGCCCTCAGCATCATCGTTCCGAAAGTGGACGGATAGAATACGGCGTACATGATGTTCTCCAGGGTGGCGAAGCCGAGGGAGACACTGGCCGCATAAACGATGCCGTCATACGGCTCGTCGAATTCCATGTGATTGTAGATGATATGATAAAGGACGAACCATTTGAACAATTCCTCGACGCCTCCGGAGAGGGCGAAGGAGAACAGAAGCGGATGGCTGCCGAGCCAGAGCTCCAGTCCTCTTTGGATGACCATGATCGGCACGACGACCAGCATGCCGGTGACGAACAGCCTGAAGACAAGATGGATGGGCTCGCTGTCGTAACGGTCCTTCAAGTACAAATAGGTGAGCAGCGAGATGCCCGGAGCCACTGCGGCCGTCAAAATTGAGAAAAGCAGCAAGGGATCCCCTGCCTCCTTCTTGTTGATGAAAGTATAGGTTCAGTCCCGTTCAGCACAAAAGAAGAGCATTCCCGATGGATCGCGAATGCTCTTGGCAACTGGGGCTAGGATTTAAAATGATGGCAAAGCCCGCGAACAGCATCGGCCGGCATGACTATCTTGCCGTACTCCTCCAAAACCGCATAGGTAACCGAGGTCGCGTCTCCAAACTCCGCCAGGATGGCAATCATCGCATTCTGTCCCGCCGGTTCCGCCGAAGCGGTATCGAAAGCGAGAATCCAGCGTCCGTTGTATGCGTACAGTCTTCCTTCTTCCGTCAGTTCCGAGGCCGAAAGCTGCTTGGCTGCGGAGATGACATCCTCGAAATCCTTGAACATGTACATGATCGTGTCGCTGGATTCGAGCGTCACTTCCATCTCGTACATATCCTCGTCCGCATCGTCCTCGTCGGCACGTCCCGCGTCCGAGCTCACATTCATCTTGCCGCGGGTGACGATCACCACCATGCCTTGAGCCGGCATCGCGATGACTTCGACCGCAAGCGGTCCGTTCGCATCGAAGCCGAGTTCCGAATAGGCCTGGTCCATCATTTCGCTGAACAGCTCATGCACTTTCGGTATCTCGCGCCACATGTCGTCCTTCTGGATCCCGCGCTCCAGCAGGTCGTCGAACGTCAGAAAAATGCGAATTTTGTCTTGCCCCAACCGTTCGATCTTCATGACAGGATCCTCCTCTGCAGCATCGGATATAACAGCGTATGAAGCGCAAGCCATAATGTGCGGCATACGTGCCATATAACTATATTACCATCTATGAAGGAGGAATGCACGAGCAGGTCAAAAAAACAGCCGCCTCCCAATATAGGGAAGCGGCCGGGAAGATTCAATGGGCAGCCGGGGACGACGAAGCTTCTGCGATGATCTTTTCCGATTCCTTTTTGACCTCCGGATCGCTGTTCACGAGCGCAGCGATCCGCTCCCAGGAACCGCTGTCCGCGACCCGGCCGGAGCTTTTCGCCGACGAGGATCTTGCGGGGCCGCGGCGCGTCGCCGCGCCGCTTTTGTCTCGGATCATTCCAGACATCGCTCTTCCGGCGGCCTTGGACCACAGCTCTCCGGCAATGCCCGACGCTACCGCTGCCGCCCCCGGCCTTTTGCGGGCAACATACAGGGCTGCCGCCGCTCCAATCAAACTTCCGGCAATAAATCCTCCCAGTTTCATTTCATTCTGCCTCCTAAGCGCCGTATCCGGCTGTTCATGATGGGAGTAGTATGCCCGGCCGACTCCTTCTCATCCATTCCGATTGGGTAAGCGAAGCAAGGTTTAATATGATAAAATGGGTGTCTTGGATCCGTTTTCCCGGTGTCGGGAAGGCTGGATCCCCATGAATACAGCTTTGCTTGTGGAGGTTGAAACGCACATGAAATCCTATGCACTCCAGTCCATCGGACTTGCTGCCGCGGCAGCCGTCCTGCTGTCCGGCTGCGGAGGGAAGACGGACGGCGCAAGCGCATCCGGAACTCCTGCTCCCTCCTCGCCGCCTGCCGTATCGGCCTCTCCTGCGCCGTCGGCGGCAGCGCCTTCGCCGACCTTGTCGCCGTCACCTTCGCCGCAGCCTTCGGCAACCCCGCAGCAGGCCGAAGCCAGATTCAAAATGAGCTCGAAAACATTCCGCTTCTCCCCCGTCGATCCGGAAACGTCGTACAAGGCCGTCCTGCTGACGTTCGATGACGGGCCGAAGGAAAAGGAAGAGCTTACGTCCATGCTCGACACGCTGGACAAGCACGGCGCCAAGGCGATCTTTTTCGTCAACGGGTACAGGGTGAAGCAAAATCCCGAGCTGCTGAAGCTCATCGACGAACGCGGACAGACGATCGGCAACCATTCCTGGGACCATATCGATCTCCATAAAAAAAGAAAAGCCGAGGTGCAAAAGCAGCTCGGCGATGTATAGGATCTGGTTG
>Ga0194137_10001418_pt1 | contig 14637 bp, 12 predicted proteins | sample TARM_MetaG_T3_14_FD_134025 | JGI IMG/M metagenome (GOLD analysis project Ga0194137, IMG submission 134025) | Freshwater microbial communities from Pennsylvania, USA, analyzing microbe dynamics in response to fracking - TARM_MetaG_T3_14 (version 2) | ecosystem: Environmental > Aquatic >... | reverse complement strand
CCGCAGTGCTGCGCCGTAACCTCGTCATCGCCGGTCTGAACCTGATCGCGGCGCGCAGCCTGTTTCGCGACCGGCCGCTTGTGCTGTGCATCGGAGACGAGGTGCAGCTCGCGCTGACCGGTTCCTGCGATCCCTGTTCCCGCATGGAAGAACTGCTCGGTCCCGGCGGTTACAACGCCATGCGCGGCCACGGCGGCATGACCGCCCGGGTACTGGCCGGCGGCATGATCCGCGCCGGCGATGCGGTGCGCTGCATGCCCATGCCTTCGGATACCGCGTCGTCGAACGCCGTCGATTTTTCCAAATAGCGGGAAACTGTCTGCGGCGCGATGACTCTACAGCACATTGATGCTGAAGCGAGTTATCGCAATGAGAGTCCAAGTCTTTCACGAAGAACCCAACGGCAGCCGCACCGATTTCGGCGTCTATGAATTGACGCACATGCCGCCGATCGCCGAACCCTTTCCGGTCAACAGCCAGACTTTCTATGTTGCAAAGGCTTACTTCGGCCCGGACGACACCGGCATGTATGAATTGATCCTGGAGGGCGAGCCAAGAGCCGTGCAGTAAGCCGCAGATGCGGCGGCACAGGTTAGAACAGGTCGAGCTGGCCGCTTGCAGTTCTACCGGCGACACGGCCGGCCGGAGGAACGCTCAGCGGACGACGGAAGGCGGAGGCGTCCAGCCTGCCAAAGCCGTCGGCGCGCTTGTCCAGGCCCAGGCGTGCAAGCAGCTTGTCGAAACGCTGCCGGATCAGGTCCGCCCAGACGCCTTCGCCGCGCATGCGCTTGGTGAAGTCGGCGTCATATTCCTTCCCGCCGCGCATGTCCCGGATACGGTTGAGCACGCGCTGCGCCCGGTCCGGAAAATGCGCCTGCAGCCATTGCTGGAACAGGGGGTTCACTTCCCATGGCAGGCGCAGCACGATATAGCTGGCGCTGACGGCTCCCGCGTCTGCGGCGGCAACGAGTATGCGTTCCAGATCCGGCTCCGTAATGAACGGTATCACCGGCGCAATGCTGACGCCGACCGGAATGCCAGCGTCGGTCAGCGTGCGTATCGTGCGCAGCCGCCTTGCGGGCGCCGCCGCGCGCGGCTCCAGGGTGCGGGCAATGTCCGCATCCAGCGTCGTGATCGTCATCGCCACCACCGCCTGGCGTTTTGCCGCCATCGGCGCCAGCAGGTCGATGTCGCGTTCCACCAGCGACGACTTGGTGATCAGCGCCAGCGGATGGCCGCATTCGCTCAGCACCTCCAGAATGCGCCGGGTCAGTTTCAATTCCCTCTCGCACGGCTGATAGGCATCGGTGTTGACGCCGATTGCAATCGGTTCGGGCGCATAGGATGGCGCCGCCAGTTCGCGCCGCAGCAGTTGGGGCGCGTTCACCTTGGCAAATACCTGCGTTTCGAAGTCGAGACCCGGCGACAGGCCGAGGTAGCTGTGCGTGGGCCGGGCGAAGCAGTAGATGCAGCCGTGCTCGCAGCCGCGGTAAGGATTGAGCGACACGTTGAACGGTATGTCGGGAGACGCATTGCGCGTCAGTATGGTTCTGGCCTGTTCGTCGAAGACCCGCGTCTTTGGCGCGCCGGTCTGCAGGGCCGACTCCTCATCGCCCCATCCGTCATCGAAGGCGGTGCGCAGCTGCTCCTCGTAACGGCCCTGCATGATCGATACCGCGCCGCGCCCCTTGCGCGCCGTGGGCGGCTGCACTCGCACAGGCAAGACATCCTTGTTGTCGTCCGGATTCCGCTCGGGCATGGCAATAAGATGACTGGATAAAAATACAGCATATTACGCATGCCTTTACGCCCAGGCAAGAACGAAATCAAGACGTTTCGCCGATCATCCAAGCCGCCGCCGGCGCGACTCCAATGTCAAGCACCATACGGAACTATCAAGGCTTTTGCGCTTCTTACAGGACCTTGCGGTTTTATCAATGTGCTTCAAGTGCTTCAGCTTGCCGCGGGCTTCGCATGCCCGTGTACATGTGCCGGATGCTGCGGCCCCGCGCAGCCCTTGCAAGGCTTTCTGCGCCGGACCCGCCGTCACCGACAGACGGTCCTTCATCGCAAGCCGAATGCTACGTACGTAACCTGAAAAGGAGATACACAATGGCAATCACGTCGAAAGATAATTCGGGCATGCTGACCGGCCTGTTCCGGGACCGCGAAAGCGCAGAGCGTGCCTATGAGGGCCTTTCCTCGCGCGGCTATACCAAGGACGACATCAATGTCGTCATGTCCGACGAGGCAAGAAAGAAACACTTCTCGGGCGACACCACCACGACCGAACTGGGCAACAAGGCAGCCGAGGGTGCAGGCGTCGGCGGCGCTGTTGGCGGCACGCTCGGCGCAACGCTTGCGGCGCTCACCGCCACCGGCACCAGCCTCGCCTTGCCGGGACTGGGCCTCGTGATTGCCGGTCCGCTGGCGGCTGCCGCCGCAGGCGCCGGCGCTGGTGCGGCGACAGGCGGTCTGCTCGGCGCGCTGATCGGCTGGGGCATTCCCGAAGAGCGCGTCAAGCATTATGAAAGCGGCCTGAAGGAAGGCGGCATCCTGATGGGCGTCAATCCGCGTTCCGACGACGACGCCAGTTACATCGAGAATCATTGGCGCACCAACCAGGGCGAGCATATCTACCGTCCGGGCAGCAGCTGGCAGAGCAGCGGCGATACGGTGGTCGGCGTGTACGACAATTATGCCGATGCGCAAAGCGCCATTCAGGCGCTGGAGGCCGCAGGCTTCCCGCGCTCCCGCGTGCAGCTCAATCCCGAGAACGATATGGACACGGCGGATACGACTGCGACCGATACCTCCCACAGCTCGGGTGGCGGCATCGGCGGCTTCTTCCGCTCGCTGTTCGGCGGCAACGACGACTACAAGGAACACCATGACGTCTATGCCGAATCGGTACGTCGCGGCAGCTATGTGCTGACCGTCGACGTCAACAGCCAGGAAGAAACCGACCGCGCCTCCGACATCATGAACCGCTTCAATGCGGTCGACGTGGACGAGCGCACCAGCCACTGGAAGAAGCAGGGCTGGAGCGGGTATGACGCCAGCGCGCCGCGCTACACACGTGACCAGATCACGAGCGAGCGCAGCAGCTACGCATCTTCCGCCGGGCTTGGCGCTTCGCAAGCAACCGGTACTGCCAAGACGGCCACGACCACCGGGGAATCCCGCATTCCTGTCATCGAGGAAGAACTCAAGGTCGGCAAGCGCGAAGTGCAGCGAGGCGGCGTACGCGTGTTCCAGCGCGTGCGCGAGACTCCGGTGAACGAGTCGGTGCAGCTGCGCGAGGAACATGTGAAGGTGGAGCGCCATCCGGTCGACAAGCCGGCGACTGCCGCCGATCTGGCGGCGTTCAAGGAAGGTTCGGTCGAACTGCGCGAGACCGCCGAAGAGGCGGTGGTTTCCAAGACCGCGCGCGTGGTCGAGGAAGTCGTGGTCGGCAAGGAAGTGACGCAGCGCACCGAGCAGATCAATGACACGGTGCGGCGCACCGATGTCGAGGTCGAACAGCTCGGCGCATCGCGCACCGGCACGGGCGCTGCGCTGACCGATGACGACAGCGACTTCCGCCGCCACTGGCAGAGCGCCTACGGCACCTCGGGCGGCCGGTACGAGGACTATGACGCCGCCTATCGCTACGGCACCACCATGGCAGGCAGCGACCGCTACAAGAATTACCAGTGGTCCGATGTCGAGCCCCAGCTGCGCAGCGACTGGGAAAGCAGCCACCCCGGCAGCACCTGGGACAAGGTGAAGGATGCAGTGCGCTATGGCGCGGAACGTGTGAAAGGTTCGCACCGGCACTAAGGCATTAAGGCACTAAGCGCCATCGATCACGCCGACTGATAGGCAGATCCGCATCCTGCGGTGCTGCAAAACCGATCGGCGGATCGGCGGAATTTCGCAGGCAAGAGGCTGTATGCTGTCAGGCATACAGCCTTTTTTATTGATGCGCGATACATGGCCGCGCGCAGTGCAGGTGCGGCCATGTATCGCAAGAGCAGGGACGGCAAGGGGACGGAATGGGAATCGCAACATCGTGCGGCACACTGGTAGTCAAAAAGCGGGGCACCATCCTGCTGTGCCACGTCACCGGCACTCAGCACTGGGATATACCGAAAGGACTGCTTGATCCGGGCGAGACGGCGCTGGAAGCGGCGGTGCGCGAATTGCGCGAGGAAACCGGATTGAAGTTTTCCGAAGACCGCTTCATCGACCTCGGCCTGTTTTCCTACCGCAGGGACAAGCGGCTGCACCTGTTCCGGGTTGACGCGCCGGACGACTTCGACGATCTCGGCCATCTGATCTGCACCAGCCACTTCATGCATCATGTCACCGGCGAACCCACGCCGGAAATGGACGGCTTTTGCTGGGCGAAGCGCGATGAACTCAGGACGCTCTGCTGGCCGCGCATGGCAGGCGTGCTGCTCGGTCTCGATTGGTAAGGATGGAATTGCCGCCGGCCGCGTTCGTGTACCTCATCTTCATCCAACACCTGGAGCGAAATCGCCGGACCTCCTTGCGCGCTGTCGCAGCAGGCATACAGACCTGCCCTGAAGGTCGGTAAATTCCGCAATATGGCAAAAAATGCATTGTTTCCACAAGGAAATAATGGAATAATTCCTGTCGATGAAGAGCTTCGTTGTCGTCGGTTTCGATCTTCATCCTGAGGAAAACCGTTCTGCAATCCATTCCCGGACACAGGCATCTGCCACGTTATACCAATCTCAAGGCATAACGTGCCAGATGAGAACGATGGATTTGTTTGTCTGGCAAGGCCGAGGTGGCAGATCAGAAATCCATCGCGGGGCGATGGATGACGAGCACAACGCTGCCAGGCGGGAAAAGACGCGGCCTCATCCCATGTTTTGCCTTGGGATTGGTATTGGACTCTTACCGCGACAACGCGCTCGGACTGCGAACGGCCGCATCCCCGTGCTTCTTGCCATGCGGCCGCGTTTCAACCGGTCTTCCTGGAGAATCTTTCATGAAATTGTCCAATTTGAACGTGGGCACCCGACTGGCCGTGGCATTCGGCCTAGTGCTCTTCCTGATGGCCATCCTCGTGGTGGTCGGCCTGACCCGCTTCGGCAGCATAGGCGCGACCAGCACGCAGCTGGTGGAATCGGATTGGGTCAAGGCCGAAGCGGCGAGCGTGATCACCGCGACCACGCGCGCGAATGCGCGCCGCACCATGGAACTGTTGATTGTCAACGACAAGAATCAGCGCGAGCGGGTCAAGCAGAGAATCGAAGACAACAAGAAAACCATCACCGAGGCGATCGAGCGCCTCGACCGTCTCGTCACGCTTCCCGAAGGAAAGGCGCTGCTGGCCAAGATCAAGGACCAGCGCAAGGTATTCGTCGCCAGCATGGGCCGCGTTGCCGCCCTGGTGGATGAAACGGATTATTCGGAAGCGCGCAACCTGATGCTCGGCGAAACGCTGCCGGCGCTCGATGTGCTGCAGAAAAGCGTCGATGAGCTCAATGCATTGCAGAAGAAAGTGGTCGAGCAAAGCGGCGCCCAGGTGATCGAGACCGTTCGTTTCAGCCAGCTGCTTTTCATCGCGATCGGCATCGGCGCGCTGCTGGCCGGGATTGCGTTTGCAGTGATGCTGAGCCGTTCGATCACCCGTCCGCTCAACCACGCGGTTGACATCGCGCGCACTGTCGCCAGCGGCGATCTGACCAGCCGCATCGAGGTCAAGACCAGGGATGAAACCGGCCGCCTGCTGCAGGCGCTCAAGGACATGAACGACAGCCTGGTGCGCATCGTGGCGCAGGTGCGTACAGGCACCGATACCATCGCGGGCGCATCGACCCAGATCGCCGCAGGCAATCTCGACCTGTCGTCGCGCACGGAGGAGCAGGCCAGCACGCTGGAGGAGACCGCCTCGTCGATGGAAGAACTGACCTCGACCGTCAAGCAGAATGCCGACAATGCGCGCCAGGCCGACCAGCTGGCGCAGTCGGCTTCCGAAGTCGCCAACCGAGGCGGCATGGTGGTGTCGCAGGTGGTCGAAACGATGGGTTCGATCAATGAATCGTCAAGGAAGATTTCCGACATCATCAGCGTCATCGACGGCATCGCCTTCCAGACCAACATCCTCGCGCTCAATGCCGCCGTTGAAGCGGCACGCGCCGGCGAGCAGGGCAGGGGCTTTGCCGTGGTGGCGACCGAGGTGCGCAATCTGGCACAGCGCTCCGCTGCGGCGGCCAAGGAGATCAAGTCCCTGATCGACGACTCGGTGGAAAAGGTTGCGGCAGGCACGAAGCTGGTCGATCAGGCTGGCGCCACGATGTCGGAAATCGTGGGCAGCGTCCAGCGCGTGACCGACATCATGGCCGAGATCACGGCTGCGAGCGACGAGCAGTCGGCCGGCATCGAGCAGATCAATCTGGCCATCACCCAGATGGACGAGGTCACACAGCAGAATGCTTCGCTCGTCGAAGAGGCAGCCGCCGCCGCCGATGCGATGCAGGAACAGGCCCGCGGCCTGCAGCAGGTGGTCGGCACGTTCCGTATCGACAGCAGCGCCGCACATGCAGCTTCGGCTGCGTCCGTCATGGCGGCCGCGCAGCCGAAAGGCGCCAAGCCGGTGATGGCGCCCAAGCCCGCGGCGCGGCAGGAGCCACGCCTGGCGCGCAAGCCGACTGCAGAATCACGCAGCCTGACCGGCGCCAATGTTGCAAAACGCCCGCAGCATGCCGCGGCCGACGATTGGGAAGAGTTCTGACGGGCGCCCGCGGTCTGCTGCCCGAAAGGCGACAGACCGGCAAACGCTGATCATTCTGGCAGTTCAATTCGCACGCCATCCCCGCACCGCATCAGGCGCGGGGATGGCGTGATCATTTCAGCCGTCAACCTTCAGCCGGCATCGTCCGATTTCGGCACCGCACGGTCCATGGACTTCTCCAGTTGCCCCGGCGCCCCGCCTTCCGCATTCTTTCCTGCCGTTTGGGCCAGCGCATCGGCAGGCTTTATTCCGGACAGCCCGATGCCTTCGTCGCCCTGCATCTGTCCCACCTGTCTTGCCTGGTCGGACTGCTGATCGAAATTCTGTTCCTCCGCCACCGAAAAGCGGCCGTCTTCCGCGTCTTCATCCGAAGACCGGGAAAGTGACGGGGAGGATTGCATGGATTGATCTTCCTGGTCCGACTGCACGTCCTGCGGCTGTCCCGCGAATCTGCCCGCAGCGTTCTTTGCGGCGTCATGTGAGGGCTGGCTGTTTGCCATGATGAATCTCCTTTTCCACTCGATGTCTGATGAACATGGATGACAAGCTTTCAACATCTGAGCCCGCGACGCCGCATTAGTTGCAGGCGGTGAGACCTGGCTCCCTGCGGATCGGGGATAATCGGCATATTGATATCAAGAAGGAAACGAAGATGGCAATGACGCATACCTTCGCGGCGGTCGAACCGCCGCGCCAGGAGATTGATGCCCTGCAAGAGCCGACCGTCATCGAGTTCGGCACCGACTGGTGCGGATTCTGCCGCGCCGCCCAGCCCCTGATCGAAACGGCGTTTGCCGGCCACTCCGCCGTCAAACACATCAAGGTCGAGGACGGCCCCGGTCGCCCCCTGGGCCGCTCGTTCCGCGTCAAGCTCTGGCCCACTCTGATCTTCATGAAGAACGGCACCGAAGTGGCACGCGTGGTCCGCCCTGCGGATGCGACAGAGATCCGGCAGGCGCTGGAACGGATCGACGCCGGAACCTAGCGCGCTTGCACCGGCCGCCGGCTCGGGCCTGCATCCGCCAGAACGGGCGGCCCCCGGCCGCATCTTTTGTTTTTTATCCGCGCAGCTTGCGATGCAAGCACATCAATGGTTGTGATTTATGCAGCCGATGAATAAACTTGCATCCTTGAAATATTTCCTTAATTTTCACCTGCGCGGCCACTTTTCGGGCAAGCCATGCCCGGACCTGCCGCGACGGCTCAACCGGAGTATCCGATGGCAGAATCCTTTTTCCCTAAATGGCGGCTCAGGCAAGGCACCTCAGACGGCCTTGGCCCGGTAATCAATATCGACGAGCGCCTGCCCTGGCCGCAAATGTTCGCCATGGGACTGCAGCATGTGGTCGCCATGTTCGGCGCAACGGTGCTGGCTCCGCTGCTCATGGGCTTCGATCCGAATCTCGCCATCTTCATGTCCGGCATCGGCACGCTGCTGTTCTTCGTGTTCGTCGGCGGGCGCGTGCCGAGCTATCTCGGGTCGAGCTTTGCCTTCATCGGACTCGTCATCGCGGTGACAGGCTACGGCGGCAGCGGCCCCAATCCAAACATGGGCGTTGCGCTTGGCGGCATCATTGCCTGCGGGGCGCTTTACACGCTGATCGGACTGCTGGTGGCGGCGGTCGGCACGAACTGGATCGAAAAGCTGATGCCGCCGGTCGTGACCGGCGCCGTGGTTGCGGTGATCGGACTCAATCTGGCGCCCATCGCGGTCAAGGGCGTGGTGGCCAACAATTTCGACGCATGGATGGCATTGATCACCATCCTCTGCGTCGGCGGCGTGGCGGTCTTCACGCGCGGCATGATGCAGCGCCTGCTGATCCTCATCGGCCTGGTGCTGGCCTATGTCATCTATGCGATGCTGACCAACGGCGCCGGCCTCGGCAAGCCGATCGACTTCGGCATCGTCGCCAATGCGCCGTGGTTCGGCATGCCGAAATTCGTTGCGCCGGTATTCAAGGCCGATGCGATGAGCCTGCTGGCCCCGATCGCCATCATTCTGGTCGCGGAGAACCTCGGCCACATCAAGGCCGTCAGCGCCATGACCGGCAAGAACCTCGACCGCTACATGGGCCGCGCCTTCATCGGCGACGGCGTTGCCACCATGATTTCCGGCGCTGCCGGCGGCACGGGCGTCACCACCTATGCGGAAAACATCGGCGTCATGGCCGTGACCCGCATCTATTCGACGCTGGTCTTCGTGATCGCCGCGGTCGTCGCCCTCGTGCTCGGCTTCTCGCCGAAATTCGGCGCGGTCATCCAGACCATTCCCGGCGCGGTGCTGGGCGGCGTGTCCATCGTCGTCTTCGGCCTGATCGCGGTGGCCGGCGCCCGCATCTGGGTGGAAAACAAGGTGGACTTCTCCGACAACCGCAACCTGATCGTGGCGGCAGTCACGCTGGTGCTCGGCGCCGGCGACTTCACCCTGAAGCTCGGCCAGTTCTCGCTCGGCGGCATCGGCACCGCCACCTTCGGCGCCATCATCCTGTACGCGATTCTTTCCGCGGCGGGCGAGCGCAAGGCTCGCGGCTGACGCCGCACATGCCTGCCCGGGCCGCGACGGCATCGGGCAGGCATGCTATGCTCATCGGCCTCCATGGACTTGCCGATGCAGCCTATGCGCAACCTGTCTCTTCCGCGTTTCGCTCTTGCCTTCACCGTCGCATTCCTGCTCCATTGTCTTCCCGTGCATGCGCGTGCGCAGTCATGCGCGCATCCCGGAAAATCTTCGGCGCTGGCGCTTGAACTGGCCGGCATCGCCGACGGCGAATACCGCGAGTTCAACGGCCACCGCATCGATGACGACGGCACGCTGCTGCGCTTCGGTTCCATGGAATCCGAAACCGAACTGCTCCACGATCCCGATACCGGCGCCAGCGCGCGCGACCGTCCCGGCCGGTTCGCCTGGCGCAGGGTCTGGGAATACTGGCTGGCCCTTGGCGAGCATGTCCAGGGCGAGCCCTGGAACCGCAAGCTGGTATTCGTGCCCGGCCTGCTCGACGATGCGCAGACCGGCGCGCGCCCGAGGGAACTGCGGCTGCGCAGCCTGATGCCGGACCGTGCTGAAGGTACGGAATCGTACGATGCGCAGACCGCGCTGCGGGAAGCGCTGGTGCGTGCGGCGTTGAATGATTCGCCGTGGTCGGCGACATTCATTTCCTACCTCATGCACAAGGCCGGACTGAACGATGCGCAATTCCGGTATTCGGCGACGCATTCCGATTACATCAAGGCGGCTTTCGACGACGAGCCGTCCTATGCCTATCGCGCCTGCGACCCTGAACATACCAGCCCGCGCGTCGGCGACCTGCTGTGCTATTCACGCGGCGGCAAACCGCTCAAGCGATTCTCCGCATGGCGGGAGGCGGTGCGCGCGGAACAATTCATTACGGCTTCTCATTGCGAACTGGTGGTCGATGTGGACCGGGCGGCGCGCAAGATCGACACCATCGGCGGCAATGTGCTGCAGTCCGTCGTACGGCGCAGGCTGCGCCTGAACGAGGCGAATGTCCTGTCAGGCAACCACAGCCCGCTGCTGTTCGCACCCGAGGACGACGCGGCCTGCCTTCTGCACAAGCAATGCCGGCGGCAGAATGTCAATGTGCAGCACTGGAGCGTGCTGCTGCAGCTCAAATGAACCGATCGTCCGCCACGCCGCCGGCGCACTGCCGAACGGCAGTATTGTGCGGCCTCATGGCCTTCATCAACCAGAACTTCATACTGTGTCCATGAACATCAATAAACTGGTGCAGGACGTGCTCAGCGAAGCGGCGATCGAACTGCTCGACACGCTGGCGGCGCACACCATCGTGGCCTCGCCGCAGCAGCGTTCATCCCTGACCCTCATGCCCGTCGATGCCGACGACTGGAATGCCACCATGGTGCTCATGCGCGAGATCTTCGAAGCCGAGATCCTGCTGTCGGGAGAAACCGAATGGCTGGGCTTTCGCATTTTGCAGGCATTCGGCGTGCGCGACGGCCAGCTCGCCTACCAGTTCACTCCTGTCTTTGCCCAGGCGCTCTCCACATGATGCGCCTGCCTTCGCAATAAAAATTTTCCTCGGACATTTCAGTTCCGCAGCGCATTTTCCGGCGCGTTGCCGGCATGTTGGCCGCTGTTGCTGCAGCGCTTTTCCGCGATGCAATCTTGCACCCTCCTGCAAGGCTTTCCTCCCTGAAATCAAAGCGGAATCAGTCTTAAAATAGCGGCCGATGCAGTCGGCCCACAACATGGTCACGAATAAAAACGGAGACGATATCCATGCACAACAACAAGACGTTCCTGTATTCACGGGTATTCTTCACAGCGCTCGCTGCAGCGGCGCTATCAGGCTGCGGCACCGCGGCAAAAACATTCGCTTCGGCATGCGATGCCGCCGGCCCGGAAACCGTCTGCACCGAACAGGGCGCCGTGCGAGGCGCGGCACAGAATGACCTGGTCGCATTCAAGGGCATACCTTATGCTGCGCCGCCGGTCGGCCGGCTGCGCTTCCGTCCTCCCGCCGCGCCAGCCGCCTGGCAGGGCATACGCGACGCCTCCTCGTTCGGACCGGTATGTCCCCAGCTCGACGGCAAGGAGGTCATCGGCGACGAGGATTGCCTGACACTGAACGTCTGGAAACCCAGGCAGGCGGCAGCAGGATCGCTGCCCGTCATGGTGTTCCTGACGGGAGGCGGCAACCACGCTTTCTCGGGACAGGGCTCTTCAGGTTTCGGCGGGGTCAATTACAACGGCGAGAAGCTCGTTCCCGAAGGCGTGGTGTACGTGAGCTTCAATGCCCGCCTCGGCGCGCTCGGCTATCTCGCGCATCCGGCGCTGGACGCCGAACGCAGCGAAAAGGTATCGGGCAACTATGGCAGCCTCGATCACATCGCCATGCTCACATGGCTGCGGCAGAACATTGCCGCCTTCGGCGGCGATCCCAAGCGCATCTTTCTGTTCGGTACCTCCGCCGGCGGCGGCAACCTGTGCGCGCTGATGACGTCGCCGCAGGCGCGCGGCCTGTTCCATGGCGCCTCGCTGCAGAGCAGCGTACCCACAGGCTGCGAGATGCAGACGCTTGCCGACGCCCAGCAGGGCACCGGCCGGCGGATCGCCGAGCTGACCGGCTGCGACAAGCCCGGAAGCGGGGCCGGGGATGTCGCCGCCTGCCTGCGCGGCAAGAGCGCCAAGGACATCGTGCAGGCGCTGCCGGGCACCTTCGGCGTACTGCCGCGCCTGTACGGCCCGAACGTGGATGGCTTCGTGTTTCCTCGCCAGCCCATCGACATCATTCGCGAGCGCGGCCACGCGGCCATGCCCGTGGTCGTCGGCAATTCAAGCGAGGAAACGATGTTGTTCGTCAATGCCGTCGGTCCAGTGACCGACGCGGCGACCTATGCGGCCGGCATCGAAAAGGTCTTCGGCAAGGGCAATGTCGATGCTGTCGCGGCACGCTATCCGCTCCAGGCCTACCCGACACCGCGCGCCGCCTTTGTCAGGCTAACCACGGATGCCTTGTTCACCTGCCAGAGCCGACGTGTCGCACGCACGCTCACCGAGGCGGGCAACCCGCCGGTGTACCGCTACCTGTTCACCCACACACTGGAGAACGATGCGCAGCAGAAGGCGCTCGGCGCGGTGCATACCATCGAGCATGCATTCCTGTTTCCATGGCAGGGCAGCTATCGGCCGACGGCCGATGACATGAAGGTGCAGAATGCCATGATTGCCTACTGGACCTCGATGGCCAAAAACGGCATGCCGGGAAGCGCCGCCGGGGTGGTCTGGCAGCCTTACACAAAGGCACAGGATGCCTATCTGGAGATTGCGCCGGCGCTCTCGCTGAAGAACGGCGCGCAGGATGCGCAGTGCGACTTCTGGGATGGCGTGAAGCTGCCCTGGCCGCACCTGTAATTGAAGTTTTTGCAAGGCACTCGGTAACGCGAATCGTGTCAATATACGCTGCTGCTACGCAGTTCATACGCAAATCTGGAGCTGACATGCACTATTCTCGTTTGCAACCCGTCTCCAGGCGCAGGCAGTTGCTTGCGCTCGGGCTTCTTTCGGGGCTGCTTTCGCCGTTCCCTTCGGGCGCTGCCGATAAGACCGGCAAGGCGCCGATCGTCGTCGGCATCGACGGCGAGTTCGGATTGGCCAACAGTACTTCCGCACAGGCGGTCGAGCTGGGCGTGCGCGCCGCCGCGGCTGAAATCAATGCCGCCGGCGGCCTGCTCGACGGAAGGCTGATCGACATCATCACCAGGGATCACCGTTCCATGCCGGCGCGCGGCATCCGCAACATCCAGGAATTCGCCGCCATGCCGAACGTGGTGGCGGTATTCGGCGGGCGCTTCAGTCCGGTGATCATCGAGCAGCTGCCCAAGCTCAAGGAAACCAAGCTGCTGTTCCTGGCGGTCTGGTCCTCGGCCGATATCATCGTCGACAACGGCATGAACCCGAACTTCATCTACCGCCTCTCGCTGCGCGACAGCCTGGCGATGCCGACGATGCTGAAGAATGCGCGCCAGCGCAAGCTCAACAAGGTCGGCCTGCTGCTGACCAATACTTCCTGGGGCAGAAGCAACCTCGCGGCGGCGGAAAAATTCGTCGATACCGCAAGCGATATCAGCATCGTGCGCACCACGTGGTACAACTGGCGCGACACCACGCTGGTCGACAAGTATCTCAAGCTGCTCGATGCCGGCGCCGATGCGGTCCTGCTGGTGGCCAACGACGACGAGGCCGCCGTGCTCGTGCGGGAAGTGGCGGCATTACCGAAGGAAAAGCGCATTCCCATCCTCAGCCACTGGGGCATTACCGGCGGCGAGTTCGTCAAGCAGGCCGGACCGGCCTTGCACCAGGTCGACTTCAGCGTCATCCAGACCTTCAGTTTTTTCAATGCCGCGAAGCAGCCGCTGGAAAAATTCATGCGCACGCTGTCGTCCATTTCGGATATCCGCCGGATCGAAGACATACAGGCGCCGGTGGGAGTGGCGCATGCCTATGACATGATGCACATCCTAGCACTCGCGATCGAGCTTGCGGGCACGACCGACCGTCCGGCCGTGCGCGATGCGCTGGAAAAGGTGCGGGAACATCGCGGACTGGTCAAGCATTACAAGCCGCCGTTCACGCCGGCGCGGCACGAGGCGCTCGGTCCCGATGAACTTTTGATGGCGCGCTACCGAGAGGACGGCGTGCTTGTTCCGATAAAGAAGTGATGCATGATCTTTCACCGAACTGCCACTAGCCTGACGCGACGCTTCGCCGTCACCAGTGCGGCGCTGGCGGCATTCGCGCTGCTGCTGACGGTGGTCTCGTCCTGGTGGCTGGTCAGCCAGCAGCAGATTACCGCGATGCGCATCGTTTCGAAGAAGGAAGCCGATTTTCATGCCGCAACCGTGAGCGCCACCCTGCACGCAGCAGCGTCGCGCATGAATGAGGCGGCCAACAGCAGCATCCTTGCCACCGGCCTGGTCGACAGCGCCGGAAGGGAAACCTATCTCGCGCCGTACCTGTCAAGCATCCGCCAGATCAACGGCGTTCCCATCCACATCCTGTTTACGGATTTCGCCGGCACCGAAATATCGAGCAACGGGCTCGGCCGCTTCAGCGAAAAGGAAACGGCCTGGTTGCGAAAGCATCTTGAAACAGGCAGGGAAGCCGCTGAAATCATCGAGTCCGATCGCGGGCCGGAACTGATTGCCGTCGAGATGCTGAGCTACTCGCGCACCGAGACTCCCGAAGGGGCGCTGCTCTACAAGATGGTGCTGGCCGACTTGCGGCCGAACGACATGGCGCAGCTGGCATGGACGGGCCAGCCGCTGCCGTCCAGCGAAAATTCCGAGATGGTCACCGTTCCGGTGAATATGCCCGAATCGCTCAGGCACCTGCGTTTCCAGGT
>Ga0194137_10001417_pt1 | contig 14648 bp, 16 predicted proteins | sample TARM_MetaG_T3_14_FD_134025 | JGI IMG/M metagenome (GOLD analysis project Ga0194137, IMG submission 134025) | Freshwater microbial communities from Pennsylvania, USA, analyzing microbe dynamics in response to fracking - TARM_MetaG_T3_14 (version 2) | ecosystem: Environmental > Aquatic >... | reverse complement strand
GTCAGCTGGAAGGTATCAACAACCGGATCAAGGTGATCAAGCGGATGGCCTACGGTTACCGAGACAGCGAATTCTTTTTCATGAAGATCAAGAATGACTTTCCCGGCAATCCGTGAAGAACCTAAAAAAAACCGCCCGGCTTGGCGCCGTGCGGTTTTTCTTGCAGCTTGCGGCTTGTTGCTTGCCGCTGGCGTTACCGGTTGTTAAGCGCCGGTCCGCCGTACTTCTTGCGCAGTTCCTGCACGGTCCGCAATTGGGCCGCCGCCTCGGCGAGACGGGCAGAAGCCGAACCATAGTCGAATTCTGCACCTTTCTCGTTGAGAGCGCTTTCAGCGGCTCGTTTTGCTTCCAGAGCAGCTGCCTCATCAATGTCACCAGCACGGATAGCCGTGTCGGCAAGCACCTTGACCACGCGCGGTTGAACTTCCAGGAAGCCACCGGAGATGTAGAACACCTCTTCACTGCCATCCTGCTTGATCACCCGCACCGGGCCAGGCTTGAGGTCGGTCAAAAGCGGCGCGTGGCCGGGCAGAATACCCAGATCACCCAGGTTGCCGTGTGCAACCACCCGCTCAACCAGCCCTGAGAACAGCTCTTCTTCCGCGCTTACGATATCGCAGTGCACTGTCATAGCCATTGTTTCGCCTCGGTTCAGCGCCCCCTCTCGGGGGCGCACCCATTACAGTTTCTTCGCTTTCTCGATCACTTCGTCAATGGTGCCAACCATGTAGAAGGCCTGCTCGGGCAGGTGGTCAAACTCACCCTTGAGGATACCGCCGAAGGCACGAATGGTTTCTTTCAGCGGGACGTACTTGCCGGGTGCACCGGTAAATACTTCAGCAACGAAGAACGGCTGGGACAGGAAGCGCTGGATCTTACGAGCACGGGCTACCAGTTGCTTGTCTTCCTCAGACAGCTCGTCCATACCCAGAATCGCGATGATGTCCTTCAGCTCTTTGTAGCGCTGCAGAACATACTGAACGCCACGAGCAACGTCGTAGTGCTCCTGACCGATTACCAGCGGATCCAGCTGACGGGAGGTGGAATCCAGCGGGTCTACAGCCGGGTAGATACCCAGAGACGCGATGTCGCGGGACAGTACTACGGTCGCATCAAGGTGAGCGAAGGTAGTGGCTGGAGACGGGTCAGTCAGGTCGTCCGCGGGAACGTATACGGCCTGGATGGAGGTGATGGAGCCGGTCTTGGTGGAGGTAATACGCTCCTGCAGAACGCCCATCTCTTCAGCCAGCGTCGGCTGGTAACCTACCGCAGACGGCATACGACCCAGCAGTGCGGATACTTCGGTACCGGCCAGGGTGTAACGGTAGATGTTGTCGATGAACAGCAGAACATCACGACCTTCGTCACGAAACTTCTCGGCCATGGTCAGGCCGGTCAGTGCAACGCGCAGACGGTTACCCGGCGGCTCGTTCATCTGGCCGTATACCAGGGCTACCTTGTCCAGTACGTTGGAGTCCTTCATTTCGTGATAGAAGTCGTTACCTTCACGAGTACGCTCCCCTACACCGGCGAATACAGAGTAACCGCTGTGCTCGATCGCGATGTTACGGATCAGCTCCATCATGTTTACGGTTTTGCCTACACCGGCACCACCGAACAGACCAACCTTACCGCCCTTGGCAAACGGACAAACCAGGTCGATAACCTTGATGCCGGTTTCCAGCAGCTCGTTGGAGCCAGCTTGCTCGTCGTAGCTGGGAGCAGCGCGGTGAATACCCCAACGCTCTTCTTCACCGATCGGACCAGCTTCGTCGATCGGGTTGCCCAGTACGTCCATGATGCGGCCCAGGGTCTTGACCCCGACCGGTACGGAGATGTTGGCACCGGTGTTGGCAACGGTCAGACCGCGCTTGACACCTTCAGTGGTACCCATGGCGATGGTACGTACAATGCCATCACCCAGCTGCTGCTGAACTTCAAGGGTCAGGCCCTTGTCGGTTACTTGCAGCGCGTCATACACCTTCGGCACGTCTTCGCGCGGGAATTCCACGTCGATGACGGCGCCGATGATTTGAACGATACGTCCGCTACTCATTTGTTGGTTCCTCTAAATGGTTGAAACCGTTACCGTTAAACCGCGGCGGCGCCGCCGACGATTTCCGAAATTTCCTGAGTGATCGCTGCCTGACGAGCCTTGTTGTAGATAAGCTGCAGGTTGCTGATAAGGTCACCAGCGTTGTCAGTCGCGTTCTTCATCGCGATCATCCGTGCAGCCTGCTCACAGGCATTGTTCTCGACCACCGCCTGATAGACCTGGGACTCGATGTAACGAACCAGCAGTCCATCCAGCAGCTGTCGTGCGTCGGGCTCGTACAGATAGTCCCAGCTGCCTTTCTGCGCGCCTTCCTCTTCGGAAGCGACCAGCGGGATCATCTGATCCACCTTGGGCTGCTGAACCATCGTGTTGACGAAGCCGTTGCTGACCAGGTACAGACGGTCGATGCGACCTTCGTTGTAGCCATCCAGCATCACCTTGACGCTACCGATCAGATCGTTCAACGCAGGCTGTTCGCCCAGGTTGCTGATCGCTGCGACAACGTTTCCGCCGTAGCTGCGAAAGAAGGAAGCGCCCTTGCTACCGATCACACAGAGCTCGGTTTCAACGTTGCGGTCACGCCACTCTTTCATGCTGTTGACCAGGGCCTTGAACAGGTTAGTGTTCAGACCACCGCAGAGACCACGATCCGAGCTGACCACGATGTAACCCACCCGCTTGACTTCACGCTCTTGCATGAACGGATGGCGATACTCGGGGTTGGCGTTGGCCAGATGACCAATCACCTGCTGGATACGCTCAGCGTAGGGACGGCTGGCGGCCATGCGCTGTTGTGCTCTGCGCATCTTGCTGACCGCCACCTTTTCCATGGCGCTGGTGATCTTCTGCGTACTTTTAATACTCGCGATCTTACCGCGAATCTCTTTTGCGCCTGCCATGTCACACCTTTCAGGTTAGGCCGCAGCCGGGTTGCTCGGCGCGGACAGCAGCACAGCTGCCCGCGTCCGGTTTACCAGCTTTGGGTCGCCTTGAAGTTCTCGATGCCAGACTTGATACCGGCTTCGATCTCGTCGTTGTAGTCGCCCTTCTCGTTGATCTTGGCCAGCAAATCGGCCTTCTCGCGTTTGAAGTAAGCGATCATGGCTTTCTCGAAAGCACCGACCTTGTTCTGCTCGACATCGCCCAGGAAGCCTTTCTCGGCAGCAAACAGGCTGACACCCATCTCGGCGACGGACATCGGCGCATACTGGTCTTGCTTCATCAGCTCGGTAACGCGCTGACCATGCTCCAGCTGCTTGCGGGTCGCTTCGTCCAGGTCAGAGGCAAACTGGGCAAAGGCTGCCAGCTCACGGTACTGAGCCAGTGCGGTACGGATACCACCGGACAGCTTCTTGATGATCTTGGTCTGCGCCGCACCACCTACCCGCGATACCGAGACACCGGCGTTAACGGCCGGGCGGATACCGGAGTTGAACAGGTTGGACTCCAGGAAGATCTGACCGTCGGTGATGGAGATCACGTTGGTCGGTACGAACGCGGATACGTCACCCGCCTGGGTTTCGATGATCGGCAGAGCGGTCAGCGAGCCGGTCTTGCCGGTAACGGCGCCGTTGGTGAACTTCTCAACGTATTCTGCAGACACGCGGGAAGCGCGCTCGAGCAGACGGCTGTGGAGATAGAACACGTCACCCGGGTAGGCTTCACGTCCCGGAGGACGACGCAGCAGCAGGGAGATCTGACGGTAGGCAACAGCTTGCTTGGACAGGTCATCATAGATGATCAAGGCGTCTTCGCCGCGGTCGCGGAAGTATTCACCCATGGTGCAGCCGGCGTAGGGCGCCAGGAACTGCAGGGCTGCCGGGTCGGACGCGGAAGCGGCAACGATGACGGTGTGCGCCATTGCATCGTGCTCTTCCAGCTTGCGTACCACGTTGGCGATGGTCGATTGCTTCTGACCTACGGCAACGTAGATACACTTAACGCCGGAACCTTTCTGGTTGATGATCGCGTCAACGGCCATCGCGGTCTTACCGGTCTGACGGTCACCGATGATCAGCTCACGCTGGCCACGACCTACCGGCACCATCGCATCGACGGCTTTGTAGCCAGTCTGGATGGGCTGGTCAACCGACTTACGCCAGATCACGCCCGGGGCAACCTTTTCGACCGCATCGGTGTGCTGAGCGTTGATGTCGCCCTTGCCATCGATCGGCGCGCCCAGTGCGTTGACCACGCGACCCAGCAATTCCGGACCAACCGGTACTTCTAGGATGCGGCCGGTGCACTTGACGGTCATGCCTTCGGCCAGACCCAGGTAGTCACCCAGAATAACGGCACCTACGGAGTCTTGCTCCAGGTTGAGTGCCATACCAAAAACACCTTCGGGAAACTCAAGCATTTCCCCGTACATCACGTCAGCCAGACCGTGGATGCGCACGATACCGTCGGACACACTGACAATAGTGCCAACGTTGCGGGCCTGGGAGCTCGCATCGAGATTCTCGATGCGCTGCTTGATAATTTCACTAATTTCGGAAGGATTCAGTTGCTGCATGTGCCATGTCCCTCAAATCAGGATTTCAACGCCTCGGCGAGCTTTGCAAGCTTGCCGCGGACCGAACCATCGATGACCAGGTCACCCGCGCGCACCAGTACACCGCCAATGAGGGCGGGATTGATGGTGACGTGAGGGGTCACTGTCCGGTCCAACCGCCTGGATAGGGCAGTTGCCAGCGTTTTCTGTTGATCTTCACTCAGCTCGAAGGCGCTTTCGACTTCGACTGACATGCTTCGATCGTGCTCCGCCTTGTGTTGCTCGTAGAGCTCGGCGATTACCGGGATCAGGGGCAGACGATCATTGTCGGCAAGCGTGCGGATGAAGTTTCCGAATTGCTCGTCAACGTGACCTTCACACACCATGAGCAGATCTTCGGCCTTGCGCTCGGCGGTGAACGCCGGGTTGCGCACTTTCTCGGCAAAAACCGTTTCATTCAGCACGGCCTCGGTAAGGGCCAGCATGCTTGACCATGCGTCCAGTTGCCCGACCGACGAAGCGTGCTCGAAAGCGGCTTTGGCGTAAGGCCGCGCTAGCGTATTGATAGTAGCCATCGCTCGCCTCGCTTAGAGTTGTGAGGCCAGTTTGTCGACCAGCTCACTGTGGGCCGCGGAATCCACCTCGGACTGCAGAATCTGCTCGGCACCCTTGACCGCCAGTACCGCAACCTGGGCACGCAGCTGGTCTTTGGCGCGATTCACTTCCTGCTCGATCTCGGCTTTGGCTGCCGTCACCAAACGCTCGCCTTCGGCACGCGCTTGCTGCTTCGCTTCCTCGACGATGAGGTTGGCGCTTTTGTTCGCCTGCTCGATGATCTGAGTCGCTTGTTCCTTGGTTTCACGCAAGGTTTGAGCAACCTTTTCCTGAGTGAGGCTAAGGTCACGCTGGGCGCGATCAGCCGCATTCAGGCCTTCAGCGATTTTTTTCTGGCGCTCAGCCATGGCTGCCGTAATCGGCGGCCACACAAACTTCATGCAGAACCAGACAAAAATAGCGAAGGAAATCGTTTGACCAAGCAGCGTCATATTTATGTTCACAGCGATTTACCTCGTGCTATCTCGTTGACACCCGTGGATGGTGATCGATCTGACAGGGCATCGCCCTGTCATGTATCAGAAACGATCAATCAGCCGGCCAGACCGGGGGCAACAACGAAGATCAGGTACATCGCGATACCAACGCCGATCATCGGTACGGCGTCAAGCAGACCAGCCATCAGGAAGGTCTTGGTTTGCAGCTGCGGACCCAGCTCAGGCTGACGAGCAGTGGATTCCAGCAGCTTGCCGCCCAACAGGGCAAAGCCGATACCGGTACCCAGTGCGCCCAGACCGATCATGATAGAGGCAGCGATGATTACGAGTTCCATAATTACTCCTAACTAAGTTTCAAGGTTGTAGTGCAAGGTTGTCGTTGGTTTAACAGGGTCTTACTGCATCAATGGTCTTCATGCGCTGCACTGAGATACACAATCGTGAGCACCATAAAGATGAATGCCTGCAGCGGAATGACCAGAATGTGGAAGATTGCCCAGGGCACATTGAGTACCCACTGCAGATAGAAGGGCAATAGCGCGATCAGGATAAACACCACTTCGCCAGCGTACATGTTGCCGAACAAACGCAGCGCCAGGCTCAAGGGCTTGGTCAACAGGCCGAGGATTTCCAGGAACAGGTTGAAGGGCACAAAAAGCCAGTGGTTGAAGGGCGTGAACGACAGTTCCTTGGTGAATCCACCTACGCCCTTGACCTTGAAGCTGTAGAAAATGATGAGCAAGAACACACCGATCGAGAGACCGAAGGTACCGTTCGGGTCGGTGCTCGGAACAATCTTGAAGTAAACGTCATGGGGATCCATGCCCAGTACGTACTGCCCGAACAGAGCGGCCAGCCGCGGTACGTAGTCCACCGGAATCCACTTCAGCGAGTTCATCAGCAGAACCCAGACAAAAATGGTCAGTGCCAGAGGGGCGATCAGCGGACTACGTCCGTGGAAAGTATCCCTGACCATGTTCTGCACGAATTCAACGGTCATTTCGACGAGGTTCTGCAGACCCGACGGGGTATCCGTGGTCATGCGGCGCGCAACCATGCGGAACAGGCCGAGAAAGATGATACCCATGAGGATGGACCAGCCGAGCGTATCAACGTGAAACGCCATGAACCCCATGTCGGACGCTTCCTGCCCACTTTTGGCGAAGGTCCAGCTGGCTTCCTGCAGCACAGCGCCGTCATAACGCTCGTAGCCTGCCGGTAGTTTGCCGAAGGTCAGGTTCTGCAAATGGTGCTGAATATACTCAGCTGATGTGCTCGCCATAAATGCCTCAAATGCTAATGCCTTGGAAAAACTCTGACGATGAGCAGTGCGCTGGCTCCCACGGCCAGCACCGCGAGGTAACAGCCGAACAGTGCGGCGACCTCCAGCGGTTTGACTGCCATCAACACCGACACAAAGAGTGCGGCGGTCAATATCAGCTTGCCAGCCTCGCCAGCGTACAACTCGCCGACAATGGCTCGCACCGACCGGGCACCGCTATAGCGATAAACCCGATAGGCAAAATAGGCGTTGGGGACCAATGCGACTAGTCCGCCCAACAGACCGGAGTAACCGGCCACGGGCCCCTTGCTCAGTAGCAGCACCAGAGCAGCTCCCACACAGGTGAAAGCCTGCCACAGCAATACCGGAAAGGCCGGCTGTCGATGGAAGGGAAATCGGTTGGGCGTTCGTGCGTCCATGTCCCTGCCTGTGGTCGACGGCTTCCGTGAATTAATCACGATATTGCCTGCAACGTAGGGTGCAAATACCAGCAAAAAAGCGCGAGCGAGTATAGGTTGAATAAGTTCCCGGTTCAACCGCCACGGCCGGAATCCTCAGCCACAACAACGTTTTCAAACCCGTTGCCGGCCCTTTCTATCAGCGCCGGAATGAGCGCTATTTGATGTGCATCAATACACCATCAAGCTCATCCAGAGAGCCATAGCTGATGACCAGCTTTCCTTTGCCTTTGGCACCGTGCTGAATCATTACCTGCGCGCCAAGGCGCTCGGACAAATCGGTCTGCAGCCTTTCTATGTCCGGGTTTGAGCGGCTTGCGCTGGTGTCGCGCCGCGGATTCAGCCACTGTCTGACCAATGCTTCGGTCTGGCGAACTGTCAGGCCGCGAGCAACAACCTGGCGCGCAGCAGGAGCCTGCTCCTCAAGCGCCAGTCCAAGCAAGGCGCGGGCGTGCCCCATTTCCAGATCGCCTCGCTCCAGCAACAATTTGACATCATTGGGCAACGCCGTCAGGCGCAAAAGGTTGGTCACAGTCACCCGCGACTTGCCGACCGCATCGGCCACCTGCTGCTGGGTCAGCTCGAATTCCTGCTGCAACCGCTGCAGGGCGATGGCTTCCTCGATCGGGTTGAGGTCTTCGCGCTGGATGTTCTCGATCAGTGCCATGGCGATGGCGGCTTCATCCGGCACCTCGCGGATCACCGCCGGAATGCTGTCCAGGCCGGCCAGCTGACTGGCGCGCCAGCGACGTTCGCCGGCGATGATTTCGTACCGCCCCTCGCCGATCGGCCGAACGACAATCGGCTGCATCACACCCTGGGCACGAATCGACCCCGCCAGCTCTTCGAGTGCCTGCGGGTCCATGTCACGGCGTGGCTGATACTTGCCACGCTGCACCAGGTCGACCGGCAGCTCCTTGAGAATCTGATCCTGGCTTTCGCCGTCCGCTGTCGGCGCAACACTGGCACCCAGCAATGCGTCCAGTCCCCGTCCCAAGCCGCGTTTCTTGCCCGCCATGCCTGATGTCCTTGTAGTCAATCGTTCAAATCGGTAACGGCAGCCGCCTTGGCTGCCTGCTTGCTGCGGCGTACCACCTCGCCGGCCAGTGCCAGATAGGCGACGGCGCCACGGGACTGCTTGTCGTAGGCCAGTGCCGGCATGCCGAAACTGGGGGCTTCGGCCAGTCGCACGTTACGTGGAATCACAGTCTGATACAGCTTGTCGCCAAAATGCGCACTGAGCTGGGCCGACACATCCAGCGTCAGGCTGTTGCGCGGATCGTACATGGTCCGCAACAGGCCCTCGATCTGCAGGTTCGGGTTGAGCACCGAGCTGATCCGGCTGATGGTATTGACCAGCGCCGACAATCCTTCCAGCGCGTAGTATTCGCACTGCATCGGAATGACCACGCCATCGGCGGCAACCAGACCATTGACCGTCAGCATGTTCAGCGATGGCGGGCAGTCGATCAGGATGAAGTCGTAGTGATCGCGGGCGTTGACCAGCGCGTAACGCAGCCGGCTTTCCTTCATCTTGGTGTTGATCAGCTCGACTTCGGCAGCAGTCAGGTCGCCGTTGGCCGGCAGCAGGTCATAGCCACCGTGCTCCGAACGACAAACCGCATCGGCAAACTCGCATTGACCGGTCAGCAATTCGTAGACCGAGTTATCCAGATTGGCCTTGTCGATACCGCTGCCCATGGTCGCATTGCCCTGAGGATCAAGATCGATCAGCAGCACCTTGCGTTTGGTCGCAGCCAGCGAGGCGGCGAGATTGATCGTGGTGGTGGTCTTTCCCACACCGCCCTTCTGGTTGGCAATTGCCAGCACCTTGCCCACGTTCAGCCCCCTTGATATCAGCCCTGATCCATCCGTCGCAGTATCAACAGATGGCGGCTGCCAACGCAACCGGGAACCTGTAATTGTGCACTGCTCTCAAGCTTAAAGTCGACCGGCAACGCAGCCAGCTCTTCGTCGGGGTAAACGCCCTTCATCGCCAGCCAGCGGGTTTGTTCGGTACCCAGATGACGGGTCAGCTGGGTAAAGTCGGCCAGCGAGGCAAACGCGCGCGAGGTAATACCATCAAACGGCTGGCCTGGCTCGAACGCCTCGACCCGGCTGTTGACCACCTGCAGATTGGTCAGCCCCAATTCGTTTTTAACCTGGGTGAGAAACCGGGTCTTCTTGCCATTGCTGTCGAGCAGGGTGAACTCACGCTCGGGAAACATGATCGCCAGCATCACGCCGGGCATACCGCCACCGCTGCCGACATCCAGCCAGCGCTGACCTTCGATGAACGAGACAATGCTCAGGCTGTCGAGCAAATGGCGGCTGACCATTTCGTTCGGGTCGCGCACCGCAGTCAGGTTGTAGGCCTTGTTCCACTTGTTCAGCAGGGCCATGTAGCCCAGCAGTTTTTCCTGTTGCTGCTCGCTCAGGGCGACACCCAGCTGCCTGGCGCCCTGCGCCAGTTCTACCGCATGTTGACTCATTGCGCTTATGCCTCCCGGGCCAGCGAGCTATCGCCGAGGGCGTTGCGTTTTTTCAGATGGATCAGCAGCAGACTGACGGCGGCCGGCGTCACGCCGGGGATACGTGAGGCCTGCCCCAGGGTCTGCGGGCGCACATCGGCCAGCTTGGCGCGAATTTCATTCGACAGCCCGTTCAGGCTGGCATAATCCAGGTCTTCCGGCAGGCGAGTCTGCTCGTGCTGACGCAGACGCTCGATTTCTTCCTGCTGACGTTCGATATAACCGGCGTACTTGGCCTGAATCTCGACCTGTTCGGCGGCATCGGCCGGAATGTCACTTGCACCGGTCAGTTCGACCAGTGCGGTGTAATCCACTTCCGGGCGGCGCAGCAGATCCAGCAGGCTGTATTCGTGGGTCAGCGGCGTACCGTACTGCGCACTATAGGCCTTGCCCTGCTCGCTGTTCGGCTGCATCCAGGTGCTGCGCAGACGCTGGGTTTCCTGTTCGATGGCTTCACGCTTGGCGTTGAAGACCGCCCAGCGCTCATCATCGACCAGACCCAGCTCGCGGCCCTTTTCGGTCAGGCGCAGGTCGGCGTTGTCTTCACGCAGTACCAGACGGTACTCGGCACGGGAAGTAAACATGCGGTACGGCTCGCGGGTGCCCATGGTGATCAGGTCATCGACCAGCACGCCGATGTAAGCCTCGTCACGGCGCGGGCACCAGGCGTCGCGCTCCTGTGCACGCAGTGCGGCGTTGAGACCTGCCAGCAAACCCTGAGCACCGGCTTCTTCGTAACCGGTGGTGCCGTTGATCTGACCGGCGAAGAACAGACCGTCGATGACCTTGGTTTCCAGCGAGTACTTGAGGTCCTGCGGATTGAAGTAATCGTACTCGATGGCGTAACCGGGGCGCAGGATGTGCGCGTTCTCCATACCCTTGATCGAACGGACGATCTGCAGCTGCACATCAAACGGCAACGAGGTCGAGATGCCGTTCGGATACAGCTCGTGGGTAGTCAGGCCTTCCGGCTCGATGAATACCTGGTGCTGATCCTTGTCGGCAAAGCGATGGATCTTGTCTTCGATCGACGGGCAGTAACGCGGGCCAATGCCTTCGATGACCCCGGTGTACATCGGCGAGCGATCCAGGTTCTCGCGGATGATGTCGTGGGTGCGCTCGTTGGTATGGGTAATCCAGCAGTTGACCTGCTCCGGATGCATTGCTGCATTGCCCATGAACGACATGACCGGAATCGGCGTATCACCTGGCTGTGGCGTCATCTGGCTGAAATCGACACTGCGACCGTCGATGCGCGGCGGGGTGCCGGTTTTCAGCCGATCCACCCGCAGCGGCAGTTCACGCAGGCGCTGCGCGAGTGCGATGGCGGGCGGATCGCCCGCGCGACCGCCGGAGTAGTTGTCCAGACCGATGTGAATCAGGCCACCGAGGAAGGTGCCGGTGGTCAGCACCACGTTGTCAGCCAGAAAACGCAGACCCATCTGGGTAACCACGCCACGAACCTGCTGGTTTTCGACAATCAGGTCATCGCAGGCCTGCTGGAAGATCCATAGGTTTTCCTGATTCTCCAGGGTATGACGAATAGCCGCCTTGTACAGCACTCGGTCAGCCTGGGCACGGGTGGCACGCACGGCTGGGCCTTTGCGGCTGTTCAGAACACGAAACTGGATACCGGCCTTGTCGGTAGCCAGTGCCATCGCTCCACCCAGCGCATCGATCTCCTTGACCAGATGGCTCTTGCCGATCCCGCCAATCGCCGGGTTGCAGCTCATCTGACCGAGGGTTTCGACGTTATGGCTGAGCAGCAGGGTTTTCACCCCCATACGGGCAGCAGCGAGTGCAGCTTCGGTACCGGCATGGCCACCGCCTACCACTATGACGTCAAAACGGCTGGGGAAATCCACCTGTCACCTCGATTGTCAGGCCTGTGCCTGACGCGGAAAAAAGGGGCTGATTATAGGCCCAAGGGGAAAAAATTGCAGCTTTGGCTGAACACTTTTTGTACAACGTGCCGAGTGTGGAAAAACGTCCAGATAGATATAGATAAGAAAAGAAAGATTTATATAAACCTTGAATTAGTTAATGTATATACGTAGCCACTTTTCTGTGAATAACTCATATAAATCCTTATAGATCAGAATCTTGCACAACTCAAAAGGTTGTGTGAAAGCGGTCGTTGGATGGGGGTGCAAGTGGTGCGTTGCCTGTGGGTAACTGAGGTGTTTATCCACAGGGGGATTTCACCTCAGGCTGTCCCCAGGGTTATCGACCGGGTTGGGGCCGGGTTTTCCACAGACCTTATACGCCGTTTTTTCACTTTTACCGCGCTGTTCGGGTGCATGCTTATCGCTATGCTGTGCAGATTGCACATGCATTTGCGCATCGATGCTCGCTCTTCACCGGGAAATCCATGGACTGGCACAGCGGTTGCTAAATCACCGGTGATGTACGTCTGCATGCACGCAGACGTCCTTTTTCAGCAAAGCGGAGATACCAGGATGAACCAGTCAGAGCGCACCACGGACCCCGATTACCCGTTGAGTCCGGTACCGGAAACCGCCCGCAAGAGCATGTGGTCGATGAGTTTTGTGCTGCTGGGCTTTACCTTCTTCAGTGCCACCATGTGGGCAGGTGGCAGTGTCGGCGCTGCCTTTGATTTTTCTACGACTCTGTGGGTTCTGTTAATTGGCAACCTGCTGCTCGGCGCCTATGCAGCCATTCTGGGCTATATTGCCGCGCGCTCGGGGCTGAATACGGCGTTGATGAGCCGCTACGCCTTCGGTGAGATCGGCAGCAAGCTGTCCGACTTCATTCTCGGCTTTACCCAGATCGGCTGGTACGCCTGGGGTACGGCAACCATGGCGCTGTTGCTGGTGAAAATGACCGGCCTGCCCGATAGCCTGACGCTGCCGCTGATGGTGGTGTTCGGGTTCGGTTTTTGTATCAGTGCCTTCGTTGGCTACCGAGGTCTGGATCTGCTGTCACGCTTTGCCGTACCTGCGATGCTGATTCTGATCGCGGTGAGCCTCGGGATCGCCACCAAAGACGCCGGTGGCCTGTCCGGTCTGAGCGCCATCGCACCCAGTGCGGAGCTCAGTGTGGCTGCAGCCATCACCATGGTGTTCGGGACCTTTGTCAGTGGCGGTACCCAGGCCACCAACTGGACCCGTTTTGCCAAGTCCGGCAAGGCAGCCGTCATCGCGACCCTGGCGGCGTTCTTTATCGGTAACGGGCTGATGACGCTGGTGGGCGCCTTCGGCGCGCTGGTCTATCAACAGGCCGACATCGTCGACATTCTGGTGGCACAAGGGCTGGCGACGCTGGGCGTGCTGATGCTGTTCCTCAATCTCTGGACCACCCAGGACAACACCGTCTACAACTTTGCCGTGGCCGGCTGCAACCTGCTGCGCACCGAGCGTCGCCGGACCATCACCGTGATCGGCGCGGCAATTGGCACGCTGCTGGCGGTACTGGGTATGTATGAGTGGCTGATCCCGTTCCTGATTCTGCTCGGCACCTTTATCCCGCCGGTCGGTGGCGTGATCATGGCCAACTATTTTGTGACCTGGCGCGGCCGCTACGCTGATCTGGGTTCCACTGCCCTGCCCGCGTTCAATGTTATCGGTCTGATAGCCTACGCACTGGGTTCGCTGGTGGCCTATACCTCCAACTGGATTGCGCCGGTGGTTGGCGTACTGGTCGCTGCCGCGTCCTACGCCTTGTTGGCCCTGCTGGTCAGTGCGGTCAAGGAGCGCCGCGCGGCGCTGATGAGCAACCTGTGAGTCCATTGCTGCGCACCGAGGATGTCCCGTTGTTACCCGGGCTTGGGGCTATTCGTCTGCGTGCCGGTCACGCCGGTGCGCAGCGTGTTGTCCGCTGGCCGTATGTCGCGGAAAACCGTTCCTTTACGCCGTGGATCAAGGGTGGAGAGCTGGTGTTCATCACCGGCATTGGTCGCCACCACAGCGTCGATAACCTGTTTGAGCTGCTTTACGAGGGGGTGGCGGCCAAGGTTGCCGGCCTGGTGATTCTGACCGGTGATGCCTACATCGGTCGCTTGCCTGCGGCCCTTCTGAAGTTGGCAGATCAGCAGCAGTTGCCATTGCTTGAGCAGCCGTATTCGCTGCCGATGGTGACGGTGACCGAGGTCATCGGACGGGCCATTGTGCAACGTGAACAGCTGGCCTGGCGGGATGCTGAAAGCCGAGCGGGCAGTTTGCTGGAGAAGCTGCAGCTACGCATTGGCGATGCGGGCGCGCGCGCCGACTTCGTCGCCCCCTGGTTTGCCGAACATCAGACCTTGCTACAGCACCTGGCGCCGACTATCGATGCCTGGCTGCGACATGGCGGCAATATCAGCGCGGCGGCCGCTGCACTGGGCAGCCATCGCAACTCGGTGCGCAACCGCCTCGATCGTCTGTTCCGTGAGACCGGGCTGGACCCGGCCAAGCCGACAGACATCTACAACCTGATTCTGGCTCATCTGCTGATGCACGAGCCCACTATGACACCCGAATGTGGAGATACCCCATGACCCAGACCCTGTCTGCCATCGTTAATGCTCGCCTGCCTGGTGAAACCGGCCTGTATCGGGTCGAGATCAGCGCAGGGCGGTTCAGCCGGATCGAGCCCCAGAGCGCGGATGTGGTCGCTGCCGCCGATGAACTCGATGCTGGCGGCAACCTGCTGCTGCCGCCCTTTGTCGAGCCGCACATTCACCTGGATGCTGCGCTCACCGCCGGCCAGCCGCGCTGGAACCAGAGCGGTACCCTGTTCGAAGGTATCGAGTGCTGGGGCGAGCGCAAGGCGATGCT
>Ga0194137_10001416_pt1 | contig 14650 bp, 14 predicted proteins | sample TARM_MetaG_T3_14_FD_134025 | JGI IMG/M metagenome (GOLD analysis project Ga0194137, IMG submission 134025) | Freshwater microbial communities from Pennsylvania, USA, analyzing microbe dynamics in response to fracking - TARM_MetaG_T3_14 (version 2) | ecosystem: Environmental > Aquatic >... | reverse complement strand
GGCACCCACCAGGCCCGCAACTGCGGCGTTGATGTGAACCACGGTACCGCCTGCGAAGTCGAGCGCACCCTTCTGGAACAGCCAGCCTGCGGTTGCGGTCGCGGCTTCGGCGGCGGCAGCATCGGTGTAGGCATCCGGACCGGCCCAGAACCAGACCATGTGCGCGATCGGCAGGTAGGAGAAGGTAAACCACAGCACGATGAACAGCAGCACGGCGGAGAACTTGATGCGCTCGGCGAAGGCGCCGACGATCAGGCCGCAGGTAATCGCCGCGAAAGTCGCCTGGAAGGCCACGAACACGTACTCCGGAATGACCACGCCCTTGCTGAAGGTCGCCGCCACCGATTCCAGGTTGATCCCTTTCAGGAACAGCCGGTCGAAGGAGCCGATGAAGCTTCCGCCGGTGGTGAAGGCGAGCGAGTAGCCGTAGATCGCCCACAGGACCGTGATCAGCGAGAAGATCATGAACACCTGCATCAGGATCGACAGCATGTTCTTCGAACGGACCAGGCCGCCGTAGAACAATGCCAGGCCCGGGATGGTCATCAGAATGACGAGGACGGTGGCCGTCATCATCCAGGCGGTATCGCCCTTGTTGGGAACGGGCGCCGGCGCGGCTGCGGCCGGGGCGGCGGCGGGTGCTGCCGCGGACGCTGCCGCAGCGGGAGCGGCAGCCGCCGGTGCCGCGGCTTCGGCTGCCGGCGCGGCCGCCTGCGCCACGACGGTGGCCGTCGCCTCGGGTTTGGCGGGTTCATCCGCGGCCAGCGCGGGCTGGGCGAAGCCGACCGCGAACAGCAGCGTGCTGGTCGCGAGGAAGCTGGCGAGTAATTTCTTCATTGAAATCTCCTTGGATCCTTAGAGGGCGTCTTTGCCGGTTTCGCCCGTACGGATACGGACGACTTGCTGCAAGTCGTAGACGAAGATCTTGCCGTCGCCGATCTTGCCGGTGCGGGCGGCGCTTTCGATGGCCTCGATGGCGCGGTCGACGATCGCATCGTCCACTGCCGCCTCGATCTTGGTCTTGGGCAGGAAATCAACCACGTATTCCGCGCCGCGATACAGTTCGGTGTGGCCTTTCTGGCGACCGAAACCCTTGACTTCGGTCACGGTGATGCCTTGCACGCCGATGGCGGAGAGCGACTCGCGCACCTCGTCCAGCTTGAAAGGCTTGATGATCGCAGTGATCAGTTTCATGATGAGCCTCTAGGAGATTTAGAAAGTCTTGGAGAGCGAGAGCACGACCGTGCTCTTGCTCACATCCTTCGAGCGCGTGCCGCTGGCGTTCGAATAGGTGTACGAACCGGAATCGGCATTCGAGCCGACATAGGCCAGGCCGACGGTGGCGAAGCCGAAGTCGCGGGACACGCCGACCTTGTAGTCGGTGTAATCGAAGGCGCCGTAGTTCTTGAATTTCTGGCGGCCGACATGCAGGCCCAGCGTGGTCTTCTCGGCGATCTCGAAGTTGGCGTTCAGGTCGAGGTAATAGGAACCGTCGGCATTGGTGAAGCCGAAGTAGTCGTCGCTGATGCCGTGGCTGTATTTGGCGGAGAACCACTTGTAGGTCGCGCCCACGTAGAACTCCAGCGCATCGGGCTTGACGCCGGCGATGGACGCGCCCGGGTAGTAGTACTTGAGCAGGCCGACGTCGGCGGTCAGGTCGGGCATGACTTCAAACTTGTAGCCGCCGTAGAAGTCCATCTCGAGGCTGGCGCCGTCGGGGTACTGGTTGCCGCTGACGTTGGAGTTCCAGTTGCCGACGTAGAAACCGCTGCTGTGCGCATAATCGAAGCCGCCCTGGATGGCAGGCCGGCGATAAGTCTGGGAAATGCCGCGGAAACGATAGTCGCTTGCCAGGGTCAGGTTGCCTGTGAAGCTGTGCTCCGGGGTAGCGGCTGCTTGCTGCGCCGAAGCGGATGTTGCGAAGGCGGCGAATACGGCGGCAGCAAGAATCATTTTTTTCATTGCGAATCCCTTTTTTTGTGAGTTGGACAGACACTGGTATTGCATTTTTCCAACTACTTAGCAGGACTCATGCCACCGATTTCATGCCACAATTGCGTTATCTTTTTTTACATTTCTCCCCTGCTTGGCCAAGGAATGCACCGCATTTGGAACCCCGCACCATTTGAGACGCACCACGCCGAAGCACTCCATTCCACGCGCACCAGACAGGTGCGATTTTTCAGAGCAAGGATTGACGATGGACAAGAACAACTTTTTTAATGACCTGCAAAGCAAGATCAACCAGGTCATCGAAAACTCGCCGATCAAGGATGTCGAGAAGAATGTAAAGGCCATGATGACCCAGGGCTTTTCGAAGCTGGACCTGGTCACGCGCGAGGAATTCGACATCCAGGCGCAAGTGCTGGCGCGCACCCGGGCCAAGCTGGAAGCGCTCGAAGCGCGCGTGGCCGAACTGGAAGTCCTGCTGAAGACGCCGAAATAAGCCGATGACGCTTGCCGTTCTGAAAAGCCGGGCGCTGGCAGGCATGCACGCGCCCGAAGTCACAGTGGAAGTGCATCTTGCCAACGGGCTGCCGAGCTTCACCATCGTCGGGCTTCCGGAAACCGAAGTGAAGGAATCGAAGGACCGGGTGCGAGCGGCGCTGCAGAATGCCCGTTTCGAATTTCCGGCCCGCCGCATCACCGTCAACCTCGCGCCGGCCGACCTGCCCAAGGAGTCGGGCCGCTTCGACCTGCCGATTGCGCTCGGCATTCTCGCCGCTTCCGAGCAGATGCCGGCCGACGAACTCGGCAACTATGAATTCGCCGGCGAGCTGTCCCTGTCCGGCGAACTGCGCCCCATCCGCGGCGCGCTTGCAATGACTTATGCGATGCACCGCGCCGAGCATGCGTCGGGGAAACGGCGCGCATTCATCCTGCCGCGCGCCAATGCCGACGAGGCGGCGCTGGTCAGTGATGCGGTTATTTATCCGGCCGATTCGCTGCTGCAGGTCTGCGCCCACTTCGCCGCCAGGGACAGCGACGCCAAGCTCGGCCGCCACCGTGCGCAGGCGAACGAGGCGCGGCCGGTCTATCCGGACTTTTCCGATGTGAAGGGCCAGGCGCAGGCCAAGCGGGCGCTGGAAGTCGCCGCCGCCGGCGGGCATAGCGCATTGATGGTGGGGCCGCCCGGCACTGGCAAGTCGATGCTGGCGCAGCGCTTCGCCGGCATCCTGCCGCCGATGACCGACGACGAAGCGCTGGAATCCGCGGCAGTGCAATCGCTGACCAGCGGCTTTTCCATCTCTCGCTGGAAGGCCCGCCCTTTCCGCGCGCCGCATCACACCGCGTCCGGGGTTGCATTGGTAGGGGGCGGAGGCACCCCGCGCCCGGGCGAAATTTCGCTCGCGCACCGCGGCGTGCTCTTCCTCGACGAGCTGCCCGAGTTCGACCGCAAGGTGCTTGAAGTTTTGCGCGAACCGCTGGAATCCGGCCACATCACGATTTCCCGCGCGGCGCGGCAATCGGACTTCCCGGCGCGCTTCCAGCTGATCGCGGCGATGAACCCCTGCCCCTGCGGCTATCTCGGCCACGCCGCCAACCGCTGCCGCTGCACGCCCGACATGGTGGCGCGCTACCAGGACAAGATCTCGGGGCCGCTGCTCGACCGCATCGATTTGCAGATCCAGGTCGGCGCACTACCGCACGAGGAATTGCTGAAGAAAGCCGAAGGCGAAAGCTCACAAGCCATCGCTGCCCGCGTGTATCAGGCGTGTGAACGCCAGGTGCGCCGACAGGGCAAATACAACCAGGCCCTCACCACATCAGAAATCGATGAACTGTGCCGGCCCGATGCGAACGGTGAACAGTTGCTGCGCACCGCGATGACGCGGCTGAACTGGTCGGCGCGGGCGTACCACCGGGTGCTGAAAGTGGCGCGCACGATTGCCGACCTGGCGGGAGAGGATGCCATTGCGCAGCCGCATGTGGCCGAAGCGATCCAGTATCGTCGTGCGCTGAGGGAGCAGTAAGCCGGTTGATGAACGGGAAATTCGAATTCTTACCATGTCGCCCTATCAATAGTGGAACAGCGGTTCTGTATCTGCGGCGCTGTTCCACTGCCACCATCACCCTCCATGCTCAATCGAATTCACCACGCAGCGATCATCTGCTCCGACTACCAAACGTCTAAGCGCTTTTACACAGAAGTACTTGGATTGCGGGTCGTTGCAGAGAATTATCGGGCCGAAAGGGCTTCTTACAAGCTCGACTTGGCTTTGCCTGACGGCTCTCAGGTCGAACTCTTTTCTTTTGTCGGAGCGCCTAAACGCCCTTCCTATCCTGAGGCATGTGGATTGAGGCATTTGGCCTTCGCAGTCGACGATATCCAGGCATGCAAAAGGCATCTCGAAAAATGGAAGATCGAGGTCGAGCCGATTCGCGTCGATGAATACACGAACAAGATGTTCACTTTTTTTGCCGATCCGGATGGCTTGCCGCTTGAACTCTATCAGTCGGTTTTGTAATGCTCGGCTCGCTTGAAGCTTCGCCCGTTCAGCCCGATCAAAGCTTAAGCCGCCTCGCGCAGCAACCCACCCACAATCTGCCCGAGGCTGCGCACGGCATTCTCCACCTCCGGCGTATGCCGCGCACCGCAGCTCAGGCGCACGAAGGCATCGAAGCGCCCGGAGTTGGAAAACATCGAACCCGGCGCAATCAAAATGCCCTGCCTCAGCGCCGCGTCGAACAGCAGCGATGACGGCAGGCCGCCGGGCAGTTCCAGCCACATCGTGAGGCCTCCCTGCGGCACCGTGAGCCGCGTGCCAGCAGGGAAACTGGCGGCGATGGTTTCGGCGATGCGCTCGCGCTGTGGCCGCAATGCGGCGCGGAGTTTGCGCAAATGCCTGTCGTAGTCGGGCGATGCCAGAAACTCCGCCGCTGCGATCTGCGACCATTCCTCGTTGTCGCGCGTCTGCGCGTACTTGAGCATCGCCACCCGCGCCTGCCATTTGCCAGCCACCATCCATCCCAGCCGCATGCCGGGCGCGAGGATCTTGTGCAGCGAGGCGCAGTGAATCACGTTGCCGCCGCGGTCCCAGGCCTTGAGCGCCCGCAGCGGCGCATCGCCGTCGGCAAGCGAGGTATAGGTGTCGTCTTCGATGAGCGGAATGCCGTGCCGCTCGCACAGCAGCACCAGCCGCTCCTTGTCGGCATCGGACATGATGCTGCCGAGAGGATTCTGCAGGTGCGGCACCACGACCACCGCCTTGATGTTGTCATAGGCCTGTATCGCCATGTCGAGCGCATCGACCGAGATGCCGCGCGTGGCGCTGGTCGGAATTTCGAGCGCGCGCAGTCCGAGGCTTTCCAGTATCTGCAGCAGGCCATAGAAGGTGGGGGATTCGACCGCCACCGTGTCGCCGGGCTGGGTGACGGCGCGCAGCGCCAGGTTCAATGCCTCGATGCAGCCGTGTGTGATGGTGATTTCGTCGGCCGACAGCACCATGCCGCCGGCCATGGCGCGCTTGGCGAGGACGGCGCGGAAATAGGCGTTGCCGCCGGGAGGCGCCGCCCGCACCAGCATTTCAGGATGGCGGCGCACCGCGCGGATGGCGGCATTTTTCAGCTGCTCTGCCGGATAGTACTCCGGCGCGGCGCGCGCCCCGGAAAAATTGACGGCGACGGCATGGCTGCGCCCGCGCGCGATGAATTCGGAGACGCGCGCATGCATGCCGACGTACTGTGCAGGGTCGGGCGGCTTCAGGATGCTGGGTTCCTCCAGCGGCAGGATGGCGGCGCGCTGCGGCTGGCGCACGAAGTAGCCGGAGCGCGGCCGCGCTTCTATCCATCCTTCGCTTTCCAGCACGCGGCAGGTCTGCAACGCCGTCGACAGGCTGACCTGATGCAGGCGCATCATCGCGCGCACCGAAGGCATGCGCTCGCCGCGCGGGAGCGTGCCAGCCTTGATGGCGCCGAGATAATGGTCTGCCAGCCGGCGATAGAGAGGTGGGGCGTCCATACCGCATGATGATCCGCCAGGCGCTGCCTGAACAGATATAGATGTCGACAAATCGTACGATAACAGATGCGCATGCGCTCACCTGTTACGATGCACTGCCGCGTTGCCTGTGCCTGTTGCGTCCATGATCCGGTCCCTACGATGGAGGCAGTTCAACATTCAGGAAAGGACAGCCATCATGGAACGCGCCGCCGAACGATATTGCCTGCAACGCGGGCAGACCCTGCGCCTGCACGCCGGCCAGGCCGCCACCATCGTCATCGCCAGCGGCAGGATTTCATTGGCGAAAGCGCCGCAATGGCTGGGCGGGCAGTTGCTGTCATCATCGATAGCATTGACGGAAGGACAGGCGCATGCAATCGACGATGGCGGCTGGATCAGCCTGACCGCGCTGGCGCCGGCGGAGATCATCACCCTGCCGCGCAGGCGCCGCATGCCGGCATGGCTGGAGTTGCCGCGGCACATGGCTGCGGCGCTCGGCCTGTGGCGCCGCCTTTCCGGACGCCGCGCATGAACTCCGGCAAGGGGACAAACAAAGATTTATCATCGCGTGATATCGTGCTGCATCCGCATTGCGTGCCTGCAATGCGGATGCAGCAAGGATTCCGCCATGTTCCAGCACCCCTCCGAATTCGTTACCTTCAAGGCAAGCCCGCATCTTCCGGGCGTGGAGCTGTATTCCGCGCGCCTGATCGACCATGCATTTGCGCCGCATGTGCACGACGGCTATTCGATCGGCGCCATCGAAGCCGGGGTCGAGCGTTTCCGCTATCAGGGCACGGAGCATCTGGCGCCGGCGGGCACGCTGGTGATGCTCAATCCTGACGAAATGCACACCGGCGAAGCCGAGATCGAGGCCGGCTGGACTTACCAGATGCTCTACATCGAGCCGGATGCGCTGCTCGCGCTGGCCGGCAGCGAAGCCTTCTTCCCCGACGCCGCGGTGCACGATCCGGCGCTGGCGGACGCGTTTCATCGGGTCTTCCGGCAGATGTGGAACGCACCCGACGACCTTGCCTTCGTCTCGGGCTTCACGCCGCTGGTCGATGCCATCGTCACCCGCTACGGGCGCAATGCGCGCAATGCACATGATGTGCAGCAGGCGTCGGCGCGCGAGCGGCAGCGCATGGCGTCGATGCGGCGCGTGCTCGACTGCATCGAGGACAGGCTGGACGAGACGCTGAGCATCGAGACCCTGGCGGCGGAAGCCGGCCTGTCGGTGTTCCACTTCGTGCGCAGCTTCACCGCGGCCTTTCATGTCACGCCGCATCAGTATGTGCAGGCGCGCCGGGCGGCGCGCGCCAAGCAGCTGCTGGCGCGCCGCGTGTCGCCGTCGGAAGCCGCGGCGGCGGCCGGGCTGACCGACCAGAGCCATCTCAACCGCTGGTTCAAGCGCGCCTACGGCGTCACGCCGGCGCAGTATCAACAGCAAATCGGTACAAGACCGCAGGCGCAGCCACGCCGATAATCGACGGCTTCTGTCATCCTGCTGTCATTCGTATCATGTTCATCGGTTTGCTGTGCGCGCTCGGGGCCGGGCTGTTGTGGGGCCTGGTCTTCGTCGCTCCCCTGATGCTGGGCGATTATCCCGGCCTGATCCTTTCCTTCGGACGCTATCTCGGCTTCGGCCTGATCGCGCTGGTGCCGGCCTGGTTCGACCGCGCGCGCATCCTGGCCCTGACCCGGGCCGACTGGATCGCGGCGCTCAAGCTCTCCCTGGTCGGCAACATCCTGTATTACGCGGCGCTGGCCACCGCGATCCAGCTGGCCGATGCGCCGCTGCCGGCCATGCTGATCGGCACGCTGCCGGTGATCATTTCGATCTTCTCCAACTGGTCGCCCGGCCATCCTTCGGAAGCGGTGGCATGGCGCCGCCTGGCGCCTTCGCTCGCGGTCATCTTCGCCGGCCTCATGCTGGTCAATGCGAGCGAACTCGCGCATCTCGACGGCTCGCGCTCGACCGCCGACTATGCGCTGGGCTGCCTGATCGCACTGGTCGCGCTGGCCTCCTGGACCTGGTATCCGATCATGAATGCCCGCCACATGAAGCGGCATCCGCACATCCGTTCCTCGACCTGGTCGACCGCGCAAGGCCTGGCCACATTGCCGCTGGCGCTGGCCGGCTTCATCGGCTACGGCATCTTCAATGCGTTGCAGGACCAGGGCTACGACCTTCCGCTCGGCCCGCGCCCCTTGCCCTTCATCGGCCTCATGCTCGCGCTCGGCTTCTGCGCTTCCTGGCTCGGCACCATGTTGTGGAACAAGGCCAGCCAGCGCCTGCCGACCTCGCTGGCGGGCCAACTGATCGTGTTCGAGACGCTGTCGGCATTGCTGTACGCCTTCATCTGGCGAGGCGCGGCGCCGACCGCAGCGGTGCTGGCGGGCATTGGCCTGCTCTGCATCGGGGTCATGCTGGGCATGCGCACTTTCCAGCAGGCACGCAGTGGCGCCGCCTCGGAAGCAGTCGCGGGATAGGTCTTGTCGCGCAGCAAGATGCAGGTCGGGCACGGCCGACCTGTTACCATGTCGCTCATGGCATTCATTTCATTGTTCCCGCTGTCAATGGCGCGCAAGGCGCTTGTTCTTGCCGTCCTGGCATGGCTTCAGGCTTGCACTCCCACCTACAACTGGCGCGAGACGCGCGGAGCGGATGCGCCCTATGTGGTGCTGATGCCGGCCAAGCCCTCATCGCATTCGCGCCCTATCGATCTTGACGGCATCAAGGTCACCATGACCATGACCGCGGCGGAAGTCGACGGCGTCACTTTCGCCGTCGGCACCGCGGAGCTGCCCGATGCCGCGCAGGCGGCAACGGCGCTGGCCGCCATGAAAACCGCAATGGTGCGCAACCTTGCCGGCACGGTCAAACAGGAACGGCAGCTTGCCGCGCCCGCCGTCCCGGCCATGTCGGAGATCGAGGTCGCGGGGCAGGGCCGCCTGATGGTGGCGCGCTTTGCGGCGCGCGAGCGCCGGGTGTACCAGGCGGTCGTGGTCGGCAAGGAAAAAGACGTTTCGCGCGAGGCCATCGATACCTTTCTTACCTCGTTCAAGCCGGGCTGATCGTCATTCTTTCGCGCCATGCGCCGGAGTCATGAAACAGCGCAAAATGAACCGCGCAATCTGAAGGCAGTCTGATTTGGCAGATAGCAAAAGAAAAAACTCATGCTATGTTTTAATCGTAAGAACGTACGAACAATGGAGGTTCCATGCTGGTGACATTCAAATCAAAGGCCGCCGCCGAAGTGCTGATGTATGAAGAGCATGCAAAGCGCATACTTGATTTGTTCCACAAGGACGTCAAGCGTGGCGTGATTACCGCTGAGGAAACGCCGCAGGTCGTTGCCAAGCTCGAGGCGGAAATTGCGGAAAGCCGCCTGCATCCGATGACCGAGGAAGTGCAGCGCGATGTTGCCGCTCATCACAACGAAAAGGGCGACGACAACGAGCATGAGCCGGTCGAGTTTGTCAGTTTCGCAACGCGGGCTTATCCCTTGCTGGCCATGCTGCGCGCGGCGAAGCAGGAAAAGCAGGATGTCATGTGGGGTGTGTAGAGGCTGAATACCTGTTGGCTCATAGGTGTTTAACGCAAAGACAGGATGCCCCCGCCCGGCCCCGCGATGGCATCCGTCGCCCGCATGAGAGCGCGGCACGCCGGATTACGCACTCTCATGCAACCGCATGCGGCGGCATGCGAATTCATGCATGCGGGCTTGCGGAAACGGCAAGCCTGTCCGGTGCAATGCGGCGTTTGCCTTCCGGTTTCCTGCAACCGCGCCTCCCCGCTGGCTCCCGTCAGCTCGCGCCCTGAAAAAGTCATGAACATCCACTGAGCTTCGCCTTTCCTGCGTCCGCCGCCATTGCGGCTACAATTCCTCCTTCGCATCGCAAAACGTCTTATTCCTTCAACATCAGGCAAGGCGCACTCCCATCATGGATCTGTTCGGCATTTACAATTTCGGCCTGTTTGTCATGGCTGTGCTGCTTCTCAATGCAACACCCGGTCCCGACACCGCCTATATCGTGGGGCGCAGCATTGCGCAGGGACGCACCGCCGGACTCCTGTCGGCGCTCGGCATTTCCGCGGGCTGCTGCGTGCATGCGCTGGCTTCGGCGATCGGCCTGAGCGCCATCATCGCGGCGTCGGCCACCGCCTTCACCGTGGTCAAGATGGCGGGCGGCGCCTATCTCGTCTATCTCGGCCTGCGCATGATGCTGAGCAAACCCGGCAGCGAAACTGCCGGCAGCGAAATGCCCGGGAACACCCGCTCACTGAGCACCATCTTCTGGCAAGCCATGCTCACCAATGTGCTCAATCCCAAGGTGGTCCTGTTTTTCCTGGCATTCATCCCGCAATTCGTACATGCCGATGCAAGCCATAAGACCTGGGGGTTCCTGCTGCTGGGAATCGTGTTCACGCTGATCAGCACGGTCTGGAACAGCGGCACCGCTTTCCTCGCCGGCACGCTGGCGCGCCGCGCCGGCCACAGTCCGCGCATGCGGCTCTGGCTGGAACGCACCGTCGGCGCCGCCTTCGTCGGGCTCGGCATCAAGCTGGCCATGACGCGCCAGTAAGCCGGCCCCTCCACCAATGCCCAAGGCGCAGGTTCCTGCGCCGCTTCCCTTGTCTTTGTTATCGCCTGACCATTCGTGCCGACATCCTTTCTGAAAAATGATTCCCTTGCCTACAGCCTGCTCGGCGCCGCGCGCGCGGTCGCCCGGGTGAAGGCCGGAACCGCCCTGCCCCAGGCGCTGGCCGCGATCTTCGGCCAGCTCAATGCGCCGCCGCAGGCCCGGGGCGCGATGCAGGACATCGCCTACCGCACGATGCGCCGCCTCGGCCAGGCCGAGGCCCTGCTCTCCGTTCTGGCCAGCAAGCCGCCGTCGCCGGCCGAGTTGCACGGCCTGCTCTGCTGCGCGCTGGCCCTGATGCTCAATGACGACGCCGATGCGCCGTATGAAGACTTCACCGTGGTCGACCAGGCGGTGACCGCCGCCGACGCCGATGCCTCTCTCGCCCGTGCCAAAGGCATGGTGAATGCGGTGCTGCGCCGTTTCCTGCGTGAGCGCGCCGATCTGCTGCAGCAGATCGGCGACAAGCCGGTGGCAAAGTGGAATTACCCGGGCTGGTGGATCGAAACGATCCGCCAAGCCTACCCTGCGCAATGGGAAGCCATTCTCGCCGCCGGCAACAGCGCGCCGCCGCTGACCCTGCGCGTCAACCGCCGCAAGACGGGACGGGACGACTATCTGAAGATGCTCGCCGACCAAGGCATCGCCGCGAGCGCGCTCGGCCCTTCGGCGGTGAAGCTGGAACGCGCCGTTCCGGTGGCGCAGATCCCGGGTTTTGCCGAAGGCATGGTGTCGGTGCAGGATGCGGCGGCCCAGCTGGCCGCGCCGCTGCTGGACGTGCGGGACGGCATGCGCGTGCTCGATGCCTGCGCGGCGCCGGGCGGCAAGACTGGCCATCTGCTGGAACAGGCCGACATCGATCTGCTGGCGCTCGACAGCGACGCCCTGCGCCTCAAGCGCATCGACGAAAACCTGCAGCGCCTGCAGCTCAAGGCGGCGCTGCAGCAAGGCGACGCCGCGGGCCGGCAGTGGTGGGATGGCCAGCCGTTCGACCGCATCCTGGCCGATGTCCCCTGCACCGCATCCGGCATCGTGCGCCGCCATCCCGACATCCGCTGGCTGCGGCGCAAGGGCGATGCGCTGCAACTGGCCACCCTGTCGGCGCGCATCCTCGACAATCTCTGGAGCATGCTGCGCCCGGACGGCAAGCTGCTGTTTGTGACATGCTCGCTGTGGCCGCAGGAGTCGGAAATGCAGGCCGCCGCCTTCGCCAAGAGAAACGGGGCGCTGCGGCTCGACGCGCCGGGACAGCTGCTGCCTGTTGCGCAGGAAGGGCAGGATCACGACGGCTTGTTCTATGCGCTATTCCAAAAGAGTGGCCTCTGATAGACTCTTTGACAAGAAATGGTCTTTCCCGGAAGGATGCATGAATACAAACAATTGCGGCTTTGGCAGCCATGACGGCATCGGCGCGGAAACCGGCGCCGTCCAGGAACAGGCAGGCGGGATGCTCCGGAAAACATGGCGCACGTCCGGCGTTGCTACAATGCCAGACCTGTGCTGATGGCGACAGGCATGCGTTTTTCCTTCCATTTCTGACTGCGGCGCAATTCGAGTGACTCATCGCTTCTTCCGACTTCTGGCCGGCTGGTGCATTGCCCTACTGCTGCTGTCGCCGCTTGCCTCTCTTTCCGCGCATGCGGCTGAGGGCGTCGACATCACCCGCGCCAGCCTCGAAAGCACCGAGGACGGCTATCGCCTGTCGCTGGCGTTTTCCTTTGAGCTCACGCGCGGGCTCGAAGACGCGGTAACGCGCGGCATTCCCCTGTACTTCACAACCGACGTGCAGTTGACGCGCCCGCGCTGGTACTGGTTCGATGAAAAAACCATCAATGCCTCGCAGACCATTCGCATCTCCTACAATGTACTGACGCACCAGTACCATGCCTCGATCAGCGGGCTGCTGCAGCAAAGCTTCAGCACGCTCGACGATGCCCTGTCGCTGGTGCGGCGTCCCAGCCGCTGGATCATCGCGGAGAAAGGCGCGCTCAAGCCGGGCGAGGTCTACCATGTCGCGGTCCGCATGGGCCTGGACGTAGCCCGCCTGCCCAAGCCGTTCCAGGTGCATGCGCTCAACAGCTCCGACTGGCGCTTCTCCTCGGACTGGCACCAGTTCACTTTCAAGGCTGAATAAGCGTGCAGCGTTTTCTTCGATATTTCCTGGTAGTCGGCGGCGCGATCGTCAGCATCCTGCTGTTCCTGCTCGCCTCCGCGTCGGAAAACTCGGCCTTCTTCGACCGCCACTATCCCGAGTTGCTCGTACTCAACGGCATCATCGCGGTTTCCCTGCTGGTGCTGGTGGCGCTGCTGCTGATGCGCCTCTACAAGGGATACAAGCGGCGCGAATTCGGCTCGCGCCTCATGGCCCGGCTGGTGCTGCTGTTTGCCACCATCGGCATCCTGCCCGGCGCGGTGATCTATACGGTGTCGGTGCAGTTCGTGTCGCGCTCCATCGAATCCTGGTTCGACGTGCGGGTGGAATCGGCGCTGGAGGCCGGGCTCACCCTGGGGCGCACCGCCCTCGATGCCTCGCTTACCGACCTGCATGCCAAGGCGCGCAGCATGGCGCTGGAACTGTCCGAGATGTCGGAAGCCACCCAGGTGACACAATTGTCGCGTCTGCGTGACCAAACGCAAACCCAGGAGGCAACCATCGTTACCTCCAGCGGTCAAATCGTCGCGACCGTCGGCGGCCGCATCGGCGCATTGATCCCGGACCTGCCCACGGCCGCGATGCTGCGCCAAGCACGCATCACGCGGGGCTACACCGCCATCGAGGGCGGTCCCGACCTGCACGATCCCACGGCAAAGGAAAACCAGAGCGGCAATGCACAGCAACAGGAAGCAAACTCGAATTCAGCCGGCGACCTGCGCCTGCGCGTGGTCGTCGCCCTGCCTTCCTCCAGCGAAGGAATGAGCCTGCAGTCCGAGTCGCGCTACCTGCAGCTGCTGCAACCGGCCCCCACGCACCTGGCGACCAATGCCGAAGCCCTGCGCGCCGCCTACAGCGAATACCAGGAACGCTCGCTGGCCCGGACCGGCCTGCGCAAGATCTATATCGTCACGCTGACGCTCACCCTGCTGCTGGCGATCTTCGGCGCCATCGCGGCGGCCTTCCTGATCGCCGGCGATCTGGCCCAGCCGCTGCTGGTGCTGGCCGAAGGCACCAAGGCAGTGGCCGAGGGCAATCTGTCGCCGCGTCCCATCGTGGCCACGTCCGATGAGCTCGGCACGCTGACCCAGTCCTTCAATACGATGACGCGCCAGCTGTCCGAAGCGCGCGCCTCGGTCGAACGCAACCGCGCGGCGCTGGAGAACGCGAAGGCCTACCTGGAATCGGTGCTGGCCAACATGTCGGCGGGCGTGATGGTGCTCGACGGGCAGTTCAGGCTGGTGACCTGCAACGAATCGGTGGAACGCATCCTGCACCAGGATTTCAACGCGCATATCGGCAAGCCACTGTCGGCGATCGAAGGACTGGAGCCGATGGCCAATGCGATCACCAAGGCGTTCTCGGAGCGGCGCGCGCAGCTGGCCGGGGCCGCCGAGCATGCGGGCGAGCTGCATTGGCAGAAGCAGATCGAGGTGCCGCGCCGCGCCGGGGTGTCGGAGGGCGACAGCGACATCACACTGCTGACGCGCGGCTCCTACCTGCCGATCACCGGCGGCAAGGGCTACATCGTCGTCTTCGACGACATCTCGGAAGTGATTTCCGCGCAGCGCTCCATTGCCTGGGGCGAAGTGGCGCGGCGCCTGGCGCATGAAATCAAGAATCCGCTGACCCCGATCCAGCTGTCGGCCGAGCGGCTGCAGATGAAGCTCGAAACCAAGCTGGCCGACACCGATGCCGCAATGCTCACGAGAAGCACCACCACCGCCGTCAACCAGGTTGCGGCAATGAAGCGCATGGTCGACGATTTCCGCGACTATGCAAAGACGCCGCCGGCCGTGCTGTCGCCGCTCAATCTCAATGATCTGGTCGAGGAGATCCTGCATCTGTACATGAACGGCGACGAGCGCGATGTCATCCATGCCTCGCTGGCGCCGGAGTTGCCGGGT
>Ga0194137_10001414_pt1 | contig 14660 bp, 11 predicted proteins | sample TARM_MetaG_T3_14_FD_134025 | JGI IMG/M metagenome (GOLD analysis project Ga0194137, IMG submission 134025) | Freshwater microbial communities from Pennsylvania, USA, analyzing microbe dynamics in response to fracking - TARM_MetaG_T3_14 (version 2) | ecosystem: Environmental > Aquatic >... | reverse complement strand
CCGGCTCGGCCAAGAACTTCCGGAGGGCAGCCGTGCGAGCGATCCGAAGACGAACATGTGGATCAAGAACTACCTGACCGACAGCCATCTGCGCAAGGTCGACCAGCTGGACGCCGTGGCGAACGAGCTGGGCTTGTCCCTCTCCAGCCTGGCGCTCGCCTGGATTCTGCGCCATGACAGCGTAGCCAGCACGCTCGTCGGAGCGACGAAGGTGTCCCAGCTGGAAGAGAATGTGAAGGCTTCGGGCGTGGAGCTTTCGGAAGAGATCGTCGCGAAGATCGAGGCGATTTTGACGGGAACGGAAGAATAGAAAAGTCCGTTTGGACCTTCTTTCCTATTCCAGCAATCTGTTAACCGCACAGCAAAGAGCGCCCGTCGTCGACGAGCGCTCTTTTGCCAGTTGCCTCCTGCACGAGAACAATTATAGTCCGTCCATCGGCGCTCAAGGATTTATTTCCACCTCTTCCGCATGCCAGTGTCCGTTTTTCCATTTCACTCTCATCCTGATGGTCTCCACCGATCCGAACCGATGATCATCGGCTACGAAGGAAAAGCTCTGCCTGGCATAAACATAGGCTCCAAAAAAGGAATGAATCGGAACGATGGAAAAGATTTTATGTTTGTTCGACTCGTAGCGGTAAGGCGACTGCACCAAACCGCGCTTCAGCGGATTCAGCTTGTCGTAGGCCTGCTCATTCATGTAGGGAGCGAAGTTTATATCCGTTTGCATTCCAATCGTTATTATTTTTTGGACGCCGTTCCTTATCCAGATGAAGCCTGCGGTATATGCGGACAGGAATAGGAGCAGCAGGAAAAGGAGCAGCGAGAGCTTCTTCTTCAACGCGATCATCCCTCCCCTGCTCTCAAAAACGCAAGGCGGCTGCGCAAGGTTGCGGGCTCCATGTTTCTGTCCGAACCTTTCCCAAGCCTGAGTCAGTTGTTGAACAAGCTCCGATACTCCGTCGGCGTCATCCCTTCATGCTCCTGAAACCGCTTGTTGAAATAGCTGGCGCTCGGATATCCGGCCCGCACGGCGATATCTCCGATGTTGTCGTCCTTCCGCTCCAGCAGCTGCTGCTTCGCCATCTGCAGCCGGGCGCGCGTCACGAAGTCCGATGGCGTCATCTGCATGGCGCTCTTGAACAGCTTGCAGAAATAATGCGGGCTCACCTCCGCCCGATCCGCCCATTCCTGAAGGATGAACGGCTTCGCCGCCTCCTGCTGCATGAGCGGCAGCAGGCCGATGACGCGGCTCTCTGCCGGGCTCGTGCGCCCCGAGGTCAGGCTGACCGCCTGCTGCACGAACTCCGCGAGCACCGCATACGCCAGCGTGGACAGCAGCGCCGGCCGGGTCATGCTGTTCGCTTCAGCTTCCTGAAGCAGCGCGAGATGAGCCTCCTCCCAGGCGGCGGGCTGGCGCAGCTTCCACAGATTGTTCTTGTGGAAGCCCCTTTCGATCATATAATCATGAAGCGTGCCGCCATAAAAATGGATCCAGCGCACATCCCACGGCTCCTCGGCGCTGCTGTAATACCGCTGTCGCTGCAGCGGAAAATACAGAACCGCCTCGCCCCGCTCCAGCTCGTGGATCTTGCCTTCCACCTCGACATACCCCCGCCCGGAGGCGACGTAATGGATGTTGAAGTTGTTCAGGGCGCCTGCCTCCCGATGCACCGAATGCGTGGGATATTCCGTGTATCTGCCGACCGATTCCGGAAAGACGAAGTACGGAAGATCCGGCCAGGTCAATAAATGGGCCTGCCGCTCCATTGAAATCTCCTCCATGACAATATTGTTCTAATGACTCTCAAAATATTATTATTTTTATTCTATCTTCCATTTCATATAATGACAATATAATCGCAGTTGTTGAAGGAGGAGATGTTTGAGCCATGAACGGGAAGCTGAAATGGGGCATTTTGAGCACCGCATCGATCGCGAGGGGTTCGGTCATTCCGGGCCTGATGAAATCCGAGCTCAATGAAGTCATAGCCATTGCAAGCCGGGATGAAGGGAAGGCCCGCGGGACGGCGGATGAATTCAAAATACCCGGATCGTATGGCAGCTATGAGGAGCTGTTAGCCGACGATGAAGTCCAGGCGGTCTACATTCCGCTGCCCAACCATCTGCACCGCGAGTGGGCGATCCGCGCCATGGCTGCCGGCAAGCATGTGCTGTGCGAGAAGCCGATCGCGCTGACCTCGGCCGAAGCGGAAGAAATGGCTGCAGCAGCGGCCGCGAGCGGCGTCATTCTCGCGGAAGCCTTCATGTACCGCCATCATCCCCGTTACGAGACGATCCGCAGCATTATCGATTCCGGCAAAATCGGCGATCTGAGAAGCATACACGGCACGTTCACGTTCAACAGCTCCAACAGCTCCGGCAACGTCCGATTCAACAAGGACTGGGGAGGCGGCGGCCTCTACGACGTCGGCTGTTATCCCATCACGGCAGCCCGGCTCCTGCTCGGCCAAGAGCCGGAGGCCGTCACCGTCAGAGCTTTGTTCTCGCCGCAGCACGGCGATGTCGATATGATGGCTTCAGGATTGCTGGAATTCCCGGGCGGCCTGGGCGTTACCTTCGACTGCGGCATGTGGGGCGCCTTCCGCAATACGCTCGAGGTGCTCGGTACCGAGGGCATCATCGAGGTTCCTTCCGCTTTCATCGCTCCGGAGGACAGCGGAGCCCATTTCTACTTAACAGTCAACGGACAGCGGGAGGAAATCGAAGTTCCTCACATCAACCATTTCTCGCTGGAATGCGACGATTTCGCCCGTACGGTGCTGCACGGAGAGCCGCAGAAATTCCCGCCGCAGGATGCGGTCCGCAACATGCGCGTTCTGGAAGCCTGCCTGCAATCCGCGCGCGAGGACAAGCGCATCGTCCTGCAACCGGTTGCAACCCACCAATAAGGAGGAAATGCCATGAAAACAATCCTCATCCCGGGAACCGACAAGCCCGTCTCGATTCTGATGAAGGGCTCCGACTACTTTACGCATGACCAGTACGAGAAAGCGGCGGCCAATCTCGACGCCTTCCTCGCCATCGGCGGAAATGCCGTGGATACGGCGCACATCTATTGCGGCGGCCAGAGCGAAGAGGTTCTGGGCCGTTACATGGAGGAGCGCGGCAACCGCGATGACCTCGTCATCCTGACGAAGGGCGCCCATCATGACCATACCGGTCCCCGCGTGAACCGCCAGGCGATCAACAGCGATCTGATGACGAGCCTGGAGCGGCTGCGCACGGATTACGTGGAGCTGTATGCGCTTCACCGGGACGATCCTTCCGTGCCTGTAGGAGAAATCATCGAAGCGCTGAACGAGCATATCGAAGCCGGCCGCATCGGCGCGATCGGCGGCTCCAACTGGACCTGGCAGCGGCTGCAGGAAGCCAATGAATATGCGGCGGCCCATGGCCTTGCCGGCTTCACCTTCAGCAGCCCGAACTTGAGCCTCGCCAAGGTCAACGAGCCGTTCTGGCACGGCTGCGTATCGGCCGACGCGGAAACGCTTCGGTGGCATGAGCAGAAGCAGCTGCCCCTGCTGTCCTGGTCCTCCCAGGCGCGCGGCTTCTTCACCGGCCGCTTCTCGCCCGAGGTGCGCGACAACGACGACATCGTCCGTGTCTTCTACAGCGACGGCAACTGGGAGCGTCTGCGCCGGGCCGAGCAGCTGGCCAAGGAAAAGGAAGTCACGGTCATTCAGATCGCTCTGGCTTATGTGCTCAATCAGCCGTTCCCGACCTGCGCGCTGATCGGCGCCCAGAACGCGCAAGAGCTCCGCTCTTGCCAGGAAGGGACATCCATCAAGCTGACGCGCGCCGAGCTGGACTGGCTGGATCTTACCGCTGCTAGCGTTGCGGGATAAGAATAGCCCGAAAAAGAGAGCTTGTGCAGGCAATCAAGGAGGCTGCCCCTCAGGACAGCCTCTCCATTCCTAAAACGCCAAAAGGGACGAAGCGGATATGGTTGATCCGCTTCGTCCCTTTTCCTTTTTGGCGGGCCTGCCCTCTCTCCATTCCATTACCAAGCGGATGATCTTGATAGAAGGGCTTTTCTATTCATTTCCCTGATGTCCCTCTTAGGACTTTCCGAGCGAGATGCGAAAACCATTAGATAGAGTAAAGCAGAAGCTTGTCCCGCCTGGATGCAGCAACGGCTAAATTTCCCTTCCAAAATCAGTACCGGTTATAGGCTCGCAGCAGCGTGAAACGGTTCGGCCGGACCTTGTCCGCCTCGCGCAGCGAGTTCTCCACCAGCTGCTCCGGCAGGCCGAGCTCTTGCGGCGAGACCGGACCGCCGACGGAGCGCAGCCAGTCCCTGATTCGGCCCGGCTCCGGCAGGCTGCCGATCCATTCCTGTATTTCCGGCCAGTGCCGCTCCAGCGCCTTCCTTCCTGCGGCGTTCACCACCTCGCCGTCCCGATAACGTCCGCTGCCATCAGCCGAAGCGGCGATACGTTTGTACAGCGACGAGATCAGTGCGCTTGCCGCTCCGACCTTCACTCCATGCAGCAGCTGCCTCTGCCCCGTGCGGTGCAGCTCCATCTCCCAATAATGCGAAAGATGATGCTCCGCGCCGGAAGCGCAGTTGGACGAGCCGAGTATGAGCATGGCAAGCCCCGAGCGGATCAAGGCTTCGGTCAGCGCCGTGATTCCTTCGGCGCTGCGGCTTGCGATGCTGCCGGCATGTCGGATGCATGACTCCAGCGCATCCTCCGTCATCGCAGCCGCCCATTCATCATACGGGCTTAAGCCCAGGCGGGCTTCAATCCGCCAATCCAGCAGGGACGTGAGTTTGCCGAGCATATCCCCGAAGCCGGAGGCAACTAGCGGCGCGGGAGCCGCCCGGAGCAGATCCGTATCCGCGAACAAAGCCGAGGGGCCGACAGCGGAGACCGTCGTTTTCATCCCGCGGATGAGCAAAGGAGCCCCGAGCGAGGTGAAGCCGTCGACCGAAGGCGCGGTCGGCACGCTTACGAAAGGAATGCTTGCCGTGTAGGCGGCATAACGGCTGAGGTCGTGGATCGTGCCGGAGCCGGCTGCGACGATGGCCGTCGCCCGATGCTGCTGGACCGACAGCAGCAGCTGCACGACCGAAGCCTCGTCCGCGACGACGTCGCCCGCCGCATTGGCATCGATCAAGACGGGATGCAGGGCCAGCTTCATGCTTGACGCCGCATCGAGAAGAATCGTTCCCGCAACTTTCGACGTTGCCGCGTCGCATGCCATGACCGCGTTCCGATGCCCTTTCTCCGATAGGAATTCCACAGTCCGGGCTGCCGCCCCGGACGAGACGTCGATCGTTTCCGGGAATGTCATGCCGCTCAAGTCCCGCCCTAAGGCGAGCGCTCCTTGCGCCATTTCTTGCAGAATCATGCCGGCATTCTCTCCCTTCCATGGCTGCCTTGCTGCCTGAGGCTTGTCAGCGCCCATGTCTCAGCGATTCAGCCGCCACAAAAGATCGCTCAGCCGCAGCTCCTGGCGCAGGCTCCCCGGCTTCGTGTCCCGGCCGATCACAATCGCTTCGATGCCTGCCATCTCGGCGAAGTCGAGCATCTGCTCCGTGCTGACGTTGTACGAGAAGCCGGTATGATGCGCGCCGCCCGCCTCGATCCAGTTCTCCACTCCCTGCTTCAATGATGGAAACAGCCTCCACAAAACCCGCGCGACCGGAAGCCGGGGCATATTCCGAGCCGGCTCCACGGCTTCGACCTCGCTGACGAGCAGGCGGAACCGTCCGCCCAAATCGACGATCGACGCATTGATGGCGTCGCCTCCGCGTCCGCTGAACACCATGCGCGCCGGATCCTCCTTGCCGCCGATGCCGAGCGGATGCACCTCCAGAGCGGGGCGTCCCGCCGCGATCGTCGGGCAGATCTCCAGCATATGGGCGCCAAGCACAAGCTCGTTGCCCGGTTCCAGATGATAGGTGTAGTCCTCCATGAAGGAGGTGCCTTCATTGCCGGACATGATTTTCATCAGACGCACGAGCGCTGCCGTCTTCCAGTCGCCTTCCCCTGCAAAGCCGTATCCCTGCGCCATGAGCCTCTGCACGGCGAGACCGGGAAGTTGCTTCAGTCCGTGCAGATCCTCGAATGTCGTCGTGAACGCGGTGAATCCCCCGTCCTCCAGAAAGCCCCGGATCGCGATCTCCAGCCGCGCCTGGTAGGCGATCGCCTCCCTTGCCTCCGGCGATCCGTCATTCATCGCGTACAGCTCGGCGTATACGCCCATGAGCCGCTCCACCTCCGCGGCCGCGACCTCATCGACCCTCTTCGCCAGATCGCCGACTCCGTATGTGTTGACCGACCAGCCGAACTTGATCTCCGCTCCGACCTTGTCGCCCTCCGTCACGGCTACCTGCCGCATATTGTCGCCGAAACGGGCAACCTTCAGCGTGCGGCTCTCCGCGAATGCGGCGGCGGCTCGCTGCCAGTCACCGATTTCCCGGCGGACGGCTTCGTCCTCCCAATGCCCGAACACGACCTTGCGGGCGGTTCCCATCCTGGCATGGATATAACCATGCTCCCGGTCGCCGTGGGCGGACTGGTTCGTGTTCATGAAGTCCATGTCGATCGTCTCCCACGGAATGTCGCGGTTGTACTGCGTAGCCAGGTGAAGGAGCGGCTTCTTCAGCCTGGACAAGCCTCCGATCCACATTTTGGAGGGGGAAAAGGTATGCATCCACGCAATGACACCCGCGCATTCCGCGTCCGCTCCGGCTGCGGCCAGAGCCGAGGAGATCTCCTCCGGGGTCGTGAGCACTCCACGGAACTCGATTTCACAAGGAATAACGCTGGATGAACTCAGCTTTTCCGCCATTTCGCGGCTATGCCCTTCTACTTCCAAAAGTGTCTCGGGTCCATACAGATGCTGGCTTCCGGTCAAAAACCAGAAACGCCAAGGGCGAGCGGTCAACATATGGCAGCCATCCTTCCAAGGTTGATGGGTTCAATCGGTAAGTTGCGGTCTTTTAAAGCAGATCCATTCGATTAATTTGATCATTGATTTGGTCATTTGGCCTATGAATTCGACTATCAACTCGGTCTATGAATTCGACTATGATTTCGTTCTATAAATTCGGTCTATGAATGTGATCGAATCAAAATCCGTTCCGAACCCCTCCAGCTCTATTGAACCTGCGGCTGCGTCCGGCCGTTCCGTTCCGAAGAATTCCTCGCCTGCTCCTTCATTGATTTAAGCGTTTTCATGACTCTGCCGGCTCCACGTCCGAAATAATCATGCAGCTTGCTGTATTCCTGGAAGAGAGCTTCGTAGACCCGGACATTGCCGGGGATCGGCTTGAACGACTCTTCCTTGACGCGCGCCATGAAACGCGCGGCATCCACGATGGAATCGTAGCCTCCCTGCTCCGTGCCGGCAGCGACAGCGGCGAACATGGCGGCGCCGAGCGCCGGCGTCTGCCTGGAATCGGCAATCCGGATCTCGCGGTTCGTCACGTCGGCGTAGATCTGCATCATGAGGCGGTTTTTTTGAGGCAGGCCGCCGCAAGCGTAGAGAATGTCGACCGGCACTCCGCTGCCATGAAAAGCGTCTACGATCATCCGGGTTCCGTAGGCCGTCGCCTCCAGCAGCGCGCGGTATACTTCCTCCGGACGGGTGTGGAGCGTATATCCAAGCATCAAGCCGGTCAGGTCGGCGTCGACCAGCACCGAGCGGTTGCCGTTCCACCAGTCCAGCGCCAGCAGGCCCGACTCTCCCGGCAGCAGCGCCGCCGCCTTTTCCTCGAGCCATTCGTGAATGCCGGCACCGGCGTCGGCAGCCGCTTTAAGCGCATAGGCCGGCACCGCTTCGCGCGTGTACCACTCGAAGATGTCTCCGACAGCGGACTGGCCCGCTTCATAGCCGTAATACCCCGGAATGATGCCGTCCTCGACGACTCCGCACATGCCCTCCACGATGCGTTCCTCTTCGCCGAGAAGCATATGGCAGATGGAAGTGCCCATCACCATCACCAGCTTGCCCGGCGTCACGACGCCGACGGCGGGAACCGCGGCATGGGCGTCCACGTTGCCGGCGGCGACCGCCGTGCCCGCGCGCAGGCCGGTCAGCCGGGCCATCGCTTCCGTAAGGCCGCCGACTCTCGTGCCCGGCGGAACGATCTCTCCGCGCAGCTTGGTGGCCGTCAAATCCTCCAGGCGCGGATCCAGCGAGCCGAAGAAGTCTGCGCCCGGATAGCCGTCGCGCTTGTGCCAGGCGGCTTTGTAGCCGGCCGTGCAGCTGTTGCGGACGAAAGCATCGGTCAGCCTGTAAATGACCCAATCCGCCGCTTCCATGAACAGATCGGCCCGTTCGTAAATATCCGGGGCTTCATCGAGTATTTGCCAAACTTTGGCGAGCATCCACTCGGATGACAGCTTGCCGCCGTAGCGCTGCAGCCAGGCTTCGCCTCTCTGCTCCGCCGCTTCGTTCAGCTTGTTCGCCTCGTCCTGCGCCGCGTGATGCTTCCACAGCTTCACCCAGCTGTGCGGATGGCCCGCATGCTCCGGCAGCAGGCAGAGCGGCGTCCCCGCGCCATCGACAGGCAGCATCGTGCAGGCCGTGAAGTCGATGCCGATGCCGATGATGTCTTCCGGATCGACGCCGGATAGCCGGAGCACCGCCGGAATCGAGCTTCCCAGCACTTCCATGTAGTCCGAAGGATGCTGAAGCGCCCAGTCCGGCTCCAGCTCCAGCCCCGAGCCCGGCAGCCGGCGGTCGATGACATGATGGCGGTACGGTGTGACATGATCCGCGATCTCGGAGCCGTCGACCAGATCGACCAGGACGGCCCGGCCGGACTGCGTCCCGTAATCGACGCCGATGGCGTATTTCCTTTTCATGGCTGCGAGCCCTCCTTGGGAATGGATTGGCCGTAATAAGCGCCCGATCCGTGCTTGCGCAAATAGTGGCGGTCCAGCAGCAGCTCCGACATGCCGGCCAGATCCGGCTTCAGCCGGAAGCTGCGGTAAGCCATCTTGGCCACCTCCTCCAGCACGACGGCGTTATGGACCGCTTCGGACGGATCCTTGCCCCACGTGAACGGAGCATGGCCATGGACGAGGACGCCGGGAATGGCGTCGGGATCGCGGTTCAGGAACGTCTCTGCGATAACCCTTCCCGTCTCCTTCTCATATGCGCCCTCGATCTCCGCGGCGTTCATCGGACGGGTGCAGGGAATCTCGCCGTGAAAATAATCCGCATGGGTCGTGCCGAGAGCCGGTATTCCGAGCCCGGACTGGGCCCAAGCCGTCGCCCAGGAGGAATGGGTATGGACGATGCCGCCGATGGATGGAAAGGACCGGTACAGCACCAGATGGGTCGGCGCGTCCGACGACGGCTTCCACCTTCCCTCCACGACGTTTCCTTTGAGATCCACGACCGCCATGTCGTCCGCCGTCATGTCCTCATAAGGAATCCCGCTAGGCTTGATGACGACAAGGCCGGAGCCGCGGTCGATGCCGCTGGCATTGCCCCAGGTGAACGTGACCAGGTTGTAGCGAGGCAGGTCGAGATTGGCTTTGAGCACTTCTTCCTTCAACTGCTGAAGCATAGAGCGAGGCCTCCTTTCGCCGATTCCACCCCATTATATACTTGTATGTACATCTTTGGAATATATGAACCATAAAAAGACCAGCCTGTACATACATCGGGCTGGTCTTGATTCTCGATTCCAATACTAAACCATCACTTTTCCAGGGCTGCCGTGGAATCGCGGATGACAAGCTCCGGCTTGTAGACGAACTCCTTCGCCTCGCCCGGACGGCCTTCGATCAAGCCAAGCAGCGTCTCGGCCGCCTTGATGCCGAGCTCCGCCTTCGGATGCGTGAGGCTCGTCAGCTTGACCGGACCGGCGACCGCATAAGCGGAGTCGTCGAAGCCCGTCAGCGACAGATCGCCGGGCACCGACAGCCCGAGGCCCGCCGCGGCATCGACCAGCCGCACAGCCAGCTCGTCGTTGTAGCAGACGAGAGCGGTCGGACGGCGGTCTCCGGTCAGAAGACGGGAAGCCGCTTCAAACGGCTTCCCATGCTTGTCCTCGGAGGAGTACAGCACGAGCCGCTCCGGGTGCAGCGGTATTCCCTTCTCTCTGCAGGCTCTCATGAATCCCTTCATCCGCATCGTTCCCTGGATGTCGTCGGTCTTGAAAAAGCCGGCCAGCTCCCGATGGCCGAGGCTGATGAGATGGGAAGCCGCCTCATATCCGCCCGCTTCGTCATCGACCCTGATGCAAGGACAGTCGAGACCCGAATAACGCTCGTTGATCATGACGAACGGAATCCCCTCCAGCTCCAGCCGGATGTACAGGTCCATGTTCGCGTTTCCCTGGGCGCTCTTCGTCGGTTCGATGATGAGCCCGCTTGCCGGGTAGGAAAGCATCCGCTCCAGGCTGTCCCGCTCCTTGAGCTTGTCGTTGTCCGTGCTGGAGAGGAGGAGCCCGCAGCCTCTGCGGCTCAGCTCGCTCTCCGCCCCACGGACGATATGGGGGAAGATATAGTCGGATATATACGTCGTCACCATGCCGATCGTCGGCGTGTCTCCGGCGGTGCGTACGCGCAGCCGGGAGACGAACGTCCCCTTGCCTTGGACCCGGTAGAGCAGCCCGTCGTTCACCAGCTCTCCGATCGTCTGCCGGACCGTCTGCCTGCTGAGGCCGAACATGGCCGCGAGTTCGTTTTCCGAGAGCATCTGCTCGTCGGCCTTGTACCGTCCCTCCTGCAGCCAATCTCCAATCTGCTGCTTCAACGCCAAATATTTCGGAACCTTGTCATCCATCCCAGCACCCCGTCGCATGTATTTACATGATTATATCATATTTAAGTTGTACATACATGTTGGATGAGCTATGATAAGGCTGGAAAACAAACCCTTCTATATAAAGCGAACATTTGATCGAGCGGAGTCGATGGAATGATTTCTGGAGAAGCAGAGCTTACGAAGCGTTTTTCTCCGAAAACTTGAAGCGTTCGCCTTTAACCCGTATATCCCCTATTCATAGGGTTTTTTTCGAGAAATCCGGGTCTAACAGCGATCGGAAGAGCATTCCATCTGCGCAGCGGCCCTGTTCGTTTCCGTTCAATTTATATAGACCAAATCGATGCGAACGAGGTGCAGGCGAATGGCTCTTCAAGCAAAAATGGCTGTCGACAGGGATTTTGTCATCGGCCGCGTGGACGACCGGCTTTACGGTTCTTTTATCGAGCATCTGGGCCGGGCCGTCTACGGCGGCATCTATGAGCCGGAACATCCTCTCGCGGACAGCAGCGGCTTCCGCCGGGACGTCCTGGACATGGTGAAGAAGCTCCAGGTACCGATTGTCCGCTATCCGGGGGGCAACTTCGTGTCAGCCTATGACTGGAAGGATGGCATCGGCCCCCGGGACAGCCGTCCGAGCCGGCTGGAGCTGGCATGGCGCACGGTGGAGCCGAATCTCGTCGGCATGAACGAATTCGCCGACTGGGCGAAGGCGGCCGGAACCGATGTCATGTGGGCGATCAATCTCGGCACCCAGGGCATGGAGGATGCCCGGCAGGCGATCGAATACGCCAACCATCCGGGAGGCAGCTATTGGAGCGATCTGAGGATTTCTCACGGCTATAAGGAGCCCCATGGAATCAAAACCTGGTGTCTCGGCAACGAGATGGACGGTCCATGGCAGATTGGCCAGAAGACCGCCGCCGAATACGGAAGAGCCGCATCGGAAGCCGCCAAGGCGATGCGTCAGGTCGATCCTTCCATCGAGCTGGTCGCCTGCGGCAGCTCCGGCCTTGGCATGCCTACCTTTGCAGAATGGGAAGCGACGGTGCTCGACCTGTCCTATGACCAGGTGGACTACCTGTCGCTTCACCAATACTACGGCAATCATGAAGGCGACACCCCCACTTTCCTGGCGCGGTCGCTTCAGATGGACGAGTTCATTGAAAGCGTTGTCGCGATCTGCGATTACGTCAAAGCCAAAAAGCGCAGCAAAAAGCGGATCCGCCTGAGCTTCGACGAGTGGAACGTCTGGTATCATTCCAATGAATCCGACCGCAAGCTGGACCCTTGGCAGATCGCTCCCCCGCAGCTTGAAGACGTCTACAACATGGAGGATGCGCTCGTCGTCGGCTGCATGCTGATCTCGCTGCTCAAGCATGCCGACCGCGTCCATATCGGCTGTCTCGCCCAGCTCGTCAACGTCATCGCGCCCATCATGACCGAGAACGGAGGCAGCGCCTGGGCGCAAAGCATTTATTATCCGTACTTGCACGCTTCCCTTTACGGCCGCGGCCAGGCGCTCGTGCCCCTGATCCGCTCTCCCAAATACGACACCAAAGAAATCACCGATGTTCCTTATCTGGAGTCCGTCGCCGTCCATCGCGAGGAAACCGGCGAAATCACGATCTTCGCCGTCAACCGCAGCCTGGACGAGGAGCTGCTGACGGAAATCGACCTCCGCAGCTTCGGGACATGCTCCTTGATCGAGCATATCGTGCTCGACAATCCCGATCTCAAGGCGTTCAATACAGCGGCTAGGCCCGACACGGTCCTTCCCCGCACGGGCGGAAGCTCGACCGTGGACGGCTCCAAGGTCGCCGCTTCCCTGCCGAAGGCTTCCTGGAACGTGATCCGTCTCCGGACCATTTCGTAAGCCGATTGCAGGTTGCAGGAATGACAAGCAAGGGACTCCGGCGGACGCTGCCGGAGTCCCTTCAGGTTTTTTTCGTTCCCTCATCATCCATCGGTCGCTGATTCCGAGCGGCTCCTTGTTCCACGCCTAAGATGAAAACGCTTTAAACCGCATCCGCTCATCCGGTCCCCGATTGGAACCTTGGCCCGGACCGACTATAATAGAATAGATTTCCTGTTCAACCTACTCTATTTCTATGGGGGTTCCTATGCGACCTACTCAACAGCAATTGGAAAACTACGCCGACATTATCGTCCGCGTCGGTGTCAACGTGCAGCCGAATCAGAAAGTCGTCGTCATGGCTCCGATCACCGCCGCGCCTCTCGTTCGGCTGGTGTCGTCCAGAGCGTATGCAGCCGGTGCCCGCGACGTCCACGTCGAGTACAATGACGAGGAGCTGACCCGCATCCGCTTCAAGCAGGCGCCGGAGGAGAGCTTCTCGGAATATCCGGCATGGCGCGCCAATGCCATGAAAGGGTTCGCCGACGAAGGCGCCGCCTTCATCCAGATCTACTCCCCGAACCCGGACCTGCTGAACGATATCGATCCGGACCGGATGGCGACCAGCTCCAAGACGGCATCAACCGCTCTCGCTCCTTACCGCAATGCGCTGATGAACCACGAGAACGCCTGGACGCTCGTATCCTACGCCACTCCGGAATGGTCCGCCAAAGTATTCCCGGGCATTCCCGTAGAAGAAGCGGTCGAGAAGCTGTGGGACAGAATCATCGATGCCACCCGGATCGGTCTCGACAATCCGGTCTCGGCATGGGAAGAGCATAACGCCACCCTGCTGTATATGGTCGACCGGCTCAACGCCAAGCGCTATGCGGAGCTCCGCTATACGGCTCCCGGCACGGAGCTGACAATCGGACTTCCGGATGGCCATCTCTGGCTCGGAGGAAGCAAGGAAAATTCGCGCGGCGTCATGTTCAATCCGAACATGCCGACGGAGGAAGTGTTCACAATGCCGCACAAGGATCGGGTGAACGGAACCGTTCGCAGCACAAAGCCGCTGAACTACAATGGACAGGTCATCGACGGCTTCTCCTTGACGTTCAAGGACGGCAAAGTCGTCGAGTTTTCCGCCGAGCAAGGCTACGAGACGCTGTCCAAGCTGCTCGCGACCGACGAAGGCGCCGTGCAGCTCGGCGAAGTCGCGCTTGTGCCGAACGATTCCCCGATCTCGAATTCCGGCATTACCTTCTTCAATACTCTGTACGACGAGAACGCATCCTGCCATCTCGCTCTCGGCCAAGCCTATCCGGTCAACCTGGAAGGCGGCTCGGACCTGTCTCCCGAGGAGCTGGCTGCCCGCGGCTCCAACCGCAGCCTCGTCCATGAGGACTTCATGATCGGCTCGCCGGAGATGGACATCGACGGCGTCACGCAGGACGGCAAGATCGAGCCGATCTTCCGCGCCGGCAACTGGGCTCTCTAGGTTCAAAACCCGGCCTATGAGGCCGATGCAGCATCCCGGAAACTAAAAAAAGCAATCCGGAAGCCAGGCTTCCGGATTGCTTTTTGTTTTTCAGCGGCATTGGAGGAGGAATCCGCCGGCGCTGTTCGGCAGATGAATCGGCCGCAGTCACCGGCAGCCTGTGCTTCCATCCCTTACTTCGCTTCCGAAGCCTCAGGCATCGCTTCCGGACGGGAGCAGCTGCTGACCATCTCGTAGTGCCTGCCCTCGGCGGAGGCGTCATGGAAGCCGTGCATCGCCTCCAGCACATGGTAGGCCATCTCGCCGCTGGCGCGATGCGGAATTCCCTCCGCGATGGAGCGGGCCAGGTCGGCCACGCCGATGCCGCGGTTGTTGTCCGTGAAGCCGTGCGTGAGCGGAATCTCTTCCGCCGCATCGGCTCCCTGCCTGCGCAGCCGGACGACGCCCCCGAAATTATTGGGATCCGGAACGAGCAGCGTGCCTGCCGTGCCGTAAATCTCGATATTCGGCAGCGTTCCCCCGACCGGGGTGTCGAAGCTCGTAATG
>Ga0194137_10001412_pt1 | contig 14664 bp, 10 predicted proteins | sample TARM_MetaG_T3_14_FD_134025 | JGI IMG/M metagenome (GOLD analysis project Ga0194137, IMG submission 134025) | Freshwater microbial communities from Pennsylvania, USA, analyzing microbe dynamics in response to fracking - TARM_MetaG_T3_14 (version 2) | ecosystem: Environmental > Aquatic >... | reverse complement strand
GTCCGAGAACAGCACCTCGCGGCGCTGCTTGTAGATGATTTCGCGCTGCTGGTTCATGACGTCGTCATACTGCAGGACGACTTTGCGTGTGTCGAAGTTGTTGCCCTCGACGCGCTTCTGGGCGGATTCGATCGCCTTCGTGATGAGGCGGCTTTCGATCGGCTGGTCTTCCTCGAAGCCGAGACGCTCCATCATGCCCATGATATTCTCCGAGCCGAAGCGGCGCATCAGATCGTCTTCGAGCGACAGATAGAAGCTCGAGGAGCCCGGATCGCCTTGACGTCCCGCGCGTCCGCGCAGCTGATTGTCGATGCGGCGGCTCTCATGGCGCTCCGTGCCGATGATATGAAGGCCGCCGATGTCATGCACCGTATCGCCGAGCAGGATGTCCGTGCCGCGGCCGGCCATGTTCGTCGCGATCGTGACGGAGCCTGCTTGTCCGGCGCGGGAGATGATCTCCGCTTCCTCGGCGTGGTACTTGGCGTTTAGGACCTTATGCGTGATGCCGCGCTTCTTGAGCATTTCCGACAGCTTCTCGGAGTTCTCGATCGATACCGTGCCGACGAGCACCGGCTGGTTCTTGCCGTGCCGCTCCACGATCTCCTCTACGACCGCCTTGAACTTGCCCATCTCGGTCTTGTAGACCACGTCCGGGCTGTCTTGACGGATCATCGTACGGTTCGTCGGTACCTGCAGCACCTCGAGGCCGTAGATCTTCTTGAACTCCTCCTCCTCCGTCTTGGCCGTACCGGTCATGCCGGCCAGCTTGCGGTACATCCGGAAGTAGTTCTGGAACGTGATCGTCGCGAGCGTCATGCTCTCGTTCTGGACCTTGAGGTTTTCCTTCGCCTCGATGGCCTGGTGGAGGCCGTCGCTGTAGCGGCGTCCGGACATGATCCGGCCCGTGAACTCGTCGACGATGAGCACTTCTTCCTCTTGCACGACATAGTCTACGTCGCGCTTCATAATCGCATGCGCCTTGAGCGCCTGCTGGATATGATGGTTGAGCGTAACGTTCGCATGGTCGAACAGGTTCTCGACGCCGAACGCCTTCTCCGCCTTCTCCACGCCGGCTTCCGTCAGCATGACGGAACGCAGCTTGATGTCGACGGTGTAGTCTTCTTCATGCTTCAGGCGGCTGACGAACTTGTCCGCCGAATGGTACAGCTCCGTCGACTTGGCCGCTTGTCCCGAAATGATGAGCGGCGTACGGGCCTCATCGATGAGAATGGAGTCCACTTCGTCGATGATGGCGAAGTAGAGCGGCTTCTGAACCATTTGTTCTTTATAAAGGACCATGTTGTCGCGGAGATAGTCGAAGCCGAATTCGTTGTTCGTTCCGTATGTGATGTCGCAGGCATAAGCTTCCTGCTTCTCCTCATGGGAAAGGGAATGCAGGTTGCAGCCGACCGTCATGCCGAGAAACTCGTACAGCGGACGCATGATCTCGCTGTCGCGGGAGGCCAGATAATCATTGACGGTGACGACATGCACGCCTTTGCCGAGAAGGGCGTTCAAATAAACAGGCAATGTTCCGACCAGCGTTTTGCCCTCGCCTGTTTTCATCTCCGCGATCTTGCCTTCATGCAGCGCCATGCCGCCGATCAGCTGCACATCGAAATGCCGCATGCCGAGAACGCGCTTGCCCGCTTCGCGGACCGTCGCGTAAGCTTCCGGCAGCAGGTCGTCGAGCTCCTCGCCGTTCTCGAGGCGGTCGCGGAATTCCTGAGTCTTGGCCCGCAGCTGCTCGTCCGTCAATGCCGCAAACTCCGGCTCGATTCCATTTATCGCTTCGACCGTTCGCAAGAGCCGTTTTACTTCCCGCTCATTCGCGTCGCCGAAAATCTTCTTCACCAGTCCGAGCATGGTTTTCCCCTTTCGTAAACCCACTTTGCCTTAATTTTAACAGTTAGCCGACCCTGTAGCAATGAGAGGCAAATCATTTCCAATAAGTAATAGGGCTTCTTCTTCAATTAAGCGATAAAAAGCTTGTGTACTAAAACAACAGACATCGTTGCTGCGCAAAATAATCCGCAACCTATATACGCGCTTACCCGCCCTACAGTTGCCAGGCAACGGCTGGAATGGACGCAGAAAGCCCTCTCCGGCAAAGGAAAGGGCGTGGTTTGAATCGTTATTGGATGCTTCAACGGCCGGCTTCGAGCTGTCGGGTCAGCCCTGCTCGATCAGACCGTACTTGCCGTCATTGCGGCGGTAGACCACGTTCACTTCCTTGGTCTCGATGTTGGAGAAGACATAAAAGCTGTGTCCGACCATATCCATCTGGAGTATGGCTTCCTCCACATCCATCGGCTTCAGTTGGAATTTCTTCATTCGTACAACTTCAAGGTCGTCTTCAGGATCATGCAGCTGAACAGAGCTCACATCGTCCTCGCGGAACAGCGTCTTGATGCTTTCATTCTGCCGGAATTTGCGGTTGACCTTCGTTTTGTATTTCCGGATCTGGCGCTCCAGCTTGTCGACGACCGTATCCACCGAGGCGTACATGTCGGGGCTTTTCTCTTCGGCCCGGAGAATGACTCCCGTCATCGGAATCGTCACCTCGACGCCGTGGCGTCCCTTGTGGACAGCCATCGTCACATTGGAGTCTGTGTTGAGGGGGGCATCAAAATACTTTTCCAGTCGGTTCAACTTCTTCTCGACGTAATCGCGCATGGCGTCCGTCACCTGAATGTTTTGACCTCGAATGTTGTAGTTCATTGAGCACTCCTCCTTTTGCATGGTCCCATTATAACATGGGTTGCGCTTTCAAATCAAAAGACTTATTGACCAATTGTGAATATTCTGAATACTATACTTTTTATTGTTTTTCCGCGATTCCGATTCAAGGAATCATGGTTATTGCGATTAAATACCGATGAAAAAAATCTCCATCAGCCTTTCGTCCCTCCCTCTTGAATTCGGCTATAGTGTCTTACTAACCGCTTTTATACGAAAAAAATCATGAATCGCCGAAAAACAAAACACAAAAAAAGAGGCCCTGCAATTGCAGAGCCCCGTACAGGCACTTGTCATTCTCGTCAATCATCTATGCATGGCCGATCGGCCGGATGATTACAGTTTGACTACGTTGGCAGCTTGTGGACCGCGAGCGCCTTCTACGATGTCGAACTCGACGGATTGGCCTTCTTCCAGGGTTTTGAAGCCCTCGGATTGGATTGCGGAGAAGTGAACAAATACGTCGCCGCCTTGCTCAGTCTCGATGAATCCGTAGCCTTTTTCTGCATTGAACCATTTCACTTTACCTTGCATTCAGAACATTCCCTTCATCTTCAAATGCTGTGAGACGCCTTGTATGCATGGCCCACATTTTGACTATAGCACCGGATTAAAACAGTTGTCAATATGGGATGGAAGCGGATTCATAGCCTGTACGGCCTTGAAGGAGCGCGATCTAGATTCGCTTCCGCTCGCATCCTAATGGATTTTCTTGCATCCTGTCAAAATTCGGCTGAATTTGTCGTTAAGTTGTCTGTTAAGGACGAAAACTTTTTCTCATTATCTACTCCCTATTAAGAAATTCGTGAACCCGCTTTTCAATTCGATCGAACATCATCTGTCCAACCCGCTGTTTCGAAAACCGCTTATGAAGATCCGCTCGAGCAAAACTTCCTTTCTCTGCGGCCTCTACCCGATTCAGGAAGACATGCCGCATGAGGGCCCGCAGATGTACGACGCTCGGCTCTGCCCAGCGGTGGCCGTGATAGAACGATGGCATATCCTCGCTGACTGGATGAAAATCCTCAACGTCGATCAGATAGCTGTTCTCATCCGTCATGAATTCCAGCTGTCCGCTCCACCGGGTCCCGATCGTAGGCAACCCTAGCGCCATGGCATCCCAATAAGGCCTCCCCCATCCTTCCCCCCTGGAAGGCATGACGTACGCGTCGCATGCGCGGTACAGGCCGAGAAGCTCTTCCTCTCCCAAGTAAGAATCGATAACCTGAATATGCGGAAATGCATTGAGGCCCATCTCCCGGACGAGCGACATGATCTCCATGCTCGGGTTGCTGTCAGGCTTAAGGGATAGGTTCACCTTGAGAACGAGCGACACATTCTCGTAAGCCCCGAACTCCTGAACATAAGCTTGGATCAGCACGTCCCATCCCTTCCGCTTGCTCCAGTCAAAATTCGAAACGAACACATAATTTTTGACTTCCTTTAGAGGAAACGGTCGAATTGAGGCCTCCTCGTATCTCCGCTCATCCAGCACTTCGGGGATGACGGCCAGCTTGGTCGGATCTACTCCGGAAGCAGCGAATGTATCCCGATTGAATGCGGAAGGAACCCAGATTTCCGTTAATCCGTTCAAGTGAGGAAGCCAGCCTTCTGGTATTCGATCGGTCTCAAACATCGTTCGGCCGATGGACACCGGAGCCAGGGGAGGGAGGAAATGAAATCCAGGACCTGCCTGATAATGCACGATTCCGTTTGAATTGCGATTTTTCTGCAAGGCATTCAAATAGGTTAACTTTTCTTCTTTAAGCAGATCGGGCCGAGGGTTCTGCTCTTTTGGCTGCAGTTGTATCTTCAATGGAAGGCTTCTGAGGCAATCCAAATAGTCGACCTGTTCATTGGCGTAACCCGAAGCATCATATACGGGCGATTGCCACAAGACTTCATAGGGTCTTTTACACGCTACTAATCCATAGGCCTGTTCGCTCTTCGCATCGAAGCCAAGCGTAACCGTCATCCCCGCCGATGCCAGAATGGATTGCATAAGCGTTTTAGGATAAGGGCGTACATGCTCGATCCTCTCCCAGAACATATTGGCGGATTTTTGCGCCTCCACGTCATAGCTGAGAATGATCATTTTGCCTGATGAGCTCAAGGATCCGGCGCAAAGGGAGAGCAGCTCGATCCACTCATGGGGCAGGATGCGTTCCGCCACCTTGCCGAGGTAGATCCCGTCCACCTTCAGTCCCTGCTCGTTTCTGAACTCGTTGAGCGACAGCCGTGTGACGGCAATGCCTCCAACCGTCCGTGTTTTCTTTCCCCGATTCGAGAAGGATTCCGATGCCGACAATAGGGGGGGATCAAGAACCAGAACATGGTCGCCTTCGTTGAAATAAGTTTTTAAGCATTCATTCTGAAAAGCTTCCGGCTGTCCCTCGTTTTCATCCGCTGCAGACACAGGCCGACTCTCAGGCATGTCGTCGCCATGATTGCAGTAATAGTTTCGAAGAGATTCCATCTCTCTCTCCGCTTCCTCTATCCATTCCCTGATGAGGACTTTGTCCGCCGCCCTGCCGGTTGTCTCCGTCATTGAGAGAGCTTCCCTGAAATAGTGGACGGCCTGATGCAGATCTTTCTTTGTAAAGTATGCACGCCCCAAATGCTTCAATGAGGCGAAACGGAGGAACGCAGGCTGCTCTCCCTCCTGAAAATGCTTGACAGCAAGCCTTAAGTTCTGAATGGACTCTTCGATCCGATCCAGCTTAAGCATGATAATTCCGGTCAAATAGTTCCGGACCGATACGGCCTTATGATAAGTGGCAAGGAAGGCCGAATCCAGAATGTACTGCAAATCTTCATCTGAGAGCAATTGAATTTCATCAAGCTGGATTTCATTGTTGATAAGAGCGAGAGCGAAGTCCTCTTGATCCGGACCTCCGGGATTTGTTTCATCCACACTTCCTCGATGGCTTGACTCAAGCAGCATTGTCTCTGCATAAGCAAGACTTTCCGCTGCGGTAGGATGATTTTCGTTGCACACCAGAGCGTTCCTGAAAGCTTCCGCCGCCTTGGAAAAACTGGCGGCTTCGGAATAGCAAACACCCAGCAGGTTCCAGATGTCAGACTGGAGCTCTGCAGTCTCGTTCTTCATGATCCCCGTTATCCATTGAAGTTGATGTCTCGCCGATTGAATGCTCCCCATCCGGAACAAGACAACGGCAAGGTTGTAGCGAATATCCAATCTATGCGGATAATGATCCAGAATCGCTCTGAAAATCGTTTCCGCTTTCGGATCGTTTCCTTGCTTATAGAATTCGAATGCTACACTCGACTCTTCTTCAATGATGTCGGATTTCGCTCTTGTCCGTCCTTGCCCTTCTTCGATTACTCTTTCGATTTCGGCTTCGACCGTATCGGCGGTCGCATCCCAGGTGAAGGCTTGCCTAATGAAGCTGGATGCATTGGCTCCCAATTCCCGCAGCCGCTCCGGATCCTGATAGGCCGACCTCATTTTCTGGCGGAGGTCTTCGACATGAATCTCGATTACCCAAGGAAAATCAATGCTTGCGCTAACCCCAAGCTTCATTTGCAATTCCCTTTTTTCGAAGCTCGGAACCAAAATAGCCGTCTCTTCATCGCAGAAATCCATGCTGGCTCCGCGATCAGGAACGATGGGCGGAATGCCGCAAGCCATCGCCTCCGCAATCGGCAGTCCAAAACCTTCCCCCCGGTAAGGATGAACAAGGCAATCCGCCGATCGATACAATTCCGCCATCTGGCTTGGAGTCAAGTCATCCGTTATATAGACGATTTCAGGATAAAGATCATTAGTTTGTATTTTTTGAATAGCTTCCTCATTTGTTTGCCCTTGATAGGATGTTTTTTGGCCATTGTCCTTGATGACCAGCACAACATCATCCTCAGGGCTGAATTCTTGGATATAGGCCTGGAGCAGAGTATCGATTCCCTTACGGTAAATCGTTCCTCCTACAAACAGGAAAACGAATTTCTTCTTGGTCGGAAGAGGATATCGGGAGCCCGAAGGACAATAGAGCGAAGGATCCACTCCAAGTGGAATGACTTTGATTTTTTCAGCCGGAATGCCGCATTTCACATAACAATCTTTTGTATGGCTGGTGTACACCCAAATCTCATCCGTATGATACTTGAACGGAATATACCAATCCCTCGGTATGGCTCCGAATTCCCAAGGCTGCATGACTATCCATTTCTCGCTGTTCGGGCGCTTAAAGTCAGGGGGCCATTGATGTGCGATCGCAATGGAAGACTCGTCTCCTTGCCAAGTCCTCTCTTGAATCTTTTTATATTCAGGAACGATTTCGCTTTGATTGACTTTGTCCATATACGAGAAAGAAACGAGTTCTCGGCGCTCTGCGAGACGGCTTCCAATTTCTCTATTTACATGCGCAAGACTCGCTTGTTCAAACTGCGGCCCGATCCAAGTAACGCTGCTGACCGGCTTATTCTCTTTGGCATTCATCTGCAGGACTCCTTTATGACTATCCGTTGACTTTAATATCGACATCGACTGTTCCAATATCAATATAAAATCCAAAGAAAGACGTCAAAGCCGCTAACGGATTCCCTTCTATATACCGAGTAAACTACTAGAATACAACTTTTCTTCTCTGCAAATTGCTTCATCCTGCACGAACAGAAAACAACGGATGGTGATCCCAATGAAGCCGATGAACGCCCCCAGCGTCCCGGAACCCAACTCACAGCTCCTTGAGCTGGAGCAAAAAATCGAGAGCATTCGGAGTGAAAACAGGCAGCTTGCCGAAAAAATCTCTCAAGTCGAGCTGCAGCAGGAAGAGGCCTGCACTGCTGCTCAACAGCAACAAACCATCTTACAACAATACATCCACCATCTGGTCGAGCTTACCGAGGAGAGTCTCCAGCAAAAACAGGAGCTGCTCATTCTCGCCGACAAGCTTGACCAGTTGGGACGAAACAACTCTCCTGCACAAGCTCCTGCTGCGTCTCCATATGTGCAAGAAACGTACTCTCAATCCGGAGAAGACAGCATCATCCTCTATATTTTGCAGATGCTTAACATTTCAATCGGGGACGCAACCTATGTAGATCTGGGAGCGAATCATGCCAAATTCCTGAGCAATACTTATGCCTTGTACTCAAGGGGAGCAGCCGGCATACTGGTGGAAGCCAATCCATCCCTTATTCCAGAGCTCGAATCCGAGAGGACCCGAGATCTGATTTTGAACCGCTGCGTGGATGTACAATCAGGCCGGATCCAGGATTTTTACATCTTGAATTCGGACGGACTTTGTACGACCAGCTACGAGTCAGCTATGGAATTCTGTGAAAAAAATCCCTACCTGTCCATTGTTGATCATATTAAAGTTCCTACTATTTCTTACAATGATCTCGTCAATCAGTACCTTCATGCTCCGCCAGCTTTGCTGTCCATTGATCTCGAAGGCAAGGATATGGAGATTCTGCAATCCATCGATTTTGAGACCAAACGCCCCGTCATTATTGTCATTGAAATGATTGATTACGAAATCAGGCTTGCTCATCGAACGAAAAACGAAACCATTGTCCGCTTCATGGATCAGCAAGGATATGACGAGTATGCTTTCACCGGCATCAATTCCATCTTCGTCGACCGCGACCGCCTACGTTTGAGATAATCGGTGACGGCGACAGGAATTTCTGCCTGACACCCTTTCGTCTCTCCGGAGAATGGAAGGGTGTTTCCTTTCCGTTCGGAAGAGCAGTAACTGTAACTGTGGATAGGATCTATTGTAATAACGATTGAAATCCGATATACAACTAAGGCAAATCAAGAATATAGGAGAATGAATATGCTTCTTTCCTTGTGCATGATCGTCAAGAACGAACAGGATGTGCTGGAGCGCTGCCTGGAAAGCGTCAAGAGCGCCGTAGATGAAATCATCGTCATTGATACGGGGTCCACGGATCGCACAAAAGCGATCGCTTTGTCCTACCAGGCCCAAGTTCATGAGTTTACTTGGGGTAATGATTTTTCCGCGGCTCGCAATGAAGGCGTTAGAAGAGCAGCAGGCAAGTGGATTCTTGTCATGGATGCGGACGAATATTTTGCCGCCGGAGATGCAGAGAAGCTTAGACAGTTTCTGGAATCGGCCGAGCCTTCCTCCCATCATATTTTTTCTATTAATGTCATTAACTTCGTAGGCAAATCCATGGAACAGGCCGTCATCACTTCGGGAGAGATCCCCCGCCTGTTTCCGAACGGATTCGGAATCGAATATTACCGTCCCATCCATGAGCAGCTCCGCTCTCCATCGGGAGAGCTGCTGTCTTCATTAGCCCCCGTTTCCCTCTTCCATACCGGATACTTGGAGGAAATGGTAAACAGCAAATCCAAGCTGAACCGAAATGCCAGCATCTTCAAGGAACTAAAGGAAAAGCAAGGCTTCACCGCCTATGATTACTACACGCTTGGCAATGAATTTGCCGTAGGCAAGGATATTCAAAAAGCGGTTTATTATTATGAACGAGCCCTCAAGAAACAAAATAAAAATATAAACTCTTCCTGGTACCCCCATTGCGTCATCTCGCTTATCCACAGTTATTTGCTACAGCATCGGTTGCTTGATGCATGGAAGCTCACGGAGGATAAACTTAGTGCATGGAAGGATTACCCGGAATATGCATTCTATAAGGCAACCATTCTTCATCATCTCGGTTTTATGCAAGAAGCCGAGAAAACATATGTAGCGACCATTGAAACGGCCGCTTTAAAATCCAAGGAATCGCAGGTTTTTTGGCTCGAAAGCGCTGAATTCGCATCAACCATTCCTATGCGCAAATTAAGTTCTATCTATGAATGGCAAAAAAAATGGTCCGAGGCCGTTCATTATCTAACCAAGCTTCTCATGCAGGACTTATACGATTACAGCGCTCTGAGAGCCCTGCTCAAAATCATGACGAGATTCGATACCACTGAAGCGACCATAGAGCTCTTGGACAAGCTTTATGAGCCAGGCAACAGCAAACACCGCTACATATTGTTCCGGTCGGCTCTGGCCAATCATGCCGCAGAGCTGAGCAGGCATTATTATGAATCTATAGCAGGTGATCTGGCTCTGTCCCATGAAGACATGCTGGAATACTTCTTCCTCATTAAAGATAAATCCGGATATGCACAGACAGCAGCTCTCATTCCATCCGGCTTCATTCATGAGCGAATGGCAAGAATCCACGCCTTGGCTGATCATGCATGGGGGTTGTCACTGGCTCTTCCCTTGTCTCTTGATGATTCGGAGGAACAGAATCAAGCCGCCCATCGGATCGAGGCCATTCGTTCCTATCTTCGGGGAGAAACCGAACCAGAAGACGTGACGCTGGAAAACTTCGGTCCCCTGCTCGACTTGTTGAAGGACAGCTTCAATTTCCGCGAGTTCGCTATTTATGACCAGCTGATCAACCGCTATTCCCATGATTTCGTCATCCAGCAAATGGCCGACTACATGTTTGTCCAAGAGCAGACCGAGATCGCCTTGAACTACTACAGCCTTCTTCTGGAGCAGAATGCTTTGAATGGAAAAAATATGGAGAACCTCGCCATTCACCATCTTCATCAAAATTTAGTGGAAAACGGTCTGGCATTCCTTGAAGAAGCCATTCGAGAGCTGCCCGGGCAAATTTATCTTTATGTGCTTTATCTCAAGCATGCCAGCGAGCCGCTGAAAAAAGAAGAATACCGTCAGAAGCTGCTGGCTCAATTCCCAGGCGCTCGCAAGCTCCCTATCTTCACCGATCTATTGGCCCGATAAAAAAGGATTGCCTGCATGCAGCAGGCAATCCTTAATTTCTTTTATCGATGAAATAGCTTCCTTGCACACTTGTTTGTTCATAGGCGTTTTTCTGGAATCTGGACTGATTTATTTTCAGGAGGGCCATCGAAGCCTCTTCTTTCAGCTCGACCATTCTGGAGAGGATCTGCCCGTCAAAAGAGAGCAAGACTTGAATCCTGCTCCTGTCTTTTTCCGTCAATTCTCCGTCTTGGATTCCATTCAGGACTTCTTCCCTCAGATCCACGAGCTCTTCCAGCTGCTCATATTCGACCTTGTACAGCTGCTGAGCCAGCTGCTCCGTGTATTCCTGCAAATATTTAAGCCTGCTCTCGACACTCATGCCTGCTGCTGAAGAGGCATGTTGCCCGCCACTTTCTTCCATGACTCTCGCAATTCGTTCAAGTGCGCGACAACTTCTTCCGCTTGCTTCGGATTCTTGCCGATATTGGCTTGAATCAGTTGATGAAGCATGTATTCGTAGATGTTGACCAACTGGCTCGAAATCGGGTAATCGAAATTCAAAGATGCGATCAGCTCATGCAGAATCGCCTCTGCTTTGCAAAAGCAATTGTTGGCGAGTTCATAGTTGCGCTGCTCGACTCCCATGATTCCCTGCTTGGTAAAGCGAATGGCCCCATCATAGAGCATGAGGACAAGCTGAATCGGCGTAGCGGTCTGGGCTGATAATTGCTGATATTTCTGGTAGGGAGACTGTATCACACCAGGTCACTCCTTTTATTGGCTTCCAAAGGCTCCCGACTGGGAACTGTAGCGGTTGATCGCCGTTTCCATCGCGGTAAATTGTTTGTAATATCGGTTTTCCTTGTTCGTCAGCAATCGGTTCATATCGCTGATTCGGGTATCGAGAGTCCGAAGCTGTTCGCCCAGCATCGAATTGGCCATGAAGGTTCCATTTTTGTCCGTGCTGTATGACGAGGTTCCCGCCTTTTCCGTCAACTGCTGGAGAGATTTCATCACCGTGCTGCTCAACCGTTCGAAAATTCCCCATTTGGGATCGACGGATTTGGACAGCTTGTTGGGATCGGTATCCGGCAAAGGACTGGGATCCTTGCTGGTAAACAAAGCTATGACCTGCTCCGGATTTTTTTCGATTGCGGCTCTAAGCTGCTGCTCGTCTTGTATTTTGAGCTTGCCGTACTCCGACCATTGTCCGGTCACGATGCCGAGGGATTGAACCGTTTTAATGGCATTGTCGCCCGTTCCGGTCGTTACGGTAGATACAAGCGCGGTCCTCATGTCCGTAACCATGGAACTCAGGATGGAATCGTTTTTGAGCAAGCCGCTCTTGGCTTTGGATTCCCAGAGAGTGACTTCGCTCTCTTTCATGTCCGCCTTTTGCTCCTCTGTCAGAGGGGAATAAGTCCGGTACCGTTGTTCATTTAGCTTGGTATTGACCTGATCGAGCAGCGAGTTGTAGTCGCTTATGAATGACTTGATCGTATTGACGATGGAGTCGGTGTCCAGCTTCGAGGACACGGTGCTCGCACCGGCGCTTCCCGTCTCCGCCTTCAATTGAAGGTTGAACCCGTTTACGCTGACATAGTTGCTCGCTGATTTCATGGAGATGCCGTTAACCGTGTATGTTGCGTCCAAGCCATCCACAGGCGGTTGGGCGCTGCCCGCTTTCAATAAGCTTGGCGCATTGATAGACAGCTCGTTTTTGCCGGTCGCATTGCTCCGGATGGACAGCTCCCCTCCGGATCCGATCATGAGCGTCGCATTCAATTCTTTATTGGAATTGATTCGAGCCACGACATCGCTGACGAGCTCTTCCGGCTGAAAAGTGAACTTATACTCTTTCCCGCCGGATGTGATGCTGATTTCGTTGCTAGTGGAACCGGAAATATTCAATTCGCTCATTTTCGTATCCGCCTTGACGGAAGCCGCCCCTGTCTGCGCCAAAAGAGAAGCAGATGTAGCCAGGTTTTGAACCGTCACGCTTAAGGAGCCGGACGCTCCGCTGCTGGTGGACGTTACGGACACGGCAGCTGTATTGCCCGTCACCTCGGAGACTTTGGCGCTGAGAGAATTCAGCGTATTGTACTTGGAGAGCTTATTGTTTCGGAAATCCACCAGAGAGGTGCTGATATCCCGGTACTGCTCCTGCTGCCATGTAATAGACGTCTGGCTTTGCTTGAGCTTGTCGAGCTTGGCTCGCTCCGCCTTCATCATCTGCTTTACCATCGCATCGATATCGAGTCCGGAATTGAATCCGGATATGCGCATGCTGGTCATGATTGATTCCCCCTCTGACGGCTAGGTTTAGATTCGGTGGTCGACCAGCAGTCCGGCTACTTCCATCAGCTTGGCCGCGACATCCAATGTTTTTTCGGGAGGAACTTCCCGGATAATCTCATTCGTTTCTTTATTGATGACTTTGATCATGATGGCGTTCGTTTCCTTGTGGACAGAAAATTCCACGGTCGTGTGAGGACCCTCCATCGCTTTGATGGCCCGGTCCACCGCCTTGATCTTCTGCTCATCGGAGATGCTCGGGTGGGCGCCTCTAAGCTCTGCGAGCCTGAGCGCGTCTGTCGTATTGATGACTTGGGTCTTGCTGATTCCGGGTCTTGCAGCCTCTGCCGGCATGGCCGGAACCGATGGCAGCTGCTTGGTGTTCATGGACGAAAGATTGGATACGTTCATGGACATCGACGTTCCCTCCGATTGTTTGACTATAGTTTTTATCGGTTTAATCGCAAGAAGTTGTGAGAGTTTTCACTGGCTCAGGCCATCGAGTCTCGCTTGCGCCTTTTTATTGCCATGACGGGCGCTCTCGCGGTAGGCCTCCGCAGCTTTATCGGCTTGTCCCGACAATTCATAATATAAGCCCAGGTTGAACTGCGCCGCATCCGTACCTGTCCCCTTGACGCTGTCATAACGATCGCTGTCGCCTATGGCTATTGCCGTCAAGTAGGAATGTTCGATTTTGGGCAGCAGGTGCGCACGAGTGGAAGGCTCCGCCATAATGTAGTCCATATAAAAAATTCCGCATGCAAAGTAATAATCGGGAAATTGGCTCGTGTATTCATGGGACTGATTGACCAATTCCATTCCCCGGTCCAAGTCTCCAAGACCTATAAGGGCGTACAAATAATGCACCACTACATTTGGAGCATACGGTTCCCGGCCATGAAGCCATCCCAGCGACTCCTCCAAATATCGGGATGCCTCAGCATAATTTTTAATGCCGTAATACTCCTTGCCCAATTGATAAGCATAATAGGATTTGCTTGTGCCCTCCGCTTCATATTCCATGAGCAGCAGGGGGATGTTTCTTGTCGATTTATCCGTCCCTTTGTATCCGTCATGGTTTACGAGAAGAGGAATGTTGCGGCGGGGCGCATCGGATTGGGCCTGCTCATGAATTCTGCCGGCATATCGAACGTCTCCGGGAAGCAGTCTGGACACCCAGCCGCCGGCTTGGCTGTTATCCCCTTCGCCATTCACAAAATCGCTGTCAATTCGGATGCGGCCTATCTGCCCGTTATTCTCCATGAATAATCTGATCTCTTCCCAATCTGCAGATATCACGTACTCATCCGCATCCAGAATCAAATTCCATTCGGCAGACGACCGGACCAGCGCGTAGTTCCGGGCTTCCGCAAAATGGTCTCTCCAATGGAAATCGAAAACCTCCGCTCCGAAGACCTGCGCGATCTGCTTGGTTCGGTCCGTCGAGCCGGTATCTACGATAATGATCTCATCGACATGAGAGCGAATGCTTTCCAGACAGCGGCCCAGCGTTGCCTCCCCGTTCTTGACGATCATAACCAATGCCAACTGCTTTTTCATGCCATTCCATTCCTCGCTCTATAAAAATAAAAGGACCTTAGATGAAATCCAAGGTCCTCGGGTAATGCGGTCCATAAGAAAAGATTAACGGAGCAGGGACAGGACGCCTTGCGGAGCCGAGTTGGCTTGAGCCAGCATCGATTGCGAAGCTTGGAGGAGAATGTTGTTCTTCGTGAGAGCAACCATTTCCTTCGCCATGTCTGTATCGCGGATGCGGGACTCGGAAGCCGTCAGGTTTTCCGTCGTCGTGCCCAAGTTGTTGGACGTGTATTCCAGACGGTTTTGAACCGCACCCAGCTTGCCGCGTTCCGTTGCTACCGCGGAG
>Ga0194137_10001409_pt1 | contig 14678 bp, 10 predicted proteins | sample TARM_MetaG_T3_14_FD_134025 | JGI IMG/M metagenome (GOLD analysis project Ga0194137, IMG submission 134025) | Freshwater microbial communities from Pennsylvania, USA, analyzing microbe dynamics in response to fracking - TARM_MetaG_T3_14 (version 2) | ecosystem: Environmental > Aquatic >... | reverse complement strand
GCACGGACAGCGGGTCTCCTATGTGGAGCCGGCCGTGCGGATGACGGATGTTATTGCCCATGGAAGAGAGCTCACGGGGAGTGACGAATACAGCAGGCGACTCAGACGCGGGTTGCGGCCTTTCGGCACAAGCATGGGAGATGGTCTTACAGTGCACTCACCGCTTCTGCCAGTACCTTTTGCCCGTACATTCCCGAAGATTGCAGAGGTCAATGCCCGTTTCTGGCTGAGCCAGATCGGCAAGGTGGTGAAGAACACTGCTACAAAAGAGGGGTATATCCTCTGGGTGTACCATCCCTCACAACTGGAAGCCGTGGAAGCCTATGGCGCAGGTGCGTCCCTTGTCGTCTACGACTGGACGGACGACTGGGTCGCGGCCTTGCCGGATTCTTTTTCCGATGCATACAGGACAGAGCTGGCAAGCAGACAGCAAGCCCTGTTGCGCCGAGCGGATGTGATCTTTGCCGTTTCGGAGGAACTGGCCCGTCGTGCTTCAGAGCATTGTCCGTGGGTGCACTATCTGCCTAACGGTACTGATACGGCTACCTTTGCTCCGGTGGAGCGGGGGACGAGGGAAGGGCGGCCTGAGATCGTGTATCTCTCCCAGATTACCGAGCGGCTGGATGTTGCCCTGTTCAGGGAGTTGGCGCAGGCCTCTCCCCAGTGGGATTTCCGTCTTATTGGCCCTGTCGTATGTGATCCGGCTATTGTGACCCCCCTGCATGAGCTGCCCAATGTCATTTTCACCGGTGCTATGCCGTATGCCGAGGCAGCCAGCGCCACGGCACGGGCGGATGTATGTATCCTGCCCCACGTAGTAGACTCGCTGACCGCCACCCTCGATCCCATTAAGCTCTATGATTATCTGGCAACGGGGAATCCAGTGGTATCCACGGCTGTGGCCATGCATCCCGCCCTCAGGGAATACGTGCACATTGCCTCCGATGCGGAAAGCTTCAGGCGGGCCATCGCAGCTGCCCTGACAGAAGATGGAGCGGCTCGCAGCATTCGCAGGCAGGCAGTCATGGCGCATTCATGGGAGGCAAGAGCGGATGAACTTCATCATGTTCTGGCCAGTTATTTCGGGGGCGAGCCGTGCGCATAGCCGTGGATGCAAGAGTGCTGAGCCTGCCCGAAGTTCGGGGTATTGCCAGCTATCTCATGGAGATTTTGCGGGCCTGGCCCGATGTGCATGCAGGTGCACAGCGTGACGAGTTTGTGCTCTTCACTGAAGACCCAATTCCCGATGATCGTTGCTGCTCTTCGGCGGATGTGCGAGTGGTGCAGGTGCCTTCCATCCGCGGGAGCCGTTTCAGGGTATGGGATTGGTACTGCCTGCCCGCTGCACTGAACACCCGGGGCTATGATTTGCTGTGGACGCCGGCCAATACATCTTTGCCCGTTGGCGGCCTTGCACAGGTATGTACCATCCATGACACCATCGTACAGGAATGCCTGTCGCCCCGATCCCTGTTTGAAAGGTTTGTTCAACGCGTCGTATTCCCATATTGGGCAAGGCGTTATGCGGACAGGGTCATCACCGTCAGCAATTTTTCTGCGGGACGTATTGCTAAGGTCTTCGGATACAAGGCGGAACAGATTACCGTTGTGCCTAACGGTGCCACCTTTGCGGAATTATGCTTCGATAGTCCCGAAGTGGCTCGCGTTTTTCTCCGCGAGAAGTTGGGCATTACGCTTCGTTACATTCTTGCCTTTGGTGCTGAAAGCCCATGGAAAAACACGCAGGGAGTTTTGGATGCTTTCAGGCTTGTGGCTGCAGTGAATCCGGATATCGGACTGATCATCGCGGGGCTGCAGCCCAGGGCGCTGCCCGAGTTTTCCGGATTGGTGGAGGCCTTGGGATTGCAGGAGCGTGTGACACTGTTACCTTTCACGGACAGGACAACGAGAGATGCTCTGTATCAGGGGGCTGAGGTGTTCCTGTATCCCTCGCTGTTTGAAGGCTTCGGGCTTCCTCCGCTGGAAGCCATGGCTGCTGGCACTCCGGTTGTTGCCTCCAACGCGGCGAGCATACCGGAGGTGGTAGGCGACGCGGCTGTGTTGGTAAATGCTCGCGAGGCGGATGAAATCGCAGACGCTCTCTTGCGTGTTCTGGAGAGTGTGGAAATCAGAGCGGCATTGGTGGATGCCGGACGGCGGAATATCCGATGTTTTACATGGGGTGAGTGTGCTCAGCGGCACAGAGCGGTATTTGCGGAGATGGTCGATAAGCGAGGATCCCGAAAGGGATGAAATGGCCCGGGATTGCTTGATGGATTTGGCACGGGCTCGGTCGGATTGGGGCAGAAACAGACAGGCAAGCTAGACCAGAAAGTCCATGATGAGTTGGATTGGATCAAGCCGGTTTACGGACCTGCATCGGGAGTTACGATGCCAAAGGGAGACAGGATGAAGGGCAGGATTCTCGTGGTGGAAAACGGTGCCGGTTTCGGCGGGGCGTTGACCAGCCTTGCAACGCTGGTGGAAGCCCTGCCTGCTGATTGTTGGGAGGTGCACCTTCTTACCTCGTATCCGCAAAAAAATATTGTTGCAGGGGGGGCCGTGTGCAGCGTTGCGGAATTACCACGCCAACGTCGATATGGTGCAGACTCCACAGCTCAGCAGACCTTGCAGAAGTTTTTGGGAAGACGTGCGGGTAATGCTGCCTTTGTGTACGACTTTCTTACAACGGGACGGCTCTTTGCTTCACGCATTGCACAATACATCCACAGCAACGGCATACACCTTGTGCATTGCAATAACGGCGTGCTGATCAATGATGCTGCCGTACTGGGGGCCCGCAAAGCGCAGGTACCCTGTGTTGTACACTCTAGAGGGCCGGAATATGCCGGGCGTGTGTCTGCGTGGCTGGCCGGTTATGTTGATATGTTCATGCCGGTATCGGAGTTTATTGCAGGGACCGTGCGGAAGATAGGGGTTCCGCAAGAACGCATTGTTGTTGTTCCTGAAGGTATTGATGCGCAGCACTTCATGGCTGGAGCAGATGCCGCCGCTTTCCGGCAGGCCCATGGTATCTCCGGAGATGTACCTTTGGTTGGTATGGTGGGGTGTCTTGTTGGCTGGAAGGGGCACGACGTGTTTTTGGACGCCTGCGCTTCGTTTCTTGCGAACAGCAATGCCAAGGCTGTTATCGTTGGCGGGGAACCCTCCGGCGGACAGAGCGGAGGAACACTTGTGCGTCTGAAGGAAAGAGCGCAGGCATTGGGATTGGCTGACCGGATTATTTTTACCGGACACTGTACACAGGTTGCCTCTGCGATAGCGGCCTGTAGTGTGTTGGTGCATGCGTCCGTCATTCCTGAGCCATTCGGAAGGGTCATGCTTGAAGGCATGGCGGCCGGTACAGCCGTGGTCTGTACACGGGCCGGGGGACCGGCGGAAGTTGTCAGAGACGGTGAGAACGGACTTCTGGTTGCGCCTGCCGATGCACAGGAAATGGCGCAGGCTGTTATGCGGTTGTTGGAAGATGGCGAGCTGCGTGCAGCTTTGGCGGCACAAGGCCGTAAAACCTGTGAAGACTACTCCATGCAGCGTCACGTAGAACTCGTGGAGCAGGTGTACGAGGGCGTGCTTGCGGGCAAGGCCAAGAAGGACAGATAGGCTGGGGTCTTACTTGTTCAACAGTGCGACAACACGTTTAGCGTTTCCAAGCCATGTTCTGTCGTTTTGCTCAATGTCCTTGCTGGCTGCATCGCCAATGCGGCGTATCTTGGCAGGCTCGGATATAAGTTCCATGACACGGCTGACCATGTGCCGCCAATCTCCGGGCGTAAAGAGCAGGCCGTTTTCGCCGTCACGCAGAATTTCCCGGATGTTGGCCTGTGCCGGTGCCACTATGGCCTTTCCCGCGGCCATGTACTCAAAGAGCTTCATGGGGGAAGCATAGGATGTTGCTGCAGGCTGCAGGGCGATGTCCAGGTCCGGCAGCGTGCGGAGCAGGTCGCATCTGCTGAGTGCTCCTGTTATGGTTACATGCTCCGAGAGGCCGCGCTCGGCAATGAGCGCTTCAAGGCGGGGACGCAGGGGACCGTCGCCTATGAGCTGGAGGTGTACGTTGCCGTGAAAGGCTCCCAGCTCATCAAGAGTGATGAGCATTTCGCTCAGGCCGTGCCAGTCTCTGAACCACCCCACAAAGCCGAGGGTTATCCGGTTTTGGGTGACAGATTCAGTCGGGTGTGAGTTGGTTTGATATTCTTCGGGGTTCACGCCGTTGTGCATTACGGTAATTCTATCGGCATTGCCTCCTTCGGCAACCAGCATGCCGCGCAGTACCTCCGAAACGGCAATTGTGGAATGTGCACTGTTTACCGCGAATGTTTCGCAGCGCTGGGCAAGGCGTTTGCAGTAGAGTGTGCCGTATTTGGCCTTTTCATAGGCAAGCGGGGAGTTGACTTCCAGAATGAGGGGGATTCCCGTCAGGCGGGAGACGAAGGCTCCCGCAAGGTTGTACAGGGAATAGCGTTCATAGATGAAACGGGGGCGGAGCTTGCGAACTGCCAGATACAGACGCAAGGTACCCGGAATATTGTAACCCAGTTCCAGCAGTTCATATACGGGACCGGGCAGGGTCGCCACAATACGGCTGAGCAGGCCGGATCGGGATTCGCTTCCTACTGCCTCGTCGTCATATATGGAGACCTTGTGTACTATATAGCCGAGTTCTTTGAATGCCTTGTTCATTTCATGGATGTGAATGCCCTGAGCATCAACCCCTTGTGTACGGTGATGATAGATCATGACATGTTCATTGTGGTGTGGGGTGGTCATGGCATTCTCTTTGGGTTTGTGAAGGGCTGAAATGTGTGGGGGCTATGCAGTTTATGTGACCTAGATTATGGAAAGAAAACCGACATGTCAGTTTTGGCATTTTTGTTTGTATATAACCTGTTTGTGTGTAATGCAAAAGAAACTTTTTGCAGGTCTTCCGGAGTGTGGTGATGATCAAGTTGCTGTTGTATGCCATAGGTTCCGTCACCTTCAATATCCCGATTGTGATGACCGTGCTGTTCATGGTCTTCTATATAGCTATTGGTGTGATGTCTTTCAAGCGCCCCGCATTAGCGCTGATATTGTACTATGGCACTGCGATAATGAATCCGCAGTTTCATTATCCGCTTTTCACCATGCTCCCCATGGCTAAAATTTCTGCGGGTATATGTCTGCTGGCCTGTATGGTTAACGCCCGCTCCCTGAGTTTTTCGTTACCCAAGTCGCTACTACTCCCTTTGACCTTCGTCTTGTTTTCCGTTCTCTGCACTATTTCTGCCATTGATCCTTCGCTTGCGGAGCGTCGGTTCGGTGAGTTTATCAACATAGGCATCATGCTTTTCATGGTTGTGTGGGCTGTGGAAACGCGGGATGATCTGGATTGCCTGTTCTGGGGAGTGCTCGGTAGTTTCTGGTTTGGTGTGCTCAAAAATCTGGTGGAAACTCAGACCATGGGCCGATGGTACGCCGTGCGCGGTACCGGCGGGTGGTTGTCCGATTCCAACGACTGGGCGCTGGCAGTGGCCATGTCTGTGCCCCTGTTCTATGCCTCCTGCTTTCATCCCCGCATCAAGGCTACGTGGCTCAGAGTATTCATGGGTTGTACCCTCATGGCAGCCCTGCTGGTTGTGACTATCACCTCATCCCGCGGAGCGTTCCTCGCCACGGGGGCCGCTTTTGGTGCGCTCATGATTACCGAGAGCAAAAAACTCAGGGCGGTGGCCGGAATGGGTGTTATTTTGCTCGTGGTTATTGCCTATATGCCGGAAAGCTACATGGATCAGATAAATAGCATTTTTGACGTTGGCGAAACTGCATCCGAAGTCTGGCAGGGTGAGCAGCAATCCGACAAGTATACCGGAGCAGAACGTGTATATTTTTGGAGAGTTGCCCTGCAAATCATGCGTGAAAACCCGATTACGGGCATTGGTTGGGGTAATTTTGTCGAGCAGTTCGCGCTGCGGGAAGGGCTGGAGGAAGGGGCTGTTGCACACAGCACATGGTTTCAGGTTGCCGCAGAGGCGGGCGCCGTGGCTTTGGCGGCATACGTAGGTATGATAATCACCGCCCTTATCTCACTACTTCAGTCGCTGAAAAGGGCACGGGAGCAAAATGACCAACTGCTTGCTCTCCTTGCCCGCGCTTTTGGGGCTGGCATTGTGGCATTTATTGTGGGGGGGAGTTTTATCAGCCGTGAGAACTCTGAGTTAATTTTTCTGTATGTGATCATGGCGGCTATGCTCCCGCAGGTACTGACAAAACAGGCTGCGAAGATGACTTCTGTGCAGAAACCGGCAGCGGTAGGTTGTGAACTGTCGGAACCTGCCTCAATAGAGTCTGAACCGACCGCAAGTTGGGCAATGCAGGGAGAAGGGGGAGGACCTGTGGCGGATAGGCCGCCGCGTTACGTTACTCGTGCGCGGAAGAGTGCGCGTTATGTGCTGAAGAACAATCAGAAGGGAAAGTAATATTGGGAGTCGTAATGAATAGGCATTCAAGTTTTACTCGTGGAGCAGTTCATCACTTGTTGAGACTGTCGTTCATAACCGGGGTCGCTCTTCTGGTCAGCTTGCTCTGTGTTGGCACACAAACCGCCGTGGCGCGAATGCTTTCCATCTATCCGGATTGTACGAGCATGCCTGCAGGGCTTGAGGATGCCTACTGCTCAATTGACGAAGCAGCCAAGGTTATGAAAGCGGGAGACGTTATGCTGTTCAAGGCAGGAGAGCACCGGCTGGATAAAGTGTATACTTTGAAGCCTGCCGGAACCAAGGACGCCCCCTGCATTTTAAGAGGCGAGGACGGTGCTGTTCTGAAAGGGACCTTCGATAAGGCGACTAATATAAAAGAATTTGGCCCGGATGAGTATAGCGGCCTGAAACTGTTCGGTAGCTGGTTCCGGCTGGAACATCTTACCATTACTAACATCGGGGGAGGCATCAATCTTGTGGGCTCCAACGTGGTTGTGAAGGATGTGACAGTTCGTGATTATAGTAATTATGCGTTTATTTTGAATAAATCGTACAATGTGGTATTTGACGGACTTGTAGCCAGTGGTTCGCGCTTTGAGCATGGCGTGTATCTCACCAGCGAAGGCAGTGAAATAACTTTCAGGAATTGCTTATTCGAGGATACCGCCGTCAATGGCGTGCATATCAACGGCAAAAATATTCGAAATGTACTGATAGAACGGTGTGTATTTCGCAATAACAGCCGTGAATGGGGTGCCTGTATCACGCAGATGAACGGAGCATCTGGTATACGAATCTATAATAATTTGTTTTATAACAACAAAGGGCACATTTTTACTATGGGCGGAAGGGATGTGCGCATTTACGGAAACACCGTCTATCAGGAGCCTCGTGGTAGAGAAGGGCAGGTGTTCGTGGTCACTGCTCCCCTTGTGGATTGGTCGGTAAAGCAGAACGTGTTCGCAACAAACACCCATGCCTTTGACGTGAAGTCTCCGGCATTTCTTGAGGGGGCGGAATTTGACTGGAACGTATATGGCCAAGATGCCTCGGAGCCGGATTCATTCTACAGCGGATACGGTATAGAAAAGAACGGAATGATTGATGCGAACGTTGAGTTTGTTCATGCTCCGTCAGGGACAGGCGAGGCAGACTTGCGTTTGCGGTTCGGTTCGGACGGTGCAAGCGGAGCTCCCTTGCTTCCGGAACTTCGGGAGGATTGCGTCGGAGCAATGAGAAAGGATGGCGGGGTAATTGGTGCGTATGCTGAACCCGGTCATTAGCTGAGGGTGTATCCGGCTTCAAGTGCAAGGAGAGCGCATCGCACTGGAGTCTGTAAGTTAATCCGACACATGTCTTGTATTCCGACAGTCTCATGTGGTGAAAAGGGCTTTCGATAAGGCGAAGAAGTTACTTTCTTCGCCTTTCTTTATGCCATTTCCGCGCCCTTTTGACGCCTGCGGTGAAAATCATGTGCATCGGAGTGTGGAACTGGCTTACTGGCATGGAAATAGCTGGCACATACCGTTGGACCTTCGGGACTAACCCTGTGCACCTTTTACTTACGTGAGGTAGCTTATGCTTACCGGGCAAGACAGACGCCGTACAATCCGCATCCGCCGATCTTCCCTGCTGCAATGCAAGTTGGGGGATATTGACCGTCCGGCCATAAAGATTGCGGAAGAGCCGGATGAATACAAACAGGCGTTCGGCATCATATACGAAGAGTATTTGAAAGAAACCTACGCCAAGCCCCATGACAGTAAGTTGCTATACAGCGCGTATAGCATGCTGCCGAAAAGTGTGACTTTTATCTTCAAATCATATCTCGAAGTGCTCTCTACAGTCACGCTGGTGCAGGACACCAAGGTTTTCGGACTGCCTATGGATTGCCTCTATAAGAGTGAAATTCAGGCATTGCGTGATTCTGGGCGAAAGGTGGCGGAAGTTGCCAACCTAGCCACTCGAAGGGTTAACAGGTGGTCCAATCTGATGATCTATCTGGCAAAAGCTCTGTATAGATATGCTATATTCTGCAAGGTCAATGACGTAGTAATTATGGTGAACCCCAAGCATGTCAGATTTTACAAGGAGATTTTGCTTTTCGAAGAATTTGGTGAAGAGAAGTACTACGAGTCAGTGGGTGCACCTGCCATTGCATTGCGGGCCAATATGGATTCGTTCAGCAAAAGTCTGGAAGGGGCATATTCAGAAACGGACTTTGAGACAGATCTCTACAGCTTTTTCGTTAAGGTGAACAACGACATAATTGAGCCCGAGATGCAGTACTCCGTAGAAAAAAACAGACTGCTCGACATGCAGCTGGCACGAGAACTATTCAAGGCCCGTCCAGAGCTATTGCAAAATCTTGATCCGAAGCAACGGGAATATTTGGAGGTGGCCTACCATCAGGCCTTGTTTTGCGGGGGGCTCTTTGGCGAAGGGGAGTTGAGAGGCCATGCCTGATACTGGAACGGATGCGGGAGCGGGGGCAAAGAGTAAGCTCGCGGCTCTTGGGCTGGACTGCCACGGCAGCTACGTGGACGAGGCTTTTTGCCGTAATCTGGGGCTGGTTGATTATGCGGGACAGCAGAAGCTGCATAATACCCGTGTTGCTATCGCAGGGATGGGCGGAGTAGGGGGCGTGCATCTCATGACGCTTGCCCGCACGGGTATCGGTGCGTTCAATGTGGCGGACATGGATTCTTTTGCAGTGGCGAATGTCAACCGGCAGTTCGGAGCAACGCTGGACTCCTTTGGTAGGCCCAAACTGGATGTCATGGTGGAACTGGCCAGTTCCGTGAATCCGTGCATATGCTTCAAGACATTTCCTGAAGGCATTTCCGATGCTAACCTAGATACCTTCCTGCAAGGTGTTGATATCGTAGTGGACGGCATTGACTTCTTTGCCTTCGAGATTCGCAGGCGTTTGTTCAAGCGGGCGCATGAGCTGGGAATTCCCGTAATCACGGCCGGTCCGTTGGGGTTCAGTACTGCTGTACTTGTGTTCATGCCTGACGGTATGGGCTTTGATGAGTATTTTGATATACACGATGAGTTGCCGGAAAAACACAGATATCTACATTTTGCCATGGGTCTGGCTCCGCGCGCTACGCATCTGGCTTATCTGGACAGACGGTTTGTGGATATCCATGAAAAGCGTGGGCCGTCATTACACATTGCCTGTCAACTTTGTGCTGCCATGACCGCTACAGAGGTGGTGCGCATAGTGCTTGGCAAGGGGCGGGTGCGTGCCGTGCCTTGCTTTACTCAGTTTGATCCTTATGTAGGGAAGTTCAGGAAAGGCCGGCTACCTATGGGGAACCGCAATCCATTGCAAAGAATTAAGATCGCGGTTGCCAAGAAGCTGTTCCTGGGTGGTGGTGGGCGCGAAGGGCTTGTTGTCCCCTCTAAGCCCCAGCTTGTCCGTCGTGGAGAGGCCGCTTTGGTAGAGGCGACTGAATACGTCATCCGTGCAGGGATGCAGGCTCCTTCGGGAGATAATGTTCAGCCGTGGCGGTTTTCACCCTTTGATGGGGGAGTCGATGTGATTTTGCGGTCGGAGGCCGACCATTCATTTTTTAATTATCGTCAGATAGCGTCCTTGGTGGCCTGCGGTGCTGCCGTGGAGAATATGCGGATTGCCGCTGCAGCTATTGGCCTTGGACCACGTGTCACGCTGGTGCCAGATCCTGTGGAGCAGGCGGTGTCTCCTGTCGTGGCGCGTCTGGAGTTTGTGCCCGACGGGCTGGAGCGTGAGGGAGTGCTGCATGCTGCACTATGGCGGCGGTGCACCAATCGCAATATGTTCTCTGCCAAGCCTATACCACATGAAGTGTGTGAACGACTTTCACGTATGGTATCCAGCGGTCACAGCGGTCTGGAAGATGTGAAGTTGCATTGGGTAACCGGCAAGTCGGAACGCAAGTCACTGGCCAGAGCCCTGTTTCTTGCTGATCGTATCCGGGTGGAACGTCAGGATTTGCATGAATACTTCATGTCCATGGTGCGGTTTGATGCGCCGCGTGAGAGTGTATTTGGTGACGGTTTGCCCTTGAAGAATTTGTGTGCCGGTGTGGCCGGAGAGCAGTTTCTGAAGCTTATACGTCCGTGGAAGGCCATGAGGTTGGCAAACCTGACAGGTGTCGGCAGGCTTATGCCCATGCATTCAGCCTTGGGAATGATGCGTTCCGGCGGTGCTGGCCTGCTGACCGTAGGAAAGGCTGATATGCAGTCCGTCCTGCATGGAGGTCTGGCTGTAGAGCGTGTCTGGATCATGCTGGAGCATATGGGCTTCGCGTTCCAGCCCATGACGGCTATTACATTGTTCCGTCTGCGGGAAATGCTGGAAGGGGGAGAGGCCTTTTCTGACACGCATAACGGTTTTATGAGAGAGGCTTGGAGTATTGTCAGCGAGTTGTTCCCAGAGGTCAAAGGGCGTATACCGCTTATGTTGTTTCGCGCCGGAATGGGGCCGAGGCTCAAGTACGGCACCTACCGTAGAGAACTGCATTCTTTTATACCCGCTTCGTAAAAGAGACCTAGCCGTTTGCATTCAATATTATGCTTTGGCCTTATCAGCGTGAAGGCAGCAGGCGTGGTAGACAAGAAAAGCCCGTTTCCGAAAGGAAACGGGCTTCATGTTTCGTAGGGGGAGAATAGTTGGTTAGGCTTTGTTCTTTCCGCGTGCCATATACATCAAGCCTGAAAGGCCGATGCCGAACAAGAGCCATGTGGCCGGTTCCGGGGTTGGCACGTTGATTTCCTCAAAGAGAACGTCGTTGGCACATGGAGCTATGGCGAGGCCGAGAGTAAATGTTGGCTCATCAAACCCCCATGACAGACCGGGAAACAGCGAGAAAGCCCACGTTGAGGACACGGGAGTCTGATAGCCGTTACCGTCGGGTATTTCCCAACCGCTGTAAGTTGCTGTGCCGATAATGTCATCTGAGTCAATGCCATAATACCAGAAGTTGGCTGCAATAGGATGATTCTTGCGGGGGGTGCCGAGGCTATTGTTACTTTTGATATATATCCCGTCGAGCGGGATATCTACTTTATAGATGTTCCAGATGCTGTTGGAAGATGCCCTGACAACATAGTCCCAATTGTTGTCCGTTTCAGGGTTGGCGTTGATGAAGATATCACCGAACCCCAGCTTGCTCCACAAACGACCGTTGTCGGTGAGCCTGCCTTTGTTATTCCGGAGTGTGTAGTCCGATTGATAGTTGATGGTCAGGCTGTCCAGGCCCAGGTGGCCGGATACGGAGCCTCCAAGAATATCCGGTATCCCATTCACATCCTTGACAGCGGCGTTGTTATATCCGGGCCATTCCTCAGCGGAATCTCCGAAATTGACAATGCTTGCGAAGGCGGACGAACTGAAGAGCAGCATGCAGATTGCTGCGTAAAGAAGGTATGCGGGTTTCATTGTGTGTCTCCTGAAGCAAATTGAGTGAGTATCCAGAACTATAGCACAATATATGCCAATGCTCTGAAGCCCGCATTACTGCAAGAGAGCTAATTTATGGAAATGTAAAACTGTCCGACGGTAGTTGGTGGACATTGTCGGAAAAGGTATCAGTGGGTAGTTTCATTCCGATAGCAGTCTCCGTCTGTGCAGCTCATGATGCGGTTCCGTTCGGAATCCCGTGCTGCATCAAGCGCCTTGGTAGCGTTGTCAAATACTTCAATGGCAGATGTGCATTTTTCAAAAGCGGTACTGCACATGCCGAAGGCTATGGCATCCGGAATTGTAGACTTGAGCTTGCGGAATACAGACATTACCTGAGCCTCCAAGCGTCTTGCCAATACTTGCGCGCCCGTTTCGTCTGTGTTTGCAAGCAGAAGTGTGTAATTGTTCTGGTCTATACGTGAAAAAGTATCCGTGTTGCGGATGGCTGTCGCTACAGTTTCGGAGAATGTTCTGTGAATATAGTCCGGCGTTTTGCCCAATTCTTTGGCCAGAGAACGTGCGTTCAGGATTGTGAAGTGGACAACTGAGAGAGGTTGGTCGTTTCGTTTGCTCTTGGCAAATTCAACGTCCAGCGCTTTGAAGAAGAAGCGGTTATTGTAGGTCTTAGTTAGCGGGTCAAAAAGAATCATGTCTTGAAGTTTATGTTGGGAATATACGAACAGGCACACAAAAATGCCGATGTAGGTTGCAGCATAGAGGAATAGGGGGGTGACATTGCAGGCTCCAGCCTCAGACACGACGGTATAACGAATGGCAAGCCAGCCTGCAGGAAACAACAACAGAGAGGCCCCCAGCACCTTGGCATTGCGGGAGAAGTGTGGCGTGTTCAGTAATGTCTTGATCATGCGTGCGGCCTCCGTTTTTGAAGAAGCGTATCTGTGACCACCTTCAGCTAGCATGCCCGTTTGTTGTGATACATGCGTGCATCGGCCTTTTTTAACAGATCTTCATAACTGTCTCCATCATCAGGATATATGGCATAGCCCAGCGAACCATTAATGGAGGTTTTCTGCTCATCAATGATATAGGGCTCTCCCGTAATTTCCCGAATTTTGATTATGAACGTCTGAGCTGCAGCGGCGGTGCCGATATCCGGCAGCAGGAAGATGAATTCGTCTCCACCGAATCTGGCAACTGTGTCCGAGGCTCTCACTGTCCGTTCCAGCCGGTTGCCCACTGCTCTTAACAGCAGATCTCCAATATGGTGGCCTAGCGTGTCATTAATTTGCTTGAATCCGTCTAGGTCCATAATCATGAAGGTGAACTGTGCGTTCGTTCGCTTACAGCGCTTGATTTCCTGCTGGATGCGCTCCTCAAACAGCAGGCGGTTGGGCAGCTGGGTGAGTTTGTCATAATAGGCCAGCTTGCGGATGTTGGCTTCCGCGTGTCTCTGCGATGTCGTGTCCTGTATGGATATGACATAGCCTGCAAGACCGTCGTTGCTGGGTACCATGCTGATTCGGTATTGTACGAAATGCTTTTCCTCGTTGATGTTAAGCCATGAATTGATGACCTGCTCTGCGCCAGTTTTTGCATTTTTGAGGGCTTCGAGCATTTCATGTCGTGATATGTTGCAAGCATCGGAGATGATCCAGATCGGATTTCCCAGCCGCAGTATCTCCGGTTTGTCCAGAAACTCTCCTGCCGCCGAGTTGAAATAGATAATGCCAAGGTGTTCATCGGTGCCGATGATGCCCGTTTTGAAGGTGTGGGTAAGTACCTTCTCAAGAAAGGTTGCGCTGCTTGTGTTTCCTTCCTGATGAGAGTCTGGAGAGTGTGTCAGTGCTGTTGACTGGCGTATCGGGCATTCACAGCGACCGGTGAGAAAATCCTCACGGGAGATGGTGCCCGCGGGTTTGCCTTCATCATCAACTACTACAGCGATATCTATGGATTTGAGCAGGAAGGTGGAAAGAAAGAGGTGCAGACAGTCTTCATTGGGAATGATCAAGGTTCCAAGGGCTACTTCAGAAGCTTTGGTGTTCCATATGTCACATCCGCGTTCGATAAGGGAGCTGACCAGCTTGTCCGTAATAATACCTTCCGGATGGCCATTTTCATTAACAACTATGGCAAGGCGGCTGTGCGCAGTGAAGAGGGCTTTGTGGACTGTATAGATGCTATCAGAGGTGTTGACTATCTCATGCTTTTCCGGTGAGAGCAGGCGTTCTGTGTAGCAATTCTCGTTTGAGAATAGTTGTGATATTATTTCAGTAGTGTTTGTATAGCCAATTGGTGCTTTTTCATCTGTAACAATGAACAATGTTCCCATTCGTATGTTTGAACATGTTAAGTGCGTGAGTATGTTGTCTGTGTGGGATACCGTTATGATGTTATCTTTGTGAAGGTGCTGATTCTTCTGGTCGTTGGTTAAAATTATTTTAAGGCATTGTAGTGCCGAAGCGGTGGTGAATTCTCCGTTATTTGTTTCTATAGGAATAGTTGATGCGTTGTTTTCTACTAGTTCTTTGGCAATATCGTGAGGTGATGCATCGTACGGTACGAACGGCATTGGAAAGAGTCGCAGTTTATTAAAAGTTGTCAGGCCTATCATGGCGTGCCTCAGGTTGTTATCTCTTGCCAAAAGTTAGGGCAGAAGTTGGCACAATAATAGCAGCTAGCAATGTACTCACGTGGCGACATCGTTTGCGATGTCTTGGTTTGGGTTTCGCTCACGTCCTATCTTGCGGAGAATATTGTACATGAGTGGCTCTGTTACAATT
>Ga0194137_10001407_pt1 | contig 14688 bp, 8 predicted proteins | sample TARM_MetaG_T3_14_FD_134025 | JGI IMG/M metagenome (GOLD analysis project Ga0194137, IMG submission 134025) | Freshwater microbial communities from Pennsylvania, USA, analyzing microbe dynamics in response to fracking - TARM_MetaG_T3_14 (version 2) | ecosystem: Environmental > Aquatic >... | reverse complement strand
GGCGGCACAGGCGTTACGCTCTATGCAGGGAATCTGCACAAGGCCGTCAACGGGGTCGCAGGTCAGCCCGAGATGGTGTTCCAACCCCATTTCAGCAGCATATTCAATCTGCCTGAGCGAACCGCCCATAAGCTGGGTGGCGGCGGCGCACGCCATGGAACAGGCGGCTCCCACTTCGCCCTGACAGCCCACCTCAGCCCCGGATATGGACCCGTTGTGCTTGATCACGTTGCCGAACAGACCGGCAGTGGCAAGGGCGCGCAAAATATCCCGTTCAGCTAGCTGCTGGGTTTCCATCAGATAGCGCAACACGGCGGGCATTGCCCCGCTGGCACCGCAGGTCGGCGCGGTCACCACAACTCCACCCGCGGCATTCTCTTCGGAAACAGCCATGGCATAGGCGGTGAGCAGCCCGGTCTGCTGCATATCCTGCGAGGCAAGTTTGGTGCGGCGGTAAAAGCTCCATGCATGGCGGCGCAGGCCTATGGAACCGGGCAGCACGCCCTGCGTATCCAGCCCGCGCGCAAGTGCCTCCTGCATGGTCTGCCACACTTCACGCAGAAAATCCCATATCTCGGATCCTTCGCACTGCTGGACATATTCCCAATAGGCGATTCCCTTGTCTTCGCAGTGCGCCATAATACCTGCCATATCCGGCAGATTGTACACGATACGACGCTCTGCCGCGCCCGCACCGGCTTCGCGGATGGCACCGCCGCCCACGCTGTAGAAGGTGGCAGAGGCAATGACCGCCCCCTGTGCGTCCAGAGCTTCGAAGAACATGCCGTTGGGGTGCTCGGGCAACTTGTCTGCCGGACGCCACAACACATCCGTCCTCTCCACTCCGAGAACGGAAAGCACGGCAGCGTCAGTAAGATGGCCCTTCCCTGTCGCGCCAAGGCTTTCAAACAGGTGCACCCTGTAACGGGCGGCAGCCGGCGTGCGTTCAAGAAATTCGCGGGCGGCAATGCGCGGCCCCATGGTGTGGCTGGATGATGGTCCCACCCCGATCCGATACAGTTCTCTGATGCTTTCCATATGTGCTCCTCGCATGCAGATACGCACAAGAGACGGCAATTGCAACTTCCTTCATTTTTGTATGAGGAATATGCAATTCCGTCTCTATGAAGACACACAAACAGATCGTACGATCAATCAACAGGGATCTGAACCCAGAAAACAGTTCCTTCGTCGGGAGAAGACTCAAAGGACACGCTGCCGCCGAGATAGTTCGTCACGAACATGCGGGCGCTGTATGTGCCCAGCCCGAGGCCGCGTCGTTTTGTGGAAAACGTGCGCTGAAACAGCTGGGCCTGAATATGCTGCGGCATGAATGGACGGCTGCGGACATAGAAGTACACATTGCGCCCCTTGCGCATAAAACCGAGATGCACCTCATCCCCCTTGGAAGAGGCTTCCAGCGCATTCTTCAGCAGATTCTCCATGGACCGCTGCAGAAGATGCCTGTCCGTCACAAAAAAGGCATCCTCTTCCGCCTCGTCCACAATAATGCGTTTATCTTCAGCGCAGGGGAACAGCCCTCCCAGAAGCTTGAGGTCGTTCAGAAACCCAACGGCCTGCATAGGTTCCGGTGCGGGAACGAATTCCCCCTGCTCGGCGGCAAAGAAGGTCTGAAAGAACTGAACTTCCCGTATCAGCTGGTCGGTTCTCTCTTCCGCCGCCTGCGCAAGGTTGGCATAGCAGCTATCCACCTGCCCCCTCATAATCCGCACGGCACCGAGAATACCGCCAAGGGCGTTCAGCGAATCATGCAGGAACAGGGTTTCCAGCATTTCACGATACTTTTCGCGTGAAATGTCCGTCAGATAACACAGGGCAAAAACATCCTCGCCCAGCTCAAGCCGGTACGCCTGCACGCGCAGATTAAGCGCCTTGATCCGTCCCTTGTGCTCCGTGAGCAAACGGCTTTCTTCGCACGCTTCACCCGCAGTGCTCACACCAAGCACGGCTTTTACGTTGCCGCAATATTCGCAGCACACCGAAGAGCCGCACGCGTCCTGCTTGTTGGCATGCACGCAACTGATAATTTCACCTGGGCGTCTGCCGAGAATCTCCTCCTCGGAATCCACCCCGAACAACTTGCAGGCGGCTTCATTTGCGTAGACGACTGCCCTGTTCATGCTGAGAACGGTAAAAGCAATCGGCACGGTTTGCGCAACCAAACCCTGAAGCACTCCCGCCACCTTGTCCCGCAACCGTTGGATTTCCTGGGCCGCCTCTTTGGTGTTACCCGCCGGATTCACCATTTTGCGCCCTCCTTTGAAACCACCTTACAGAATTATCGACAGCTAGCCAATGATGGCTGCTGAAATTCATATAAAAGGTCTATCATGCCGCCCGCTGCCTCCTTCCCTGCCAGCCACGTTTGGAAGCCATATTCCACGCCGCAGTCAACGCGGCAAACAGCTCCTTCTTGTTTACCGGCTTGCCCACAAAGTCATCCATGCCGCCCTTGAGAAAACGCTCCCTGTCTCCGGCCATGGCATGCGCCGTGAGCGCCACAATGGGAATATTACGGCAAAAGCTGTCCGATACGCGTACCCGCTGGGTAGCTTCCAGCCCGCTCACCACCGGCATCTGTACGTCCATAAGCACGATATCGACCAGCCCGGCGAAGATACACTCCAGCGCCTCTTCTCCATTTGCCGCAGTCAACACCACATGGCCGTAGTCTTCCAGAAAATAGGCAAGAAATTCGCGGTTCAGTTCATTATCCTCAGCCAGCAGAATATGCAGGGGGGGCAGGTTCGCGCAATCCTCTTCCCCCCCGGCCTCCCCCCGGATTTCAGACTCCGGTTTGAGAGCACGCATGGCGAGGGAAAAATGGAAGCGGCTGCCTTTGCCCAATATGCTTGCCACATGCAGCTGGCCGCCCATAATTTCGACCAGATGCTTGCAGATAGCCAGCCCCAGTCCGCTGCCCCCGTGCTGGCGCGAAAGGGTACCATCCACCTGCGAAAAACTGTCAAACAGATCACCAAGCCTGTCGGCGGGAATGCCTATTCCCGTATCGGAAACGGAAAAGGCCACCTGCTGCACATCGCCTGTTCCGCCGGCCATGAAAACACTCAGAATGACCCGCCCGCCGGACTCGGTGAACTTGATGGCGTTATCAAGCAGGTTCACCAGCACCTGCCGCAGGCGTCCCGCGTCACCTTCCACACGGCGGGCGACACTCTGCTCCATTTCAAACGAGAGCTGCACGCCCTTGCCTTCCGCCTTGATTCTCATGGAGACCCATATGTCCATGAGCACTTCTTCCAGATCATACGGGCGGGAAACAAGGGTCAGTTTGCCGGCCTCTATGCGCGAGAAATCCAGCACATCGTTGATAACGGCCAGCAGGCCGTCGGAAACATTTTTGATAATGGCGAAATAGCGCTGCCATTTCTGAGGTGGATTCTCGTTCAGCGCCACCTCGGTGATGCCCATTATGCCGCTGATGGGTGTACGCAGTTCGTGACTGATGTTGGCAACGAACTGCCCCTTGAGCACATTGGCATTTTCCGCTGCTTCCTTGGCCGAACGCAGGGCCGATTCATACTCTTCCCGCATGGTGATGTCTGAAAACACAGCCATGCCGGAGGCCACATGCCCTCTGTCGTCCAGAAGCGGCAGCGCATGCGCCTGATATACCCTGCCGCGCACCGTAACTGTGAATGTGGTGCGCATGCCGCTCAGCACAACCCCCTGATGGGCAGCCATGAGCGAAGCCACATCCGGCGGCAGCGCATTTTCCAGCATCCTGCCTTCCAGTTCACCCCGGCTCCAGCCTGCAGATTCCAGAGCCTGCCCCGCCGCTATGAGAATGCGCCCGGAACGGTCAAACAGCATGATGATACCGGAGGGGTAGTTCTCCGCCAGCGTGCGGTAGTCCTTTTCGCGGCGGATGACAGCCTCGCGGGCGTTTATCAGCATGCGGTTCTGGGTATACGCGGCAAAGGTGCCCCACCCGCCCAGCACGCCGAAGATGACAAACAGTACCGTCTGCCAGTCCCTGCGCGCCTGCCAGTCCGAGAGCACCCCCTCCATGGAAACGGAAAGCACGAACTTGAGCGGGTACCGCACTGCGGCGTAGACCAGCGTGTAGTTGTCTCCTTCCGTCACAGAGGCCTTTCGCCCCGGCACCACGGCCTTTTCCATTGCGGGGATGAAGTTCCCGCCACCGTGCTGCAGCAATGTCGCAGGCCATGCTGCAAGCGGCTCGCCATCTCCGGTCAGCAACATGACGGAATCCACGCCTTCGCGGCTTCTGGGGCGTTGTTCATAATAGGAAGACGGAGTCACGGTGGCGACCAGCATACCCTTGCAGGCTTCGCCCACGCCCCCGAGACGGCGGCTGAAAATAAGCAGCCCCGGCGCATAGCCTTCAGGTGGAAGCGTGGAAAACGAAACACGGTCGGCACGTGCGCAGTGCCGTGCATAGTGGTCCATTGCCTGCCGGTTGCTGAATTGGGAATCCTGTCGCAGGGCAAAACGGATATCACCCGTGGCATCCAGAACCATGAAATTTGTCAGAGCGGGCAGGTAGACCAATGCGCGGGAAGCGGCAAGGCGCACCTGCTCATCGGACATGGATTCGAGCCGCCCCTGCTCCAGTTCAAGCCCGAGCTGCAGGAACGTGCTGTCTATGGCGTCAAACAGGCGCTCGGTCTGCTCCTGCAGCAGCCACACATGGTCTTTGAGACGCAGCGAGGCCGTTTTTACTATCTGCCGCCGGTCTTCAATGAGAGAACGATAACCAAAGTAGCCGGAGACAAGCAGCAGGCTGAACAGAATGACCAGCACCAGAAGCGGGTTACCTCGCAGCACATCACGCATGGCTAGTGACTCCCTCCGCCTTGCCCGTGTTCAGGTGCGGCAGTTGAACCTTCTTTCTGCTCCGGTCCGGACAATCGGTTTTCTTGGCCGCTTCCTCGGTCATTTCCTCGGCCACGTCCTCGGTCGCTACCTTGGCCGTCGCCTTGGCCGCTAGCGGAACCAGGGCCTGAACCATTGCCCAGCACCTCCGGTTCTTTGGCAGGAACGGGACGGGAATCGCCCAGCACGGTTTCCATTTCGCTGAAAAAGCGTTCGAGAATGGCATTGGAAACCAGCAGGCCGTTCCTCGTGAGACTGAGATAGCCATTGCGGATGCGCACCAGCTGATTGCGATGCAGGGCGTGGATGAGCGATTTATTGTCTCTGATGAAGTCGCGGCCGGTAAGCTCACGATACGCTTTCACGCGCAGTCCGCGCGTGGTGCGCAGGCGCAGCATCACCAGCTCCTGCACCCGTTCCATCAGGGTGAGCGTTTCAGCATCATGCCCTATGGTACCGGCGTCTACTGTGGCGGCGTATTCATCCAGCGCGCAGGGGTTGGTCCACCGCCTGCCCTGCAGGGTCGAAACGGCAGCAGGCCCCATGCCCAGATAGTCCGCCCCTTCCCAGTAGCCCATGTTATGACGGCACTGAAAACCCATGCGGGCAAAGTTGGAAATTTCGTACTGCAGGTACCCCTGCGATTCCAGATAATCCGCGCCGTAGATGAACATCTTTCCCTGCTCGCCGTCATCCGGCAGGGTCAGCCTGCCTTTCTGTACGGCGAGTTCCAGCGGGGTACCCTCTTCAATGGTCAGGCCGTAGCAGGAAAGATGGTCAGGACCGAGCCGGACAATGGCGCGCAGGTCTTCCAGCCACAGCTTGAGCCGCTGATCCGGCAGCCCCCAGATGAAATCAAGATTGATGTTGGCAAAGCCCATGGTACGGGCAAGCTCGAAGGTGCGGATGGCATCGCGCACCGAATGCGGACGTCCCAGCTGACGCAGCGAGGCCGGATTCATGCTCTGAAAGCCCATGCTCAGGCGGTTCACGCCCGCATCCAGCAGGGTCTTCATGTAATCCATGTTGGCGACGGATTCGGGGTTTGCCTCAAGGCTCACCTCGGCCGTGCGGTCCACGGCAAAAGCCTTGCGGATACGGTCCATGACAACCGCCACGGCACGGGCAGGCAGCATGGATGGTGTGCCGCCGCCGAAGAACACCGTTTCCACCGGCACGTTACCGAGCCTGTCCCCCCACAATGCCACTTCACGCAGCAGGGCATCCACATAGCGCTGCATGGCATCGCCCTGCGGCACTTCGGAATGAAACGCGCAGTACCCGCACTTGCTGCGGCAGAAGGGAACATGAATATATACAAGCATGGCGTCGACATTAGAAGGCCGCGGCCTGAGCGTCAAGCAAGGGCAGGCACCCACCGGCACCATTTATGGCATGCATCGGCAAGTGCCGCATACGCCGGGCACGGCACTCCGGCAACATTATCGTCACCTGTGCCGCCACCTGTGCCGCATTGCGCCATAACGCCTCTGGCTTAGAGCCATCTTTTGTAGTAGAAGGATGAAGGCCGTATCATATTGTTCGGGCAGAGCTTCTCTTCAGACAACGCCACTTGGCGGCAATGTCTCTTGGCGGGCAGTTCCTTTTGACGAGCGCTTCGCCTTGCGGACAGCACTTCTTTTCGGGCAGAAGCCGCTGGCCAACCCGGCGGCAGTATTTCTTCATACGACAGCACGCGACAGGAACACCACCATGCACGATTCCGTCTTTTCCTTCTATCTCCGCAATCACCGCGTCAACGGATACACGGAACCGGGGCTGGCCATGTTCTACGGCGAACAACTGCTCAAGGGACTCGAAGCCCTGCCGCCGGAAACAGGCCAGAAACGCATTGCGCTGGCAGCCGGACTGCTGCGGCAGGCCCTGCTGCTCAATCCCTTTGACAAGGTCTTACGCGGTGTCGTGAACCAGCTTGCCAATCCGGCCCCCGCCTCTGAAATTTATACGGCATGGCTCGGTGCCTGCAACAAGGTGCTGGACGGCACGAACGACGTGTTCGTGGGCGAAGCACTCGAGCAGGCCGAAGAATGGAAGCGGGACGAGACCCTGCTTCGCAATACGGCCCTCAATCACGAATCCCTCTGTCTGCGTCATGCGTGTCTGGTCAAGCTGTGGGAACTCGGCAATCTGCCCTATTTCACAGATGCCGCCTGCGCCATCGCATCCTCCGAGGCAGGCCCGCTCATCAGCGGATTTTACGCCTTTGCAGCACTTGCCGCAGGTGAACCTGCCCTGTGCGAAGGGCTGCTTTCCCGTGCGCTCATCAATCCGCTCACCCTGAATCTGAAGGCGGAACGTGCCGCATCCGCAGGTGATACGGTCACGGCGCGCAGCCTGCTGCTCCGCTCGCTTGACGCCCTGCCCGTGCAGACCCATCTGCTGCTGCGCCTGCATGAACTGCAAGCCGCCCCGCAGCCCGCATCGCTGGATGCCCTTGCATCCGACAAGCGGGTCAGCGTTCTGTTCTACACATGGAACAAACTCGATGTGACCATGGATACCCTGCGCAGCCTGCTGGAATCCGACATCGGCAACGCGCACATCGCCCTGCTCAACAACGGCTCCACAGCCTTCACGCAGGACGACTTTGCCGCAGCGGTTGCCGGCGTGGCCCAGGGCAGAGAGGTGGAGGTTGTCCAGCTGCCCGTGAACATAGGTGCACCCGCCGCCCGCAACTGGCTGTGGCAGATGGAATCGTCCCGCGCATCAGACTATACCGCATTTCTTGATGACGACGTGTATCTGCCGAAGAACTGGCTGCGCTGCTTCCTGCAGGATGCCGCCGAATTTCCCGAAGCAACAGTCATAGGCCCGCGCGTGGTGAACCCCGGTACCATTCCCACCATCCAGTACGTTGCCCGCTTCTTTTCACAGACGGCGAACAACATGATCAGGTTCACCAACAACGCCCCGCTGTTCATGGACATGCAGCAATACACATACCGGCGGCCATGCCTCTCCGTCATGGGCTGCTGCCATCTGTTCAACCGCAGTGCCTGCGAAAGCCTGAACGTGCCGGGCTTTGACGTGCGCTTCACCCCTTCTCAGGTGGATGATCTGGAACACGACATTCAGGTGTGGCTTTCCGGCGGAACCGTGCTCTACGACGGACGCGTCTGCGTGGTGCACCGGCAGGATGCCGGACGGGCCGCCCCGCGCACCGAAGCAGGTTGGGGCCATGTGTGGGGCAACCACATGAAGATGGAAATGAAAATATCCGGTGAAAGCCTTGCGCAGGTAGACAGACAGGTGCAGGCGCTGGACGATGCTTTTTTCAGACAATGCGTGCATGAGGCGCTGCCCGAACTTACGCCGCGCACCAAGACCTTTTTCGCCCAGTGCGGGCTGCTCGGCTAGCGGATTCCTTCATTAAAGACAAAAGGCCGACGCCCCTGCGCGCCGGCCTTTTTCAGTTCGGAACCCCCTCATCAGTTCCGCAACTGGTGCATCAATTTGTTCAAATTCTCTGCCATGCTCGCCAGACGGCGCACTGTTCCGCCGGACTGGTTCATACCTTCGGCGGTGCTGTCGGCCACGCGGTTCACTTCTTCCACGGCTCGGGCAATCTGGGTTGTGGCAACGGCCTGCTGCTGCGTGGCGGCAGCAATGGCCCGCACCCGCTCGGCCGATTCCTCGGCAAACTCCAGAATCGCAGACAGCGCCTCGCCGGAGCGGGAAGAGAGCTGGGTTGCCGATTCCACGGCTTGCATCGCCTCGTCCATGCCGTGTATGTTGCGGTTGGAAGATGCCTGTATGGCGGCAATACGTTCTTCAACCTCGCGGGTGGCCTGCATGGTCTTTTCCGCCAGCTTGCGCACCTCGTCCGCCACCACGGCGAACCCGCGTCCGGCGTCACCTGCCCGCGCAGCCTCGATTGCGGCATTCAGCGCGAGCAGGTTGGTCTGATCGGCAATCTCGTTGATCACCGTTATGACATCACCTACGGCACGGGCATCCGTCCCCAGGGCATGCATGTCCTGTCGTAGGCGAGACGCGATATCGTGGACCGCGTTCATGGATGAACTGGCCTGACGAACCACGTCCGCGCCGTTGCGCGCCCGTTCGGAAGTGCCCTGTGTCGCCTCGGAGGCATCTCCCGCACTACGCGTAATTTCGCCCACTGATGCATTCATCTGCGTTACCGCTGCAGCGGTTTCCGCCAGCCTGTCACGCTGTACGGAGGCACCCTTGGTCACCTGTGCAACCTGAGAAGAAAGATCTGCAGAAGCCTTGGCAAGGTCGTCGGCAACGCCTCTGGCATCAGTCGCCACCAAAAGAATCCTGTCCAGAAGAATGCGTACACGCTCGGCGCTGACGTCGGCCTCGGCCTTGGCAGCCCGCGCTTCTTCTGCCAGAGCACGTGCCTCGCGCTCGCTGGCGTTGGCTGCGTCCATCCGTTCCACGATACAGCGCACCATTTCGGCCACGTCCCTGCCGAGCAGAGCAAATTCACCCTGCAAACCTTCCGGCGGACGCGTATCAAGCCGCCCTGCGGCAATACCCGAAGAATAGCCCTGCAACGAACGCATGGAGCGGGTGATATCCCGTATGACAAACAGCGTGAACAGCGCGGTCAGCAGGGCCAGCGCCACTTCCGTACCGGCAATGAGCATGTTTATACGCATGCTGGTGGCATGGTACTCTTTAACCGCCGTGGCCCGGAATTCGGTCACCTGCGGTTCCAGCGCACGCCCTGCCTGAATAAGCGCATCAGACTCCTGCCTTGTCTGCGCATCCAGCGCAAGGAACGCAGCCTGATAGTCGTCTATCTTGCGCAGCAGCGCATTGCCCGCCCTTCTGTGATCGGGGAACAGCTCGCACAGGGCGTTCACATTTGCGCGGGCATCCTCAAGGTGTTTGGCCACCTGACTGATGTATTTATCGCCCCCGCGCAGGACGTAGTTCTTCTCCTGCCGTCGGGCCTGCAGCACATCCAGATGTGCCTGGGAGGCCATTTCCTCCATCCGTACAAGCCGGCCTTTTGCCCGCTCGCCATACCATCCCGCACAAAAAATTCCCAGGTATCCGGCCAGACACACAGCAAGCAGCAGATACAACTTTCGTTTCATCGTCATGGTAGTGGCCCTCCCTCAAGTACAGACCCGCCACTACCAAAGCACACATCGTGCCGGAATCTTACAACACAGAGGACATCCCTCAACAGTCTGAAACAACTTGATTTAACAGCCTAAACAACGAACAGGCCGCCCTGCTTGCAGCGGGGCGGCCTGTTCGTTTGCTTTACGGTTCGTTAAGTTTACGAACGGGGTTTCACCAGCCGTTCGTCTTGCGCACGTAGATCTCAAAGTCGTCGGCAGGCACCGGACGGGAATAGAAGAAGCCCTGCACTTCAGGGCAACCGTATTCGCGCAGGCGGTCAAGCTGCTCCTGCGTTTCCACACCTTCAGCCACAACCTGCAGAGACAGGTTCTTGGCCATGCTGATAACGGTGGAAACTATGTTGGCATCGTTCTCATCGTTGAGAATGTCTTCCACAAAAGAGCGGTCAATCTTCAGCGTGTTGATATGGAAGGTCTTGAGATAATAGAGAGATGAGTGGCCGGTGCCGAAATCGTCGATGGCGGTCAGAATGCCTCTTCCCGCCAACCGCTCAAGCAGGGATACGGTCTGACCAAGATCACTCATCATGGTGGATTCGGTGATTTCCAGTTCCAGCAGCTCCGGGTCTATGCCGGACTCATCCAGCGCGTTGAAGACCATATCCACGAGATTTGCGCGGAACTGGTGCGCGGAAATATTAACGGAAACGCGCAGTCCGTCCATGCCTGCACTATGCCAGATACGGGTCTGCCTGCAGGCTTCGCGCAGCACGCGCTCGCCAAGCTGCACGATAAGGCCGGTTTCTTCCGCTACGGGAATAAACTCGCCGGGATTGCCCACAGTGCCGTCTGCCTTGTGCCAGCGGACCAGAGCTTCCATACCCACAACCCGGCCGGTTCTGATATCCACGCGGGGCTGGTAGTAGGGAATAAATTCGTTGTTCTCAAGCCCCTTGCGGATATCCTTTTCTATGGCAAGACGCTTGGTTACCTGTTCCACCATGGCAATATCAAACCGCTGCCAGCTCGACCGTTCACGGGCTTTCGCACGGTACATGGCGATGTCGGCGTTCTTGATCAGGGTATCGGGGTCCGCGCCGTCCTTGGGATAACAGGTCACCCCTATGCTGGTGCTCAGGTACAGCTCATGCTCACTTATCATGAAAGGATTGCGGAAGGCATTGAGCACGGTTTCCGCCCAGTGCCCCGCCTCTGTCTCGTCCATGATGTGAGGCAGCAGCACCACATATTCGTCACCACCGAGACGGGCGACCATGCCGCGTTCTCCCGTAAGAGCGAGCAGGCGCTCGGCAGTCTCGGTAAGCAGCCTGTCGCCCACCTTGTGGCCAAGGCTGTCGTTGACGGTCTTGAAATTGTCGAGATCGAGGAAAAGGACGGCGAACTGCAGATTGGTTTCTGCATACCGTGCTATCAGTGCGGCTATTTCCTGCTTGATCTTGAGGCGGTTGGGCAGTCCGGTCAGCTCGTCATGATGCGCCTGATAGGTTATCTGGGCTTCCTTGCGTTTCAGTTCGGTAATGTCGTGGAAGGTGCCGACCTCGCCGGAGCGCTCCCCGTCCCGGTCGAAAAAGAAGCTCTTGTAGAGAACGAAATTATGCAGGGACCCGTCCGGCGCGGAAAGCTCCATCAGGCAGTTGGTCAGCATGCCGTCCTGACTGTTGATCTCCGACATCCGGCAGGCGACCTCATCCGGCAGCAGCCGGTGGGAGGACTGGCCTACCACATCTTCCTGCCGCACGCCCAGCATGTCGCTGAACACCTTGTTGCAGCCGAGGTAGAGGCCGTTGAGATCCTTGTAGAAAATGGGATTGGGGATGGATTCAATAAGCGTTTCGAGGAACTGGTTCTTCTCCTGCAGCAGGGCCTGCACTTCCAGCAGACGGGCATTGGCGTTGCGCAGCTCGCTGGTGCGCATGGAAACTTCCTGCTCAAGCCTGTCCTGATAGCGGTTGCGCTCTTCAAGCAGGCGGGCACGCTCCAGCGCCTTGCCCACGGCGTGCTCAAGCACCATCATATCCGTAATGGGCTTGGTAACAAAATCCCACGCGCCTATGCGCAGGGCTTCCACCGCTTCTTCAAGCACCCCCACACCGGAAACCACGATAACGGGAACGGCAGGGGCCTCTACCTTCATGCGACGGACAACTTCCATGCCGTCCATAACGGGCATGCGCAGGTCCACCAGCACAAGGTCGGGCTGCCTGGCGCGAAATACTTCCAGACCAAGCGCTCCGTTTTCAGCCTGACATACCTCAAATCCGCTATCTTCCAGATAGGCAACGATATTCTCGCGAACCGTCAGGTCGTCATCAATCGTCAAGATTAGTGCGGGAGCGTCCTGCATGTATGTCCTATCCCTTTATTTGACCAATCATACCGGCTAATCCAACCGTCACAAAGCATGCCAAGAGATCAACGTTTTTGCCAGTAAAATATTGGAATTCCCTTTCAAGACTTCTGGACGTGACCCTGCATGCCGATATATGCTACAATTCCCGATCCCCGTAAGATGTCAACGATAATCCATCACCACAACACAATCAGGATAGAGTCATGGCATTCGGCATTCTCAAGAAGCAGCTCGGCTTACAGAAGCAACTGGATGAATTTCTCAACCAGGTCAGCGAAGCGTCGCTGCTGCTTCGTCAGGGCGTGGATCTGTATCTTTCCGAACGTGAAGAAGCGTTTGATGAAAAGCTTGAACAGATCACTCATATTGAACATCGCGGCGATGAAATGCGACGCGACATCGAAAAGAAGCTTTACATCAAAACGCTCATCCCCGAATCGCGCGGCGACGTGCTGCAGCTTCTGGAGCGCCTTGATACCCTGCTCGACAGCTGCAAGGCCATGCTCTGGCAGTTCAAGATAGAACTTCCCGATTTTCCGGAAGAAGCCCATGGAGAACTGCGCGACCTGACCTCGCACTCCGCGGAATCGGTCGAGGCCATCGTACGCTCCACGCGCGCGTTTTTGCGCACCAGTCCGGAATTCGCCGACCACATCCACAAGGTATCCTACTGGGAAACGGAGTCGGACAAGGTTTCCACCCGCATGCTGATGGCCATATTCCGCCGCGACGACCTGAGCCTGTGCCACAAAGCACAGCTCAAGGATTTTGTCCGCCGCATTTCCAAGATTGCGGACAGGGCTGAGGACGTGGCAGACCGTCTGAGCATCTACGCCATCAAACGCATGTTGTAACGGAAGCCCGACATGCTGCCCATTTTTCTCTCCAGCGGCCTGTTTCTGGGCTGGTCTCTCGGCGCAAATGACGCTTCGAACGTCTTCGGCACCGCCGTTGCGTCGCGCATGGTCAAGTTCAAAACCGCCGCTATCATCTGCTCTGTCTTCGTCATCATCGGCGCAGTGTTCGGCGGTGCCGGGGCCTCGCACACGCTGGGCAAACTGGGGGCGGTAAATGCGCTCGCCGGGGCCTTCATGGTTGCCCTTTCCGCTGCGCTCACGGTGTATCTCATGACCGTGGCCCGCTATCCGGTGTCCACCTCGCAGGCCATAGTCGGTGCCATCATAGGCTGGAACCTGTTCACCGGCGCCATAACCGATCCCTCGTCACTCACCAAGATCATGATGACTTGGGTGGCCTGCCCTCTGCTTTCCGCCCTTTTTGCCGTGAGCATGTACATTCCCATAGCCTATGCCATCAAACGGCTGCCCCTGCACATCCTCACGCTGGATACCATGACGCGCTGGGGACTCATCCTTGCCGGGGCCTTCGGATCGTATGCGCTGGGTGCCAACAACATTGCAAACGTCATGGGTGTGTTTGTGCCTGTTGCGCCCTTTCATGACATAACGCTGTTCAAGACCATCACCTTTTCCCCCGAACAACAGCTGTTCTTTCTGGGGGGCCTTGCCATCGCTGTGGGCGTGTTCACCTACTCCAGACAGGTGATGATGACCGTAGGCGAGGGCATTGTGCGGTTAAGCCCCGTTGCGGCCTTTATCGTGGTTACGGCCCACTCGCTGGTGTTGTTTGTCTTCTCCTCGCAGGAGCTTTCTGACACCCTGCACAGCCTCGGCCTGCCCCGCATTCCCCTTGTGCCGGTTTCCAGCTCGCAGGCAATAGTGGGCGCGGTCATCGGCGTGGGCCTGCTCAAGGGCGGGGGCGGCATCCGCTGGCGCACGCTTGGCGGCATTGCCTCAAGCTGGGTCACCACCCCCATACTCGCCACGGTGCTCTGCTTCGTTTCACTGTTCTTTCTGCAAAACGTGTTCAACCAGCAGACCTACCGGCCTGTTGAATATGAACTGACCCCCATGGTGTGGGACCGCATAACCACCCTGCCGGGGGCGAGCGAAGCCACCCACGAAGCGCTGGATGACATGTGGATAGAGCGCTACCCCAACGCCAAGGCGTTCAGAACCGCTCTGGAGCAACGGCTTGGCCAAAACTCTCCGCTGGTTCCGCTCATCATGGACTACGCCGAACTCGATTCCTTCCGCGTCACGGCAAAAGGCGTGAACAATGTGGACCACACCTACCTGACCGAAGAAGAAATGGACGCTGTGGAGTCTCTGGTCGGCCAGGCATTCACCCATCGCTGGAGCTTTGTGGAAGTGCTCGAAGAATATTCGGCCGCATGGCGCAAGAAGCCTGATGATCCCGAGTTCAACAAAGAGCGTCAGCGCAAGCTCAAGTATCTTTTTGATATACTGCGAAGCGGCTCGGAATAGACGCTGT
>Ga0194137_10001405_pt1 | contig 14704 bp, 10 predicted proteins | sample TARM_MetaG_T3_14_FD_134025 | JGI IMG/M metagenome (GOLD analysis project Ga0194137, IMG submission 134025) | Freshwater microbial communities from Pennsylvania, USA, analyzing microbe dynamics in response to fracking - TARM_MetaG_T3_14 (version 2) | ecosystem: Environmental > Aquatic >... | reverse complement strand
GTGGTGCGACGGAGGTCTCCCCCGACCAGTTTGCCGTCGCGGACCAGGTCGTCGAGCAGCGCCTCGACCTCCTGTTCGAAGAGCCCCTCGGGTTCGCCGGGCACCTGGCGGCGGTCGAGTTGTAGCAGGGTGTGGTCGGGGATGAGATTGAAGGTGTGTCCCCCGTCGATCCGCCCGAGGTTCAGTGTGGAGACTCCGAGCAGGGGATGCCGGAATTCATCGGCGATGCGGTCGTGGAGGCGGAAAAGCCGGGGAAGAAGTTCCGCGAGCGCGGCGTTGGTGCTGACGCCGGATTGGGGTTGGCTGCCATGCCCGCCGCGTCCCCGGAGGGTCATTTCGTACCAGCGCGCGCCCTTGTGGGCGATCACGGGTCGGCAGCGGGTGGGTTCCAGCACCACGGCGACGTCGGCGCGCAGTCCGTCCTCGACCAGTTTGCGGGCGCCGTGGGTGCCGGTTTCCTCGTCGGGGGCCCCCACGACCATGAGACGCACCCCGCGCTCGGTCAGGGCCCGGACGCGTTCGGGTGTGAGGGCGTGGAAAAGCGCGGCGATGGAACCTTTCATGTCGCAACTGCCCCGGCCCGTCAGCCGTCCGTCCCGGATTTCGGCCTTGAACGGGTCGAGGGTCATGTTGGCGACGCCGACGGTGTCCAGATGCAGTTCAAACATGAGGGTGGGGCCCCCGACCTCGGGGGTGGTGCCAACGACGGCCGGACGCTCGGGCCCTTTGTAGTCGCGGTATTCCGCTTCGAGCCCCCGTTCCCGCAAGAGGGCGGCGATGTGGTCGGCCATGCGACGCTCGCCCACCACCTCGGGGGGACCCCCGTGGGCGGGGTTGACCGAGGGAACGGCGATCAGCTCTGTTAACAACTCCGTAAGCCTTTGGGTCTTCATAAGTTATCGAGAAGGTGGGAGGAAGGTAAAAACCACAACATATTGTGTTGTCATCGGTAATATCCACATGATAGCGTGCCCGGGTAGTGTCGGTGCCCATGTGTCCTTCCGCCGGGTATACGACAGGGAACGCAAGATGCGAGGCAGAATCGGATGTACCTGAAAAAAGTTGAATTTATCGGTTTCAAGAGTTTTGCGGAACGCACGGTGATGAATTTCATGCCGGGCATGACGGCCATTGTGGGGCCGAACGGTTGCGGCAAAAGCAACATCGCCGACGCTGTGCGGTGGGTGTTGGGGGAGCAGAGCGCCAAGGCGTTGAGGGGAGGGAAGATGATGGATGTGATTTTCAATGGGGCGGACAACTACAAGCCGACCAATATGTCCGAGGTGAGCATCACCCTGGCGGAATGCGAGGACACCCTGAAGATGGACTATCACGAGGTGACGGTCACGCGGCGGCTGTTCCGGAGCGGGGAGAGCGAATACTATTTGAACAAGCAGCCCTGTCGCTTGCGGGACATCAACCGGTTGTTTATGGACACGGGGGTGGGGCGGAACAGCTATTCGATTCTGGAACAGGGGAAAATCGACCAAGTGTTGAGTTCCCGGCCGGAAGACCGCCGCGCGGTGTTCGAAGAGGCCAGCGGGATCACCAAATTCAAGGCCGACCGCAAAGAGGCGTTGCGGAAGCTGGAGCACACCGAGCAGAATTTGACGCGGCTGGACGATGTGATTCGGGAGGTGAAGCGGCGGATGATTTCCCTGCAGCGCCAGGCGGGCAAGGCGCGGCGTTACAAGGAAATTCAAAACCGGCTTCGTGGCGAGGACTTGTGGTTGAGCCGTCATCGGCTGGGGGAGATGCAGGAGGCCATCGGGGACCGGGAGGTGCGAATGGACGAGCTGCATCGGGCGCTGGAGGTTCGACGCCGGGAGATTGAAACCGAGGAGGGGGACATCACGGCGGCCCGGAACGAATTGGAGGCGGCGGACAAGGTGATCGCCGACGAGATGGAGGCGGCCGTGGGCGTGCGGAACCGGCTGAACCAGACCCGTGAATCGGTGCGGGTGAACCGGGAACGGATCGAGGAAATGAAAGCCTACGCCACCCGGGACAGCCGGGACGCGGAGGAGGCGCGGGCGCGTCTGGAGCAACATTATCGGAATTTGACCGAAAGCGGCGAGGCCTTCGCCGAGGCGACCCGGTTGCGGGACGATGCCGAGGCGGCCTTGAAGGAAAAACAGGCCCAGGCGCGGGAGTTGGAGGAACGCAGCGAGGCGTTCCGGCGGGATTTGCGCGAAAAGCGGGGCAAACTGAATCAATTGGAACAGACCGTCAACCGTGCCCAGGGGCGGATTCGGGATTTCGAGCAGCGGGAGCGGGGGCGTCTGGTACAGCAGGAACGGCTGCGCGAGGGTATCGCGGAGTTGGAGGAGGCCGCGGGTGGACGTGAGGAGCGGGCGCGCGAGTTGGAAACCAAACAGAAGGAGCTGCAGAGTCGGGAAACCGCTTTGCGCGAGCGGGTGGAGAAGGGATCGGATCAACAGCGGGAGCAGGGTACCGCTTTAAAAGAAAAGCGTGGGGAGGTGAACGAGGCCGAACAAAAGGTGGCCGGCTTGAAGGCGCGGCTGGACGTGTTGCGGGCGCAGGAGGAGGAACAGGAGGAATTCCCGGCGGGGGCCCGGGCGTTGTTGTCGAACGAGGAGATCGCGGGGTTGGATCGATCGGGCATTCTGGGCGCGTTGGCCAAGCGGGTTCGCACGGAGAAGAAGTGCCAGGCGGCCTTGGAATCCCTGTTGCGGGGCATCATCGACGCGGTGGTGATCGAGGATGCCGCCAAACTGCAAGAGGTATTGGATGTGCTTTCGGGTCAGGAGTTGGGGGCGGCCCGGGTGCTGGCGGTGAAAGGCGTGGACGCGCCGGAGGTGGGGACGGAGGGCCCGGGCGAACCCTTCGCGGCCAAGGTGAAGTCCGACGCGGCGGTGCGACCGTTGGTGGACCGGCTGTTCGCGGGCGTGTTTCTGGTGGAGGACTTGAGGTCGGCGGGGCTTCCCAGGCCCGGTCAGGTGTTTGTGACGCCCGAGGGGCATCTGTTGCGGGGCGAGGGCGCGTTGGAGGTGTTCGACGCGGACCGGGATCAGGGCAACCCGTTGGCCTTGCAGGCGCGGATTACCGAGACGGAGCAGGATCTGAAACGCGAAGAGGAGCGGGCCGGTGATTGCCGGGCTCGTCTGGAGGCCGCCCAAGGCGAGGAGGCGCGGCTGCAGGAGCGGGTGAAGCACGCCCGCGAGGAATTGCAGCAGGTCAATCGCGAGTCGGCGGGGCTGGAGGCGGAGCTTCGCACCGCGCGACGGGAAGTGGAGCAGGGCACGGTTCGTCTGCAACAGTTGAAAAACCAGTTGGCGAAGTTGGACGAGACCCATGGAGAGTCCGACCGTGAACGGCACGCCATGGTGGAAGAGCTGGAGGAGGCGCGGGCGGGGCAGGAGGTGCTGAAGCAGGAGATCGAGGAGGCGTCGAAAGCCTATGACGCGGCCGAGGAGGAGCGGAATCAGGCGGTACGCACGGCCACCGACGATCGGATCCGCTTCGCCGAGCACCGTCAAAAGGTGGAATTGCTGGAACGACAGCAGCAGAATTTGAAAGAGCGGATTCAGGAACTCGAGACCACCATTCGGGAGCGCAAGGAAGGGGTCAACACCTATGAGGAGCGGGTGGTGCGGTTACACGAGGACATTCGCAACGCCGAGGCGGAGATCGCGCCGCTGGAGGAAAAACTCAAGGAGCGGGAGGAGGCGATTCGCAAGGAGCGGGAGGCGCGCAAGGCGCGGAGGGACGCCTTGCAGGAATTGGAGAAGGTGGTGCGCGAAAAACGGCGGGCCGTGGAACAGCAGCAGAAAGAGGCGTCGGATCTGGACGTGGACCTGGCCCAGCGCCGGGTGCGGTACGAAAACCTGATGCAGCGGGTGACCGAGGCCTACCACGTCACCTTGCCGGACATTCAGCAGGCCGAGGAGCCGGAGTGGGAAAAGGACGAGGCCCCGTCCTGGGAGGAACTGGAACGCGCCGTGGAGGCCATGAAGGCCAAGCTGGAACAGATGGGGCCGGTGAACATGGTGGCCATCGAGGAATACCAGGAGCAGGAGGACCGCTATCAGTTCTTGATGGCGCAGCAGGAGGATCTGGTGCACGCCAAAGAAAAACTGCTCGAAACCATCCGGCACATCAACGACACTACGACCGAGATGTTCAACGAGACCTTTGATCTGGTGAACAGCCACTTCCAGCAGATGTTCAAGCAATTGTTCGGGGGCGGCGAGGCCTATCTGGAGTTGGTGGACGCGGAAAACGTGCTCGAATCCGGGATCGACATCGTGGCCAAACCCCCCGGCAAAAAACCGCAGGTCATCAGTCTGCTGTCCGGCGGCGAACGCACCATGACGGCGGTGGCCCTGTTGTTCGCGCTGTATTCGGTGAAGCCCAGTCCGTTCTGTATCCTGGACGAACTGGACGCCGCGCTGGACGACGCCAACATCGGCCGTTTCGTGGGGCTGGTGCAGTCGTTCCTCAAGGATTCCCAGTTCGTGGTGATCACCCACAACCAGAAAACCATCGCCGCGGCGGACGTGCTGTACGGCGTGACCCAGGAACACAAGGGGGTCTCCAAGGTGGTGTCGGTCAAACTCACCGACCACGACAAGGACCCCGAGGACGTTCAGCGTTCCAAGCAGCTTGCGCCGGCCTAAGGAGGGGAGGGGCAATGCCTCGCACGGAGCTCACGGAGGCGCGGAGATCGTTGATTTGAAAGACATCCCATCTCTAATCCGCTCATATTTCCAGGGGCACAGACCATTAAAGGTGAAGAGTGCCATTCGCAAACCATGCACGCGGCATTAAGAAATCAACGGGATATAGACCGGAGCGCGGACACTCCTGTCCGCTTACATAGAGAATATTGCGGACAGGAGTGTCCGCGCTCCCTTCTTTTTTCGAATTCATTAGCGTATTAAATACAAGAGACCACAAACATACCCTGCGGATGCCAGCATCACCATGATGCCGACCCCGACAAACACCCACCGTGAAATCAAGGGTTCTCCAAAAGCCACCGACACCGGCACATCATTCCGAATCCCCCTCCACAACAACCAGAGTCCGTAGAGGAAAAACAGAACGACAACCACAAAGCCTTTTTCTCGATACGATCTCATAGAGTTGGATTGATTGTCGTCACATCCATCGCCCGATAGAAGATCGTTGCTTTGTCGATGCCTGGGAGCCGCCCGGTGGGTGGCGGTCCTTCTTTCTTCCTTTTCGTTTCGGTCATGGTTCGAGGCGGAGGACGAGGTCGTCCATGTAAAACCCGTGGCCAATGTCGACCTTTTGTTCGCGGAGGGTTTTGAAGCCGAGGCGGTGGTAGGCGGCGAGGGCGAGGTGGTTGTGTCGGTTGACGGTGAGTTCGATGGCCGGGGTGTCGGGTTCGCGGGCGCGGATCCAGTCGAGGGCGCGGCGGGCGTGGCCGCGGCCCCGTTCCGCTTTTCCGACGTAGAGCTTGGAGAGGAAGAGGTGGTCGGGGCGGGGTTCGTAGGCGAGGTAGCCGACGGGTGTTTGGCTGGAGCGGATCAGGGCGTAGACGGCTCCGTCGTTAATGTGCCGGGTGACGGCGTCGACGCTTTGAAAGCGGTCGAGCATGTAGGCGACCTGGGCGGCGCCGATGACGGGGGTGTAGTGTTCGGTCCAGATCTCCCGGGCGAGGCCGCAGAGGAGCCGGATGTCGTCCGGGTCGCGAACGAGTTGGAAGCGGGTGGGGGGCGGTCGGTCAGCCGCCGAGTTTCCGGTAGGCATCCCGCACCGTCTTTTCGGTGGTGTCCCAGTCGATGCACTCATCGGTGATGGACTGGCCGTACACGAGGTTTTCCTTGGGCTGGGGGAACTTCTGGGATCCGGCGACGAGGTTGCTTTCCAGCATGGCGCCGATGAGGTGGGTGTTGCCGTTCGCGCGCTGGTCGACGATGTTGGCGAAGACGCCGGGCATCTCGGTCTGCTTCTTGCCGCAGTTGGCGTGGGAGGCATCGATCATCACGGAGGGCGGCAGATCGTGGGAGATCAGCGCCTCCTGGGTGCGTTTGACGTGGTCCTCGGTGTAGTTGGGTCCGTTGCCCCCGCGCAGAATGATATGGCAGGAGGGGTTGCCGCTGGTGGTGACGGCGCTGGCGCGGCCGGACTGGTCCACGCCCAGAAAGGTCTGGGTGTGGGTGGCGGCCTTGATGGCGTTGATGGCGGGAACGACGTCGCCGTGGGTGTCGTTTTTGAAGCCCAGGGGCATGGAGAGGCCGGAGGCCATCTGGCGGTGGGTCTGGGATTCGCTGGTGCGGGCGCCGATGGCCGACCAGCTGACAAGGTCGGCGGTGTATTGGGGGGTAATGGGATCGAGAAACTCGGTGGCCGTGGGCAGCTTGAGGTCGAGGATGTCACCCAGAATGCCGCGGGCCATGTGGAGGCCGCGTGGGATGTCATTGGATTTGTCCAGACCGGGGTCCATGATGAGGCCCTTCCAGCCGACGCTGGTGCGGGGCTTTTCGAAATAGACGCGCATGACGACGAGAATGCGGTCGCGCACTTCGTCGGAGAGTTTGGCCAGGCGGCGGGCGTATTCGAGCGAGGCCTCGGGGTCGTGAATGGAGCAGGGGCCGACGATCAGCAGGAACCGGTCGTCCTCGCCAAAAATGATGTTGTGGATTTCATCCCGGCTGTTGCCCACGAAATCGGCCTGGGCGTCGGTGCGGGGCACGTCGCGGCACAGTTCTTCGGGCGAGGGAAGCGGTTCGGTGCGAACCACGTGGAGGTCGGTGACTTGTCGGCTGAGATGGGGCATGATATCGAAAAGGGGTGGGTCTATTATAATTCAACCACGGATCACACGGATGTTCACGGATGGGTTTCGGTTGCGTTTTCCCGTGGGAACGTGGGTTGGATGGATGGACTGAACGGTGTGGCATTACAGGGGGAAGGGCTGGATTGCAACCATTTGTTGGTGGTTCCCGCTTGTAATAATCCGTTTATCCGGATATACGCATGAATAATGAGTACGTACGAAAATTTCACTGAACGGTTATCGCGGGAAATTCTGATTCTGGACGGGGGCACCGGCACCATGATTCAGAATCGGAAGTTGGACGAGGCGGCGTTCCGCGGGGAACGCTTCGCGGACACGGATCGGGAACTGCGTGGCAACAACGATTTGCTGAATCTGACCCAACCGGACGTGATCCGGGAGATCCACGAGGGGTATCTGGACGCGGGCGCGGAGATCATCGAGACCAACACCTTCAACAGCACCCGCTTGTCCCAGTCGGACTATGGCATGGAGGAGTTGGCGGCGGAATTGAACCGAGTGGGAGCGCAATTGGCCCGCGAAATGGCCGACAGGTTTTCGACGCCGGAGAAACCGCGGTTCGTGGCGGGGGTGTTGGGGCCGACGAGCCGTACGGCGTCGATTTCCCCGGACGTGCAGGATCCGGGGGCGCGGAATGTGACCTTCGAGGAATTGCGGGCGAATTACGCGGAGGCGGCCCGGGCGTTGCTGGAGGGCGGGGCGGATGTGTTGATGATCGAGACGGTGTTCGATACCCTGAACGCCAAGGCGGCGGGGTTCGCGGTGTTGGAGGTGCTGGAGGACTGGCCGGAGCGGGTGCCGGTGATCGTATCGGGCACGATCACGGACAAGTCGGGACGCACGCTGTCGGGACAGACCCCGGAGGCGTTCTGGTATTCCATGCGGCATTTGAACCCGGTGGCGATCGGGTTCAACTGCGCGCTGGGGGCGAAGGATCTGCGTCCGCATCTGGAGGAGGTGTCCCGGGTGGCCGAGGCGGCGATCACGTCCCACCCGAACGCGGGGTTGCCGAACGAGTTCGGGGGCTACGACGAGACGCCGGAACAGATGGCGGAGACGCTGGGGCGGTTCGCGAAGGACGGGTTGCTGAACATTATCGGCGGTTGCTGCGGCACCACGCCGGAGCACATTCGCGCGATCGCGGAGGCGGTGAAGCCATATCCGCCGCGCCGGTATGCGGAGGTGGAGCCGTTGACCCGTCTGTCGGGACTGGAGCCGTTTGTGTTTCGTCCGGAGCTGAATTTCGTGAACGTGGGGGAGCGCACCAACGTGACGGGGTCGCGTAAATTCGCGCGGCTGATCAAGGAGGAGAACTACGAGGAGGCGCTGGAGGTTGCGGCGCAGCAGGTGGAGAACGGGGCGCAGATCATCGACGTGAATTTCGACGAGGGGATGTTGGACGGCGAGGCCGCGATGCAGACGTTTTTGAATCTGGCCATGACGGAACCGGCCATCGCCCGGGTGCCGGTGATGGTGGACAGTTCGAAGTGGTCGGTGATCGAGGCGGGTCTGCGCTGCGTGCAGGGCAAATGCGTGGTGAATTCGATCAGCCTGAAGGAGGGCGAGGCGCCGTTCCTGGAGCAGGCGCGGCTGGCCCGGCGCTATGGCGCGGCGGTGGTGGTGATGGCCTTCGACACGGATGGCCAGGCGGATACGCTGGAGCGGCGGGTGGACATTCTCAGTCGGAGTTACCGGCTGCTGGTGGACGAGGTGGGGTTTGAACCGCAGGACATCTTTTTCGATCCGAACGTGTTCGCCATCGGTACCGGGATTGAGGAACACGCGAATTACGCGATCGATTTTATCGAGGCGACGCGGGCGTTGAAGGAGAAATTCCCGCTGGTGCACATCTCGGGCGGAGTGAGCAACCTCAGTTTCAGTTTCCGCGGCAACGACGCGATCCGCGAGGCCATGCACAGCGTGTTTTTATATCACGCGATGCAGGCGGGCATGGACATGGGGATCGTGAACGCGGGTCAGCTGGCGGTGTACGCGGACATCGACGCGGATTTGCGGGAACGGGTGGAGGATCTGATTTTCAATCGTCGCGAGGACGCGACGGAACGTCTGTTGGAAATCGCGGACCGGTTCGCGGGGAAAAAGAAGGATCGGGAGGAGGATCTCTCCTGGCGGACGAAGCCGGTGGGTGAACGGATTTCACACGCCTTGGTGCAGGGCATCACGACCTATATCGAGGACGACGCGGAGGAGGCGCGGCTGGAGTACGGGGAACCGCTGCCTGTGATCGAGGGTCCGCTGATGGACGGCATGGGCGTGGTGGGCGATTTGTTTGGCGCCGGGAAAATGTTTCTGCCCCAGGTGGTGAAAAGCGCGCGGGTGATGAAGAAAGCCGTGGCGTATCTGGAACCGTTTTTCGATACCGCGGGAGGTGGAAAGCGCGAGGCCAACGGGGTGGTGCTGCTGGCCACGGTGAAGGGCGACGTGCACGACATTGGCAAAAACATCGTGGGCGTGGTGTTGCAGTGCAACAACTACGAGGTGGTGGATCTGGGGGTGATGGTACCGGGGCCGCGTATCCTGGAGGAGGCGAAGGCGCATGGCGCGGACATTATTGGGTTGAGCGGGCTGATCACGCCCTCGCTGGACGAGATGGTGCATGTGGCGTCCGAGCTGGAGCGTGAAGGGTTCGAGGTGCCGTTGCTGATCGGCGGGGCCACGACCTCCAAAGTGCATACGGCGGTGAAAATCGATCCCGCCTACGGGCGTCCGGTGGTACACGTGCCGGACGCCTCCCGGGTGGTGGGCGTGGCCGGGAATCTGTTGTCGGCGGAACGGCGGGAGGGCTATATGGACGATATCCGCCGGGAGTACGACGGCTATCGCGAACGGCGGAAAGGCGGCGCGCCGACTTTGGCGGATCTGGAGACGGCGCGCGGCAACAAGGCTCCAGTGGACTGGGAGGGCTACACGCCGCCGGAACCATCGTTTACCGGTATTCGCACCTTGAAGGATATTCCGCTGAAGGCGTTGTTGCCGTACATCGACTGGGGGCCGTTTTTCGCCGGATGGGATCTGCACGGGGCGTATCCCGCCATTCTGGAGGACGAGGTGGTCGGGGAGCAGGCCCGGGAACTGTACGACAACGCCCAGGCGATGTTGGATGATCTGGTGGAGGGCGGGAAATTAAAGGCGTCCGCCGTGTGCGGATTCTGGCCGGCGAACACGGTGGAGGACGACGACATCGCGATCTACACCGACGAAACGCGTTCGACGGAAATCACCCGTTTGCACCATTTGCGGCGTCAAATCGGCACGGGCGAGAACATGCCGCACGCGTGTCTGTCGGACTTTGTGGCGCCGAAAGAGACTGGTCTTCACGACTATATTGGCGGGTTCGTGGTGACCGCGGGCATTGGAGCGGACGATCTGGCCAAGGCCTTTGAGGCGGATCACGACGACTACAACGCGATCATGGTGAAAATTCTGGCCGACCGTTTCGCCGAGGCGCTGGCGGAATATCTGCACGAGGTCGTACGGAAGGAGTTCTGGGGCTACGCGCCGGACGAAAGCCTGAGCAACGACGAGCTGATTCGCGAGAAATATCAAGGCATCCGGCCCGCGCCGGGCTATCCGGCCTGTCCCGATCACACGGAGAAGGAAACGCTCTTCGAGCTGACGAACGCTCCGGAGGAGATCGGCGTGCGGTTGACGGAGAGTTTCGCGATGACGCCCGGGGCTGCGGTGAGCGGCTGGTACTTCAGCCATCCGGACTCCTTTTATCTCAGCGTGGGCACGATCGGCGAGGATCAGCTCCGGTCCTACGCCGAACGCAAGGAAATGACCTTGCGCGAAGCTCGGAAGTGGCTCGCGCCGAATTTGGCGTAACCATATATGCAGTGCGGCGGCTTGCCGCCGCTTTGGCACGCTGAAGCGATCTTCAGCACTCCAGAAGGTTTTTGTCTCCCGCCTTCGAAGATTCGCGATTACAACAGTCGAAAACAGTTTTGGACGGGTTCGAAGCTGTAGCGGTGGACGGGGGAGGGGCCGTGTTGTTCGAGGGCGTCGCGGTGTTCGCGGGTGCCGTAGCCTTTGTTGCGTGCGAAGCCGTAGTGGGGGTAGGTTTCGTGCAGTTCCCGCATGAGGTCGTCGCGGGTCTCCTTGGCGATGATGCTGGCGGCGGCGATGGAGAAGCAGCGGCTGTCGCCTTTGACCATGGCCTCGTGTCGACAGGGGAGGCCTTTGACCGGGAGTCCGTCGACGAACGCGAGTTCGGGGAGGTCGGCCAGGGCCTCCAAGGCTTTTCGCATGGCGAGGTGGGTGGCGTTGAGGATGTTGATGCGGTCGATTTCCCGGTTGTCGACGATTCCGACACCAATCAGGACGTCCGGAAGGGCCTGGAGGGCGTGGAAGAGTTCCAGTCGTCGCGGAGGCGCCAGGAGTTTGGAGTCGGTGACATCGCCGAATCCCCGGGGGACCCTCCGTTTTTGAATGAGGGCGTGGGGGAACATGACCGCCGCGGCCACCACGGGACCGGCAAGGGGGCCGCGGCCGGCCTCGTCGACCCCGGCCACACGAAAAACGCCGCTCTCGAGAGCGGCGCATTCGGGCCGGAGCAGGCTGGGCCCGTTCCGGGTCTTACGTGATTTTGGCTTTTTTGCCTTTGAGCTCACGCGCGTAGTAGAGCTTGGCGCGGCGGACTTTGCCTTTGCGCTCGACTTCGATTTTTTCGACCACGGGGGCGTGGATGGGAAACACACGCTCGACGCCTTCGCCGTAGGAAATGCGCCGCACGGTGAATGTTTCGGTGGCGCCGTGTCCATCGCGGGCGATGACGGTGCCGGAAAACATCTGGGTTCGGACGGTGTTGCCTTCCTGAATGCGCACATGCACTTTCACGGCGTCGCCGACGGCGAAGTCGGGCGTCTCGGATTTGCGGGTTTCTGCATCGATTTTATCTAAAAGTGTCGTCACGGGGATACCTCAAAAAACATGTTGTGGTGAAGGTCGGCACCATAGACGGAAAGCGGCCGCCGTCAAGCGCAATGGGCGGCAAATTCACCCTTCGCAGTCGAGGATTCGGCGTTATTGGGCTCCCGCGCCCGTTGGAGGAGTATCAAGGCGGAGATCAAGGAACTGGAAACCCGAGATTGTGGCGTTGTTGAAGGAGGTGACGGCGTGAACGGGGGCAAAAATGCACAATTAAGCAGAACATCGGAGAGCGGGGGGCTGGAAGTTTTTTTTACTCAATCGCCAGAATGTGAACCATTTTTACGGGGTGGTCATACACATAGGTGATCACATGCCTTCCTTGCACGGTGGTTTGATACGGCTTACCCTCCAGCTCGAAACCGCTCTTGGGATCATGTGCTCCTTCGGAGAACGCGAGCTTGTCAAAAAAATCGAAGAAGATCGCTTCTTTCTTCCAAGCCCAGGGACAGAAAGCGCTCGAGGGCGGGGCGGGATACATCCCACTCATATCCCTCCCCAGGCATTCAGAGCCCTTTCGATTTCATGGATTCGTGCATTTCCCTGATATCCGCAGACGACAGTCGTTGTCCCTGCCGCACCTGCGCGTACACGTGGTCCATTTTCTCCGCATGCTCGTGGCTGGAGGCCAGATTTCGGGCGCGGAGATAGGTCTCCAACTCCAAGCGGTCTTGTGAAGACATCTCGTCAATCGCCATTTTGAATTCCGTAATCGTCATACACAAAGTATTCCGGCGTGACTAGGGGATGTCAAGACAGGGCATTTGCTCTTTCATACCGGATCAAGAACCAGTTTTTCGAAAATAAGCCCCCCCCGGGAAGCGAGCTTCCCGATCCCATGGCGGAAGCAAGCTTCCGCACCAGGGCGCTTCGCGCATCTGCCTGAAATATGGCAGGCAGGATTATGTTCCTATACGTTGAAGAGGAAGTGGCAGACGTCGCCTTCGCGCATGACGTATTCTTTGCCTTCGACCCGGAGCTTGCCGGCTTCTTTGACGGCGTGTTCGCTGCCGTATTGTTTCAGGTCGTCGATGCTGAAGATGTTGGCGCGGATGAAGCCGCGTTCGAAGTCGCCGTGGATGACCCCGGCGGCCTGGGGCGCGGTGGCGCCTTGCGGGATGGTCCAGGCGCGGATTTCCTTGGGGCCGGCGGTGTAGTAGCTTTGCAGGCCGAGGAGGTGGTAGACGCCGCGAATGATGCGGTGCAGGGCGGGTTCGGCCATGCCGAGGGATTCGAGCATCTCGTTCCGTTCGGCGGGGTCGAGTTCGACGAGTTCCTCTTCGATGCGGGCGGAGACGAGGATGACCTCGCTGTTGCGCTCGGCGGCGTATTCGGCGAGGCGGACGGTCTGCTCGTTGCCGGACTCGACCTCGTCCTCGTTGACGTTGGCGACGTACAGCACCTGTTTGGCGCTGAGCAGGGCGAGGCTTTTGAGGTGCTTGTAGTCCTCGGGGTCGGTGATCTCCAGGGCGCGAACGGGTTTGCCTTCGCCGAGGCAGGCTTCGCAGCGTTCGAGCAGTTCGCGGGTGCGCACGGCCTCCTTGTCGCCGCTCCGGGCCTGTTTTTTGATTTTGGCGAGGGAGTTTTCCACGACCTGCATGTCGGCGAGCATGAGTTCGGTTTCGATGGTTTCGACGTCGCGCACGGCGTCGACGGAGCCGTCGACATGGGTGATGTCGCCGTTTTCGAAGCACCGCACAACCTGGAGGATGGCGTCCACGTTGCGGATATGGCTGAGGAATTTGTTTCCGAGGCCGGCGCCTTCGGAGGCGCCTTTCACGAGCCCGGCGATGTCGACGATGCGGGTGGTGGCGGGAAGGATCTTCTCGGAGTCAATGTGCTCGCGCAGGACGTCGAGGTTGGGATCCGGCACGCTGACGATGCCGACGTTGGGCTCGATGGTGCAGAAGGGATAGTTGTTCGATTCCGCACCGGCTTCGGTGAGGGCGTTGAAAAGGGTGCTTTTGCCTACATTCGGCAGGCCGACGATTCCAGCTTCCATGGTGGTAGTTCCAGTTTAGTGTTTCTGGTTTTTTGTTTCTTGTTTTTAGTTCTTCCACGACCCACGACCCACGACCCACGACGCGCCTACTCCAACGCGCGGTTGTCGTTTTCGTCTTTGACGGCGTAGCCGTCGTCCTGGCGTTTGAAGTTGAGTTCGTTTTTCTTGTTGTAGAGGGCGTGGACGTCTTCGGCGTCCATGCCGAGCACCTGGGCGAGGCTGATGAGGAAGTGGAAGAGGTCCACGACCTCCACCCGGGCGTTCTGGAGGTCGAACTCCTGATATTTGGCCCACCATTTCCACGGCACGCTGTCGACGAGTTCGGCGAGTTCCTGCGAGGTGGCGCGGCAGTAGTTGAGCACCCATTGGGTCTGCTCCTCCTCGTTCATCTCGGGGGGATTGACGCCAATGCGGCGGTTGAGGGACATTTGTTTGTCGAACAGGTCCTGCAGCATGTCGGTGGATTCGCTCATAGATTCTCCGGGGTGGTTACGGGTTGCGGGTACCTGTATACATTGACAGGCTTTCGGCAAGTCCTCCTTCACGATTCCTTGCGCGCCAGAGGGCGGCGTGCGCGGCGGCGGCTTTCTCTTCGAGGCCGAGGGGGGCGGGGCCGTGGCCCCGTCGGGCGCGCTCGCGTTCGAGTCCGAGGCGGAGGTTGCGAAGGGTTTGTTCCCAGGCGTCGGTTTCGTGGATGGGCGCGGGAAGCGTGTCGAGGCGTTCGAGGGCGGCGTGGAGTCCGTGGTCGTCCACCTCCTCGCGGATGCGCTCGGGCCGGGTGTGCATGAACATGTGGAAGACGGCGTTGCTGTTGGGCGGCTCCCAGCCGGTGCGTTCGCTGACGCGTCCGGCCTCAAGCCAGGCGGCGGTGTCTCCAGAGGCGCCATCGAAGGCGTTCGCGTCGCACCAGCGCCAGGCGTCTTCGGGGTCGGCGGCGGAGGGGTTCCAGGCGTTGAGGCCGCACC
>Ga0194137_10001403_pt1 | contig 14714 bp, 11 predicted proteins | sample TARM_MetaG_T3_14_FD_134025 | JGI IMG/M metagenome (GOLD analysis project Ga0194137, IMG submission 134025) | Freshwater microbial communities from Pennsylvania, USA, analyzing microbe dynamics in response to fracking - TARM_MetaG_T3_14 (version 2) | ecosystem: Environmental > Aquatic >... | reverse complement strand
TCGGAGCCGCCGCCGCAGAACGGCTGGACGAGGCCCATGAGAGAAGCTTCGGCGAATTGAGCGTCGATCTGGCGCTGGACCGCGCCGGGCATCCCTGGATCATCGAAGTGAACGGAATGCCGCAAAAGAGCCTCTACTCTCCTTTCAAGCAGTCCAAGCGCGCCGCGTACGAATTTCCGCTTCTGTACGCCTCCCATCTTTTGACCCGGTCATCCTCTCCGGAAAGCGAATCCTCCATGGCTGAAACCTCGCATGAAATCACCGAAGCCATTCCGCTCCCCATCGCTCACTTGCAAAACGTTCCGATCGCCTTGTCGTGAAACGGCAAAAGCCGGCAGGCGCACCGATCATCGGCGCCGGCCGGCTTGAGCTGTATAGCGGAGAAGAACCGTTTGCGTCTAGAGCAGCTCGACGGAGACGGAGAGGATGGACAAGCTCCCTTTGCCGCCGTCCAGCCTGATTTCATTGCCGCTGCCCGGCATCAGCGGCACCGTAATGCCGGTGCGGCCGTCAAAGCTGCCGCCGCCGCCCGTGGACAGCGCATTCAGCAGCGAATAGTCGCTGCCGTTGACGGTCAGATTCACCTTGGCCAGGCGTTCGTCCGTCGCATAGCGGAGCTCGACGTACGCCCTGCCGCCGACGCCTCCGTCCACGCCGCCGAAGACGGCGAACGCCTCCGGAAGATGCATGCCGGCCAGCGCCTGCTCCCCGTGGCCGGCCGGCTCCAGCCAGGCTCCGCCGCCGGGAGCGCAGCCGCCAGCCGGGTAGACGGTGGCCGTGCCGGTCCGGCTTGCCCCGCCGCCTGCGGAACGCACGCCTTCCTTCGTCTGGACGACGGTCCGGATGGAGCCGTCCTTCTCGAAGTGGAGCTCGTCGATGCACATGCTCCGAAGATTCCCTTCTCCGGATATGGCCTGATTATGGTAGAACAAATACCATTGCCCCTTGAACTCCGCGACCGAGCCGTGGGTGGTGGAGCATCCGGTCGGCTCCAGGAAGATTCCACCGTACGTCCAGGGCCCGAGCGGATGGCGGCTCGTCGCATAGTGCATCCGGTTGTTGTCATGCAGATTGTCGGCATAGGTGAGGTAGTAGACTCCTTCCCGCTTGAACACCCAAGCGGCTTCATGAAAATCCTCCAGCCCTTCCATATCCGCCATGGCGCCCTGGATGGACATCATGTCCTCTCCCATCTCGCCGCCCTGGCACTTGCCGCCGCCGCCATAATACATATAGGAACGGCCGTCGTCGTCGGTGAACACGCAAGGATCGATCATGGCAAAGCCGCCGAGTCCCTCGATATATCCCCGGTCGACGAATCCCCGCGCCGGCTCGCTGCTCGTCGCCACCCCGATCTTCCACGTCTCGTTCCACCGGGAACCGCTTGGATGGGGGTAATAAAAATAATAGGTTCCATCCTTGCATGCGGCGTCCGGCGCCCACATGAAGCCGCCCTCCGGCCGTCCCCAGGAGACGTCCTCGGAGCGGAGAATTTCGCCCTCGTCGATCCAGTTCGCCATATCGTCCGATGAGAAGACATGGTAGCGGTCCATGAGATCGCAGCCTCGGGCCGGATCCATGTCATGGGAGGCATATACGTAGATTCTGCCGTCTCCCCATGCGTGGGCGGACGGATCCGCCGTATAGATGGAGGTGATAACGGGATTTCCCGCCGTTTTTTTTGCTGCGTCTTTGGGATGGCTCATGCCGAATCCTCCTCGATTTGCTGTTGTCCTTTCATGCCGCGGCGCATGCCATCATCTTACCGCGGTGCCGGACATGCTCGAAAGGAGGCATCCTTAAACTTTGCAGGGGTTCCTTGGCCGCTGTGCCGGGCTTCAAGCCGAAAAGCCGACTCACTCCCGCTTCTCTGTTCCCTCGGCGGCTTCATCCCCCGGTTCACCGGCAGGCAGAATAGGGTGGCGGATCGTAATCTTCGTCCCTCTGCCTTCCCCGGTGTCGATCCTGAGCTTGTAGTCGTTCCCGAAATACAGCTTCAGCCGTTCGTTGACGTTGCGCAGCCCGACGCCCGGCCGCTTGCCTTCCCCGCCGACCGCTCCGTCTTCCCCGTCGTCCAGCTGCCGCAGGACGGAGTCGGGGATGCCCCTGCCGTTGTCGGAGATCGCGATGACCATATCTCCCTCCTCGATATGCCCGGAGAGAAGCACCTTGCCCTTGTCGAAGTTGCCGCGGATGCTGTGCTGGATGGCATTCTCGACCAGCGGCTGCAGCAGCAGCCTCATGAACGGCAGGGCGAGCATCTCCTCGTCGAAGAAATAGACGACCCGCAGCGGCTGGCCGATGCGCGCCTGCTCGATCTGCACGAACGCCTTCACCTGCTCGACTTCGCGGCCGACCGTCGTCATGTCCTTGCCCTGGTTGAGGCTCAGCCTCAGCAGATTGCCGAGCGCCGACACCATCTCCCCGATGTCGCTGCGGCCGTGGTTCTCCGCCTTCCACCGGATGGACTCCAGCGTATTGTAGAGGAAATGCGGGTTGATCTGATGGCTGAGCACCTGAAACTCCAGCTCCTTCTTGTTGCGCTCGGCCCGGGTCGACTGCTCGATCAGCCCCTCGATCTTGCGCAGGATGCTGCTGAAGCCCCGGTACAGCCAGCCGATCTCATCCTGGCGCTTCTGATGCGGAATGGCGAGCTTGAAGTCGCCCTCCTCCAGCCTGCGCATGAGCCGCACGAGCTGGAAAACCGGCTGGGTGAAGGTCAAGGTGATGTAGGCGACGACGCCGACGGAGCAGACGAGGTAGGCGATGAGGAAAAAGACAAGCAGCCGGTTCAAGTCCTCCACCGGCTTGGTCAGGGCGCTCATCGGCGTCAGGCTGACGATCGTCCACGGCAGGCTCTCCATATTGACGAACGCAGCCAGATTCTCCTTGCCGTGCAGGGACAGCCGCAGCTCGCCTTCCGTATGGATGCTGCGCTGCTCTGCGAGCTTCGCCGACTCGAAGATCTGCCCGGTCGTCTCGTTGCGGGAGGAGTCGAAGAGCACCTCTCCGCCCTCGCCGATAACGAGAAACTTCTGCCCTTCCAGCTGCTTGGTCGGCGAGAAGAAGCGGCTCAGATGGCTGTCGGCCAAATCGGTGACGACCAGCCCGCGGGGGACGCGGTCATGCAGCCCGGTGAACGTCTTGACGTAGACGAGCAGCGGGCTGCCGCCCGGCCCCTCATGCAGCGACAGATGCCAGGTCGGCACCGAGCTTTCCCTCGCCCCCGCGAACCAGGCCTCTGCGCCGATGCCCGTCGATTCTCCCAGCGTTCTCATATAGGTCGGATAAGCCTGCAGCGGCAGCGGGTAGACGCGGAGCTGGAGGGCGTCGATCTGCTTTTTCTTCTGATAGACGAGATTCAGCATGTTGACCGCGAAGGCTTCCTCATCCTGCGCGCTGGCCGGCGGACGCTCCAGCAGCGTCTGCAGCGTCTTGTCGCCGATCAGGTCGTTGATCTGGTCGTTCAGCTGGCTCAGGTAAGCCTCCACATTTTTCTGGGCCTGCTCCAGATACCCCATCGAGAACGTCTCGTTCGCCTTCTGGATGCCTTCGACCGACTTGGTGTACGCGTAGGAAGCGAAGAGGATGAACGGCACGATCGTGATGGCGAAGAAGATCAGGATCATCTTGTTGCGGAATGAGGAGCCCAGCTTCAGCGAAGCCTTAATCATCCAGAATTCCCCGCTGTCTCCGGTATTCCTTCGGCGTGATGCCCGTCTGCTTCTTGAACAGCTTGGTGAAATGCACCGGGTCCTTGTAGCCGACCTGGTAGGAAATCTGGTAGATTTTGAATTTCACGTCTCCGAGCATTTCCTTGGCCCTCGCCATACGGATTTCCGTCAGCGCCTCAAGGAATGTCTTGCCCTTCTCCTTCTTGAACAGCTTGCTCAGCCAGACGGGCGTGACATGGACTTCCTCCGCCACCGCCTGCAGCGACAGATTGTCCCCGAACCTCGAGGCGATGATCTTCTCCGCTTCGTGGACGATCTGGCTCGTCGGCTCCGTCATCCGCCGAAAGTCGGCCGCCATCGAGAGCAGGACGGTCTCCGCATGCTCCTGCAGCGACAAGAGATTGTCGTAGAGCTCCAGCTGCTCCCACAGCGCGATGGGATCCTTCTCCCAGGTGCGGTCCGCCCAGCCCGCCGCGGAGGCGGCCCGGCAGATGCCCATCAGCCACTTGAACAGCTGCTGCTGGATATCCTTGAGGGTCGCCAGCTCCCAGCCCTTCACCATGTCGACGAAGCTGGCCATCGCTGCCGTGATGTCCTGATCGGAGCCGTAGCGGACGAGATCGAGCGCGTCCGCGGGCTCGCGGATAGACAGCGGGCCTTCGTGCCGGCTCTCCTCGTCCATCGTCTCCGTGAACAGCCGGTTGCCGCCGTAAAGCGCCTTCTGCTCCAGCCACTCGCCGCATTCGACGTACTGGGCATGCAGATGGCTCCAGTCCTTCGGCACGCTCGTCAGGGCGATGCTCGCCTTCACCTTGACGAACTGGTTGATCCGCTGCAGGCAGACGCCCGCTACGGCGAGGCTCTGCTCCGGATGCCGCCCGTCCCGGCTGCCGAGGACGGCGATCCAGCGGTCGCCGGAATCGGTGAACAGCGTGAACTCGCCCGGGTATTCCTCCTGCAGCGTCTGGCTCATCACGTTGCCGATGCCGAACAGGATCAGCTCCTTCTCGGACGGAAAGCTTCGCTGGGAAGCGACGGCCTTGAGATCGTCGGGCTCCGCCATCAGGAGCATGAGCGGCGTCTTCTCGAGCCATCCCAGCTGAAGCGCCTTAAGCCGGTGCAGCACGCGCGTCTCCCGGTAAGGATCATAGTCGCTCTCCACGATTTCCCGCAGCAGCTCCTCGCGCAGCTTCGGCATCGCCAGCCGCATCTGGTCGTTCATCAGCTCGCGGCTCTGCTTGTCCATCCGCTTGCCGACGATGAGGTCGACCGCCCTGCGCACGATCCGCTCCAGCTCCTCCCTGTTGATCGGCTTCAGGATATAGTCCATCGCCGACAGCTGCATGCCCTGCTTGACGAGCTCGAAATCGTCGTAACCGCTGATCAGAACGGCCTGCCAGTCGTAGTCCGGCACTTCCCTGAGCGCGTCCAGAAGCTCCAGTCCCGACATCCGGTTCATCTTGATGTCCGTAATGATGAGATCCGGCCTCGCTTCGGCGGCCATCGTCAGCGCCTCGTCCCCGTCGTCCGCCACCAGCACGGTGCCGATGCCGAATTCCGACCAGGGAATCCTTCGGCGGAGGCCTTCGCGAATCTCGTATTCGTCATCCACGATCAATGCGCTGAGCATCCTATCATCCTCCAGACTTCGCACGCTGATTTGTTTTCGCGCCCAGATAGTCGTCGATCTGCCTCTGCACGTCGGCAATGACCTTGTCCAGGCCGTTCCTTTCCTGAAGCGCGATATAGGCTTCCACGGATGGGCCGACATCCTGGACCATGCCGTATTCGATCGCCTTCCCCTTATCCTCGTAGCTCTGATCGCGCGCGGCCAGCTTGGCGCCGATGCCCGCATCGCTGATGAACAGCCCTTCCACGGGCGACTTCACGTTCATCGGCTGCTCGGCGAAGCGCGTCTCCTCTTCCCAGAAGCCTGCCGGATACGTAGCGGTCGGGCGCATGAACGCCGGCTTCCAGAACGCCCATTGGCCGCCCCAGTCCATATAATTGCTCGTGGCGAACCCCATGTTGCCGGGATAGACCGCCGTGTCTCCCTCCAGCTCGTACGTCTTGCCCTCGATGCCGTAAATGACGAGATCATAGAGCGTCCGGTCCGTCTCCATCATGTCCAGGAAGCGGAGCACCCGGTCGGGATGCTCGGAGTTGCGGTTGATGGCGGCCACGTTCGCGATCGGAGAACGGTTGATATACCGCTTGCCGGGATACATCAGCGACATCTGCTGGCGGTACGAGCCGTCCGAGAAGCCCGGATCGGCGGCGTAGGCCCATTCGTGGGAAGTGATGGTGAACAGCATCTTCCCGTTCCTCCACTGGTCGGCGGCGCTCTCTTTGTCGATCGTCGCGTCGCGGTTGAGGATGTTGTCGTTGTACCATTTCCGGCTCATCTCCGCAGACTCCCGGTAAAACGGCTGCTCCTCGATCGCCCGCACCTTCACCTGCGGATCGCCGTAATAGAAGCCGAGGCCGTGGAAGCCGAGGTCGACCCACTCCTCCCGCATCATATAGAGAGGCAGCGGAGACGTCCGCGTGAACTTGGCGTCGGGATAGGCCGCCTTCAGCTCATGCAGGAGCACATCGACGTCCTCGACCGTCTGGACGGAGCCCGGGCTGCGGCGGATGCCGGCCTTCTCGGCGAGATCGGAGCGCCAGCCGGCGTAGAAGCGCTGGTTCATCTTGATCGTCCAGGGCAGGGCGATCACCTCGCCCTTCACCGTCGTGGCGGACAGCGTGTCCAGATCCTTGTATTTTTCGTACAGGCGGGGAGCGTACTTCGGCAGCAGCTCGTTCAGGGGCAGGTAGGAACCGCGCGCCGCCATCTGCTGATAGGAGTTGTCCGAATCGAAGTTCAGATCCCAGCGGTCGCCGGCGGCTGCCATCACGAGCAGCTTGCCTGGCATTTCCGGCCAGGGGATGAAGTTGACGTTGAACTTCACGTTCAAGCCCTTGGACTTGACGTAGTCGCTAACCGCCGTCCACACTTCGTCGGTCGCGGCTTTTTTGTCGCCGCCGAAGTAGAACTTGAGCGTGACCTCCGGCTCGGATGCCGGAAGCTGCGGTTCCCGGGCAGCGTGGCCGTCCGGGCCGCGGGCCATATAGACGGACAGGCCGGCCACAATGAGGAGAACGCAGGCAGCCGCTGCGAGTTTGCCTAGCTTGGTCGCGAACATGCGCGCGGGCCCTCCCTTCGGAATGGAATATGAAAACAGGCGCCGGACGGCGCCTTATCGAGTATGCGCTTTCATTTCAGATCGCTTCCCGTTAATGATAGCTCCGCTTCGTCGTTCCGACAATGAGGCGATTGCAAACAATCCCGTCTGATCTTGGCGGATTCTCCAGATAAAGTTCAATAGACGAATTCGATCCCTTCCGCTCTTCATCAGGCAAGCGGGCTTTCCCGCTCCAATCTGTTCGCTGCCGCCGCGCAGAAAGGACTGCTCCCTGGAGCCCCGAGGCTCTGCGGAACAGTCCTTTTCTTTTTCTTCCCTTCAGCCCGAAGAGTCCATTCCCATCCTCGCCGCTACTTCAGCGCCGCCGCCAGCTCGGTTGTCTTCTTGTTCCAGGCCTCGGTCTCCGGAATAAGGTCGTTGATGTCGCGATCGCCGAACACGATGTCGTTGACGATGTTGTTGTAATTGTACTCGTTCCAGCCGGGGACGGTCAGGCCGGGCTGGATGTAGGCGTTCTTCTGCGCGATCTTGACCGCCTCGATGTTTTTGCCCTGCCAGATCGGAGCCTGGTCGTAATAAGCCGTCAGCTCGGGATCGACGACCGAAGCGTTCGCGCCCTGGTCGATCTTCCACTTCTGGGCTTCCTTGGTGAACTGGAAGCTGAGCCAGAGGAACGCCTCCTCCTTATGCTTGGAGCCGGACAGCAGCGCGAGCGGGCCGTAGATGGAGTAGCCCGGCTGGCTCACCTTGCCTTTAGGGAACGGCAGCACATCCCAGCTGAACGCCGCCTTCTCCTTGAGCGTCGGCAGCACCCAGTCGCCGCCGATCGCGAAGCCGGTCTTGCCGTTGATGAACTCCTTGGTCACGCCGCCGCTGGCCGCGGCCGCCGCCTCGCTCTGCATCGAGCCGTCCTTCGTCACGAACTCGCGCAGCCATTTGGCGTCGTTGATGACATCCGGGGTGCTGAGCAGGCTTTGCGTCAAATCCTTGTTCATGTACTGCAGATTGTCGGCATGGCCGTCCGCGATCGCCTTCGTGCTGAGCAGCCGCATCTGGATCTCGGGCTGGGTCGTTACGCCGTATTCGCCCGCATCCGGATCGGTGATCTGCTTGGCGACGTCGCGGAAGTCGTCGTACGTCCAGTCGTTGCCCGGCATGTCGACGCCGTGCTTGGCAAGCAGGTCCTTGTTCACGAGCACCCACATCGGCACGTCGACCATCGGGACGGCGAGCTTCTGGCCCTTGAACGTCATCGTGTCGAAAAATCCTTCCGGGAACTTGGCGTTTTTGAAAATGTCGCTCTTGTCGATGTACGGCGTCAGATCCTCGATCAGGCCGTTCTGCTGGAACGTGATGAGGTCGGAGTCGATCTCCGTGACATCCGCCGGCGTGCCCGCCGCTTCCTGAGCCGCGATGATCTCCATGATCGGCTGGGAGTTGACGGGAATCTGCTGGATCGTGATCCAGGGGTATTTCCGGTGGAACAGCTCGTAGAGCTCGTTGTAGGAATCCTTCCACGAAATGAACCTCAGCGTGACGGGATCATGCTTCTCTTCCGCGCCGCCTCCGCCGCCTGCCGCGTCCGTATCGGCCGCCGTGCTCGGAGCCGGGCTTCCGGAGGCAGGAGCGTTGTTCGCGCTGTTGCCGCTGCAGCCGGCCAGAACGAATGATAAGGCGAGCACCGTGCCGAGCACGGAATGAATCGTTTTTTTGCTGGTCATCTTGGATATCCTCCCCTGATAGGAACCGTAATTGAACGGATGGCTTGAACGCCGAGCAAGGCGAGCCGCTCCGAATTCGGGCGGCCCCTGGGGCCGCTGTCGAACCCGGATTTCTTGAGTTCCCCTTGAAGAAGGGAGAAATCCGCGCGTCTGCGGCGGGCGCTCGGCGTTTTTCGGAAAACCGGCTTCGCGAGCAGGCGGGCAGTCTCGGGCTTGAGCTTGCCCGCAGCTCCGGCTTCATCAGCCATGCTCGGCCGCATAGAACGGAAACAGCACGTCCGCGCCGGACGAAAGCGCATCCCTCCCTTCAAGGCGCCTGCCCCGATTCATTCCACGATTCCCGTCCGCTCGATGCCGGCGACAAACCAGCGCTGGAGCACCATGAAGAGGATCAGCGGCGGCAGGATGATGAGGAAGGCGGCAGCCATCTTGGTGCCTTCCGTCACGGGATTCGTAATGAAATGCGTGTTGCCGAGCAAGGACGGGTTGAGCACGTCCTCCAGATTGTCGAGGCGGATCGACAGCGGCGTGAAGCCGTTCGCGAGAAACATGGACGGCTCGTAGTACATGTTCCAGTACCAGATGAACGAGAACAGGAACACGACGAGGCAGGCGGACTGGGCGAGCGGCAGCATGATGCGGAAGAACAGCCGGAACGAGGACGCCCCGTCGAGCTTCGCCGCCTCCTCCAGGCTGGCCGGCTGCGCGCGGAAGAACTGGCGGAAGATGAGGATGAACAGCGCCCCCTTGAGCCCCTGGCCGAACAGCGCCGGCACGAGGAACACGAACAGCGTGTTGAGCAGGCCGAGCTTGCTGAAGATGACATACAGCGGAATGATGATCACCTGCGGCGGGATGAGGAAGGTCAGGATGACGAGCGCCGTGATCAGCCCCTTGAACGGCAAGGCGAGCCTCGCCAGCGCGTACCCCGTCATGGCGCAGACGAGCACCTGGGCGAGCGAGCAGCTCAGGGCGATCAGCGCCGTATTCCGCAGCGCTACGGGGTATTGAAGCCCTTTGAACGCCTTGGACAGGTTCTCCCAGGTGACGGCTCGCGGTATCCATTTGACAGTCGGATCGAGCAGGTCGCTCATATCCTTGAGCATCGTGCTGACCATGTACAGCAGCGGCTGCAAATACAGGTACGCCACGATGGAGAGCAGCGCGTAGATGGCCAGCTTGGCCAGCAGGCCGTCCGACAGGGTGCGCCCGAGCACGATCATCTTGGCTTTCTGGACGCGCCGCCCCCAAAGCAGCCCTTTTGCCTGCTTGCCCGCCTTTTGCAGCCATATGCTGGCGCTCATGCCCTTCCCCTCCTCTTGCTCATGCTGCGGCTGAACAGTCCCGTCACGATGGCGATCAGCGCGAATATAAAGGCGAAATAAATCCAGGCCAGCGCGCTCGCGTAGCCGTATCCCGTGTCCACCTTGAACATGTTGTCCCGGATATGCTTCAGCACCGGGTTCAGCGGAAATGTGAACAGGTCGATGATCGTATACAGCATGTTGAGGCTGACGAACGGCATGCTGGCCGGCAGCGTGATCTTCCAGAAGCTGTCCCACGGAGAGGCGCCGTCGATGCGGACCGCCTCGTAGATGGACGGGGAGACCGTCTGGAAGCCGGCGATGAAGATGAGGATCTGGACGCCCGAGTACCACAGGATGAGCACGATGCGCCCGAGCACCTCCATGACCGTCTTGGCCAGCTCCCCGCCGACATACTGGCGCACCAGCGGCTCCAGATTGTACTGGTCGAGGAACGGGATGTCCCCCGCCCCTTGGGAGAACAGCTCCGAGAGCACCTGGCCCGTCGCGAAGATGACCGGCAGGAAGAACAGCGCCCGATAGACGAACCGGCCGGGGAACTTCTGGTTGAGCAGCAGCGAGATGAGCAGCGCGAAGATGACGATGACGGGAACCATCAGCAGCATCTGCTGGAAGTACGTGATGAGCTCGATCGGAAATACATTGTCCTTCAGGAACGCGTCCCGATAGTTCTGCAGGCCGATCCAGTCGTACTTGAAGCCGCCCGGCACGACGGCGACTTTGTGCAGCGACATGAACATCGACCAGCCGACCGGCACCGCGACGAAGGCGGAGAAACCGATCATCCAGGGAAGCATGAACAGCATGCCGATCCCGTACCGCTTGGCGTGATGCTCCATCGCTTTTCGTCTGTATGGCGCAGGGCGGCTCATGCTCCGCCTCCTTTCTCGACCGAGAAGCTTCCTGCCGCGTAATCGACGATCACCCGGGTCCCGTCCTCGTAAGTCGTCGCGTACCGGTCGGCCGACAGCTTCTCATGGGCCGTTATCCTCCGGGCGAACAAGCCCGCCAGCGAATCGAACTGTCTGTATTCCTCGACGATGCGGCCTTCCCACTTGTCGAAGCGGCTGCTGTACAGGAAATTGGAGGCCGACTCCTTGAGCTTGCGCGAGTCGTCATGGGTCACCATGAAGGACGGCATAGCGCCGTATTCGATCGCCCGCAGGAATTCCTTCCGCTCGTCGTCGCGCAGATTGCCTTCCCCGAACGTATAGGGCACATACCCGTGCAGCACCATCGGATAGAACGGTACGGTCTCGTCGATCAGGAAATCGTAGCTCGATTCCGAAGGCAGCGAGCTGATGTAGTCCGCCTGGCTCAGCGTATAGGCGTTGCCGCGGAATACGCCAGCCGAGCCGAGCTCCTTGCGGGTGTACGACAGCAAGCCGGCGTACACCCTGCTCGTATATCCCCGGGACAAAATGCCGGAGGGCTCATAGTCGTTGAACGTCGTATCGCCGAGTCCGCTGTACAGAATGCCGGATACGCCCAGCTTCTTGAGCCGGTCCACGGCCGCCGCCGCGCTCGCGGCGGTGAAGGACGGCTTCGCCATGAACCAGCCCTCGTCGATGAAGGCCGTCCCGTCGATCGCGCGCACGGCGCCGCTCTTGCCGGATGCCGAGGAATGGCCGTCGACCCAGAGGAAGTCCTCGTAGAAGCTGACGTCCGTTCCGGCTGCCTTCATCTCGCCGATGAACGCCTTGGCGGCGGATTCTCCTCCCAGCGAGGATTCGATCGGGAACCGTTTCTCCATGTCGTAGTCGCCCATGTTCTGCCAGCCGTAAAAGGCCACCTTGGAAGCGGCGACGCCTTTGCTCCGGAGGCTCCGCATCATCTCTCCCGCCTGGGCGAACGTCGTGGCGGCAACGTAGCGCACCCTTCCGAACGCTTTCTCGTAGTTGCCTCCCATGATTTTGAGATACAGAGGCACATGCTCGGCGGGCTGCAGCGGCTTGCCCAGCGATCCCGCTGCGATCAGATAGTCGCGGTACGATTCCGCCATGCCGGAATAATCCGCCTTCTGCCCGCTCAGGAAGCGGTACTCCACCTCCCGGTCGAAGTCGAGCCGCTGCTTCTGGACGGCCTTCGTCGGCGCGGCCAGCCGGCTCATCCGGTACAGATATTCCTCCCGGTACATCTGGCTGGAGTAGACGTTGTAGAGAGAGGACTTGATGCCCGGCGGCATCGCCGCGATCTGCGCCGCTCCCTCGCCTTTGGCCAGCACCGCCACGAAGGCCTGATCTCCCTTCTTGAGCCCGAACACGGGGTAGGCGATGTCCTCCCTCATCCCGGCGTCGCGCGTCCAATTGGCGGAGTTGGTCAATTCGGCTCCGTACACTTCATGCAGATAACCCTTGGAGATGCCGGCACGCGGAGCATTGAAGCGGATCAGCCCGCCGGGACCGTCCGGCACGAACAGATACCCGTCGTCCGAAGCGGCGGCGGCGCCGAAATACGGCAGCAGATCAAGCGAGAAGGCGGCATAATCGCCGTCTTCGACGATGCCCGCCGCGGGAACGGAGACCTTCAGCCCCGCCTCCGTCAGGGAGTAGCGGATCGTCACGCCGAGCTTTTTGTCCGGAAAGGAATAGCTGGCCTGGATTCCATCTCCGTCCTTCACGATAGTGGTCCTGACGCCGGGACTGAGGCTGTTGACCGATTCCCGGATCGTCTGGTCCGCCCCCTTGCTTCGGACGTAGGTCAGCACGAACGCCGACTGCAGGTTGGAGAGCAGCAGGCCCTTGACCTTCTCCTTGGCGAGCTCCTCCCTGGTCGGGCTGCTCGTCCAGCGGTAGCCCGATCTGCGGTCAAGCACGGCGATGCCGCCGTTGTCCGGACGGACATACAGCCCGTAGGCGTCCGTCTGGGCAGCAAGCGCGTAGCCGTCCGCTTCCGGGACCGGCTGCCAAAGCTCGCCCTGCGCCACGGCGGCAGATGCCGGCGGCGCCGCGTCGATGCCGAGGCGGGCGAGCGTCTCGGCCGCTGTCGCGCCTTCCCGTCCCAGCAGCACCGCCGCGATGGCGACGGCGGCGAGGAAGACGGCAGCGGCGAGCAGCTTCGTTCGAAGAGAGATTCGATTCTGAAAGTTACGGATGGAAGTTCACCTCTTTATACAGCTCTTGGAAGAAGTCCAGCAGGTTGTAGGACAAGCCGAAGATGATGAAGCCGAACAGCCAGATCGTGCCGATCGCGAACACCGTCACCGCCGAATTCTTGATCGTCTCCACGAAGTCGAAGTTGTGGATGACCTGGGTCATGACGATGAACAGGACGCCCAGCCAGATCGCCGTCACCGTCGTCAGGGAAGCGACCAGCACCTTCTCGTCCAGCGTCACGATATTGGAGAGGATGAGGATCGGGATGGACAGGAACAGATAAGGCGCCAGCGCGTACGTGCTGCCCTGGACCACTTCCCGGAACCGGCCCTCCCCGTCCCTCACGCTGCAGACGAGGTAATTGGCGATGATCCAGGTGGCCCACGGAAGGATGAACAAGCCAAGCTCGCTAGGCAGATTGACGTCGGCCAGATAGACCGGATGGAACAGGAAGCCGGTCCAGTAGATCCGGGCCAGCTTCACCGCGAGGACGGCGGCCAGCAGCGTCAGCGTGATCCACGCCGGAATCCGGGTTTCCTTGAGCCGGTAGAAGCCTTCGTACGGATGGATCATGACAGAGCCGAAATGGCGCAGATGTCCGAGCGGACGGCTCCACTTCTCCGGCAGCGGATGCCGCCGCAGCAGCCGCTTGATCCCCTTTCTCCCGCAGCGGAGCAGGAGAAGGAGGGCGGCGATGCCGGCGAAGAGCAGGACAAAGCGGTTCTGCAGCCAGTCGAGCCGGATCTGCCAGAACGCCTTGGAATACCCGTCCGTGTCGAACGCCGTCCGCATGAACGAGAGCGCGCGCCTGTTGTCCCCTTCATGCAGGTACACCTTGCCGAGACCCTGGAAGGTCGCGTTGAACATATCGTTGCGGGCGTAGACCGCGTCCCAGTAGGGCTTGCTTTCCTCATACCTGCCGTCGGCGTAGAGCGCCATCGCCTTCAGCGCCTCCCGGCCGAACTCGGTGCGGACGAACTTATGCACCGTCTTGGTCGCGCTGTCCGCCACCCAGACCGCATGCTCCGAATCGACGCCGATGGCGGTCGGGTAGCCGACAATGCCGTACTGCTGCGTTTCCTTGTCCACGGCTCCGAAGGCGAACAGCGCTTCCGCGCTGCGGTCGTACAAGGTGATGAAGCCGGAATCCGCATCGACGTCGTAGAGAAAGCCCTCGTCGTCGAGAGCCGCATCCACGATGCCGTTTCCGTTCACGAGCGTTTTGTTCTTGAAGGCGTCCACCCCGCCCGCGTTGAGCTTGCGGACCGCCCTTGCCCTCTCCCCCCGCCGTCGCGGTATAGATGAAGCCGTCCCCGTCGATCGCGACGTTGGCGATCGGCTTGGGCAGCGCCGCCTTCTCCTTGGACAGCTGCTCCTTGTTCAGGATCAGCTTCTTGAGCCAATTCAGCATCGACGTATCGGCTTTGTTCGCTCCGAAATACCCCATGAACTCGCCGTCCGGACTCAGCCGGACGAGGCCCTGATAGGAGGAGTTCAGCGCGATGTACATGACGCCGCGCCGGTCGACGGCGAGCTTCACCGGAACGAAATGCTCCGTCCCGAGCAGCGGCGAGTCCGGCTTCTTGTATTCCCTGCGGAACTTCCCGTCCGTACCGAATACGGCGATCCGCTGGTTGCCGGAATCCGCGACGTAGACGCTGCCGTCCGGCGCCGCGAACACCCCCTCCGGCGAGCTGAGGCTGCCGGGTCC
>Ga0194137_10001401_pt1 | contig 14723 bp, 8 predicted proteins | sample TARM_MetaG_T3_14_FD_134025 | JGI IMG/M metagenome (GOLD analysis project Ga0194137, IMG submission 134025) | Freshwater microbial communities from Pennsylvania, USA, analyzing microbe dynamics in response to fracking - TARM_MetaG_T3_14 (version 2) | ecosystem: Environmental > Aquatic >... | reverse complement strand
GTTCATACTGGAGGACCAAAAGGAAGCGCCGGCATGGATGGCACGCCTTTATTGGATAGCCGTCAGCGAGGCGGGCGAGCGGCGAGTCGCGTACTTGAACGAGGGACTCCGGGCCGAGTTGAATCGCCGCCTTCAGACTTCAGCGAATACAATGCCGGACTTCTTTAAACACGTGGAGTTTGAGGGCTATCTGGATAGTTTCCGTTATAACGACGAAGACTCTCTGTTTCTTTATCACTATCTCCTCCAGGTATGTGAGAAGGTCATTGATATGCGATGGGTCGCCCAGCTCCGCGACCGCGCGCGTCGCCTTTTGCTAACGCTCGAGCGGGACGATGACGACCGTACCAACGAGTTGGGGCTACCCACACCGCAAAGCATTTTTGCTGCCCTGTCTGGGGTTTATAGCCGCGCCGAGAAGGAGCAATCTCTGACCGAGACGCATCGTGCTTGGCTGACCATACTAAGGGCAGAACTTGGGATGCTCATGCTCGAGCCATGGGACACGCCTGCTTCGGCGGCCTTGCTCAGGACCTTGGAGAGCCCGACCCCGGAGGATGTGGCGGCTTATATCGCTGCTGGCTCAGGAGAGCGGAGTACCAAGCAGCTTACGCCGGTGGCCTTGGCGTTTGTCTGGGAGCTTTCACACACGACCTACGGCGGTTTTGGTGAGCTGCTGGCCAGGTATCCGGACGACTTCGGCTGTACTTTGGTCAATGGCCTGCGGCTGATGGTCGAGAGCTTGTTGTGCCCTCCGGAGCAGGTAGACGAGCGGTCACGAATGGCAGTGCAGCTTTTCCTGCAAGACCATCAAAGCTTCCGCCCCTGGCTGGGTGAATCAGTTCTGGTGAAAACTTCAGCGGGAGTGCAGGAAATCTACATTGAGCCGCTGAGTGTGTACAGTCCTAAAGAACCGTACGAATTACTGTTGCATCTGTTCGAAAACACGCCTCACGTCCATCCGCGTAGTGCCGAAATAGAGGCCTTCTATCGTATCTATGGAGCAGGCGCTACTTTCTCGCCATTAGAAGACGAGGACGACGCCGATATCAACATGCCTGGTCTGTCCTGGCTCTGCGAGCAAAGCCTACTGCTCCAGTTCATGGCGGCTGAGAACATACAGGGTGTTGGAGGGCGCGCCTATCTCGTGTTGGACGGGATTCGTCGTGCTGCCGTACAGCAAATAGACACGCCTGACCGCTATTTCTCCGGGGACTTGACCGAAGAGCCGTTGCAGCAGGCGGACGTCAGAAGCATTCTTGAGGTCATCGACCGCATCGTGCCAGTCCGAGACTCTATGACAGAAACGACGGAGCACATGTGGCTGCAGGTCGCACCAGATATATTCAGGGCGCTATCGCTCATTGACGGCGCCGTCAGAAAAGACGTTCTGAAGTATGCCCGATATTGTGAGGGTGACCTGCTGGACCATGGCAGGGCCTTCGTCCTCGGCTATCTGGAACAAATGGTCGGAAGCCCTACCGCGGCCCTTCGCCATTATCTCCACGAGCTTGATACCGCGAAGGAAGTCAACCAGTCGGCCGTGAACAATCCCAAGGTGTTGTGGGCAAAAGAAGAGGACTCAAGGGTTGTCGCTTCGTTTGTAGAAATGCTGACAGAGGCGGTCGCGACCAACAGCCGGCCGGATGAGGTGCGAACGTTACTGACGAGCGCGAAAGCAAGGCTGGAAGTGCTGAACAAGCAGGACCAGTTTGAACGCACCGCCGTCAATCGGTGGCCGTCGGTCACGGCGCCGGCGAGAAAGCTCCTTGGCGTACTGTCGAACATCCAGCGATTCAAGAATTTTGGCGAGCTTGCGGAATACGCCGGCATGAGCGCTGACTGGGCCGAAAAGCATTACGACAAACTTGTCGATTCGGGCATGCTGCTGCTGTCGAAAGACGGGTACAGCGTAAACCCCTACATTAAGCCCATGCTCGAGCTCGAGTCACAACACAGTGTTGTTGGCCGCATTGTGCGCAGCCAGGGCACCAGCGCGGTCAAGCAGGTATTCAACAGCCAGCGGGAGTTCACCATCTACCAGGTCATGGTCCAGCTGTGCCCGAACCATCTCGTTTTTCCAAACTCCTCGCTCCAGAGCATCATGGGTTACGAGAAGATGAAGGAGCTGGTCGATGACGACGACTTCGGTTACTACTTGCGCGCGAGCGTCGACATTGTGGTCGTCTCAAGCACAACATACCTGCCAATGCTGGCCATCGAAGTGGACTCGGTTTGGCACGACACCGAGCGGCAGCAGAAGAACGACGGCAAAAAAGACCGGCTCTTTGCGGTGGCGGGCATTCCGTTCATGCGGTTGCGTCCGGTAGGCACACCGTCAGAAAATGTCATCCGCGGCCAAGTTGCCGAGCACCTCGATGACCTGGTGCGGACCCTACGGATTGACCTGCCAGGATATGAACAGGCGCGGGGATTGCTGCAGGACTTGTCGGGAGTAGGTTTGACAGTTTGATAGGCAACTGCAGACGCAATTTGTTTGATGCATCGGTTCTATCCCATCGGGACTTAGATTTTTGCAATTTTAGAAACAATGCGACCGAATTTGACACTATTTTTTGTCATTACAGTTCGTTATCGCAAATTGTTTTCAAGTGGTTATAAAACAGCTTCTATACTGCGAATATAGCAATCGTTAATCCACCCCTCAGGTTGGTCGCTTGTTGGGTGAAGTGGCGTAGCAGCCAGAAAGGAGCTGACCACATGAACGCACCCCGTAGCGGCGGCGCGAGTATTTCCGCACGCGCCCGAACCCCATCTATTAACCTTGCCAGGCTTTCCGAGCTCTTGGCATCGTCTATTGTCCCCACCGGCGATTCAAACAGCGCCGCAGGATTTCCGCTTGCCAGTTTGGCAAACGACGGCAAACGCTTGCGCATCAATCTTCGCGGTGTACTGCAACGCCTATTCCAACAGCCTACGTTTACCAAAGATTTTTCTGCCGGCGAAACCTCCGGGTTTATTCGCGACATCGAGTTTCCACCGCGAGGCACGACCGCCAAGATGGGCGGCAGGCTTCTGCCCGAAAGTGAAGCCAAGACTACCGCAGGGGTTGAGAAACTGCGCGAGGTTATTGCAGCGGAGCTGACGCGTGCATTGGAAGGCGCAGACCTTCGGCTCCTGACCGCGACAGCAACCCAATCGGCCCTGCAAACTCTTGCGAGGAATCTTGGTGTAAGAATGCCGGAAGCGCCGCCAACGGCGACACTTGTACCAATAGGATTTGCCAATGCAGAACGTAAGGCTGCGGAACGGGAAAAGGACGTTGCCAGGGTGCTAACGGCAATCGAGACCGTGGAGGGTCGCGAATGGCTCGACAAGATGCTGTCCGGCGTCCGCCGCAAATTTCAAAAAGACGACGTGCCGGACGATGAGATTGACGGCATCATCGAGACGATGCAACTGCAACGGCGTCAGCCGGGCAGCCAGATTCGGCGGTTCCTCGACTTCCTCGATGATGAGGCGCTTTCGCGATTGAGGCTGCAGGTGACATTCCGGCTCATGCAGGCCGTGGCTGCTCAGAGCAGTCAGCCGGGCTTCAAGGCTTATGTTGAGCGGGTTTGCGCATGTTTTGACCTCTTCGGTGGGGCAGCCGCGGAAGCGCTACCTTTGGATGTGAGCACTGTGTACGGCCAGCGCAACTGTAGCGATTTGTCCGACCACATGCGCAAAGCACTGTTCTACGGTGCCCTTCCGGTCTGGCCTGAATGGTCAGTGCAATTGTTTGAAGCGCGCGTAGAGCCGGAACAGGGATTCGCCACCAAGCGGGAAGTGTCATACCGATTTCGGGTCAACGGCAACAACCCAGAGACGGGCAAGTCCTCATTTGCAAGCCGGTTGGACCGCATTGAAGAACGGCTCCTTACTGAGCCTGGTCAGGATGTGAACGGCCAAAAGGCTATCGCCGAGCTGGTGTTCCTGCGTCTGGCCATTCCCGATTCCTTAACTCAGCCTACTGCCGAAGACCTTCGCGCCAAAGCCGCTGCAATCGCATTGGCCCTCAAGACAAAGCCGGTGGAGGCCATAAGGGCTTTGCTGGAATCCTTGCGCAGACGTGAACCTGTCATGGAAGACCTGGCGCAAGAACTCATCACGGTGCTGCAAAAGAAATCCACCAAGCTGGTCGACGCCGCAAATCGCACTGCGGACAAGTTCTACATCAGCGTCAAGCGTGGCATTGTTGACTGGAACGCGGCCCTGTCGATGTCATCGAATAGTACCGAAGTCTTGGTCAAAAACGACAACGGCCATGACAACATCGCATGGTTTGACCACATTGAAATCACGGAAGACCCCTCTTCCGTACCTACGTCCCTCGCATCGTATTGGGTGGAAACATCTATCGTCGAGCGCTCACTTGCCCCCACGGAAGCGTCCGCAACCGTTCGCATGTCTCGCGACCTGCAACAGCCTGTCGTGCCAGTACGGTTCGTCTCCTATCGATATAACAAAGGTGCGGCCGCCGGCGAGAATTGGCTCCCTGAAGACACATCGGCGGCGACTTTTGACGCCGGCTGCGGAATCGATTTGGAGTACGAGGTCCGTCCGCTATCCGCGAGCAAACAAACTGATGACAAAGCAAACCAAGAGCAACTACGCACGGCAAGCTGTGCTGCCTTTGCGGTGGTGTCATACCTAGTTCTGTGGGAGCTGGTGCGGCGATTGAAGGCTGCAGAGGGAACGCAGCATCTCGCCATGCACCTCTTTAGGCTTCAACCTGGCAGCAAGGAGGTTGAGTCGACAGACGGGAATGCAGCCGTCTATACCGCAGCTCAAGCGATTGAACGTGCCCTCATGCGAGAGTTGCCCGTGAAGATGCAGGGATTCCATACTAAGGGTACGACCAGCACCGAGCGGTATCGCCGCTCAGGGTCCTTACAGGCGTTACAAGGGGGCTTTCCTCTGATTACCGAAATCAACGGTGGGCTTGATAAGGTTGCGCTGGTATCGTACGTTACTCGGCCATGTGACTTGCACCCATTGCATCCCGACGCTGATGGATTCCTCTTTGTTTCGCGCACATATCGCGCGGACCGCGAAGGCGACAAGTACCGTGTCCAGGCTGAATGCATGCAGTCCCGTCTGGTCGATACGCGCAAATCCTTTCAAGAGCCTCAACTGGTATTGGAAGAAATTGCCCGCCTTCGTAACGCCGGCTATCACCATGTCGTACTCCTTTCCCATCACTTTGGCAACCGCCACATTGGCCGCGCTGCTGAGCGCCATTCGCCGCACGGCACGTTTGAGTTCCTCGAGGATGCGTCCAAGCGCTTCCCAGACGTGTATCTTTATCCCTTGCGGAGGGACGTATTCCCGGCTACCCGGCTTCATAAACGCCAAGCGTCGGAAAGTGGTTTCGAGGTGCTATCCTTTGCTGACCACCAGGCGATGTATGACTCGCAGACCCAGCACCTGCTTCGCAGCCTGATGCCGGTCTACACTTTTGCCACACTAGCAGTTGTAGGCGAGGCCGGACGCCCCCAATCTGGCTTTTGCACGTATTTCTTCGACAGCGAACAGCGTCTCTCAAGCATCGAATGGGCAGAGACAGTGCGCCAGAACATTCTTGGCATCGGCGCCGGCAAACCCGCACGCCAGACCATCGTTGGTTTGCTGCGCACCCTGCATTACCTCGAAAGCGAGAAAGCGGCGGCGAAGCAACAAGTTCTTCCCGTTCTCGACCCCTTTGACTGGGCATCACCTGTAAAAACTGCTACCGCTGGTGAGTTGGAAGTCATGAAGCGCCGCGGTAAGGGCAGCGTCCAGCTATCGTTCCCCGCCGTGCTCGCCCATGTGACCAAGGTTCTGCACAAGGACGGTGCCTGATGAGCGAACTTAGCTTTCAGCAACAAGCAGTCCTTTGGGGGCAAGCATTCGAGGTACTGGTCAAACGCGGCGTGCTCGCTTGCCTGGTAGACAAAGACTTGGCTTCGTACGACCAGCCAGAGCTGGCTGAGTGGAAGCAGACCAAACTCCACCATGTGTACGGCGCAATGACGCGGCACCTCGGCGTCATCGACGAAACTGTCATAGGGCAGGTCAAGGCGGCCGCTGAGCACATGGCAGTCGTGGCCTATGGGCTTGGCTACACCGCCATGCGGGAATACCTTAAGAAACTCGACCGGCAGCTTGAGCGCAAAACTTTGCAACTACGTGCGCTCTGGTGTCCGCTGACACTGCCGGGGCCGCGTGATGTCGAGAAGGAGCTTGCCGCAGCCCAGATAGCGATTCACACACAGCTCGGACTTCCGGGGCCGCCTGATTCCGCGCTAATGGGAAAGGGACAGCCGGGCAACGCTGACTTTATGCTGTGGCTGTCTGGTTCTCACTCAGAAGACCATCTTTTGGTGCAAGAATACTCGTACGATGCGCGCCCAAATTTAGGGGATTTCCGCGAGGAAGATGCACATATTGATGAGCTGACACGATTTAGGCGACTAGTCGACTCAAGAGGGGTGTTCGCACGTGTAACCGCGGAGGTGGATGAGGAGCGTTTTGAGCTTTCTGATGACATCAAGACATACCTAGGTGCGCTAACTGCCGACAACAAACCGTTCTATAAACTCTGCCAGGCTTCCGGCTACGCAGAGTCGACCGTCAAGCTGCTGGCTGCAAAAGGCGTCCTTACTAAGCCCTGCATTGCACGAGCATTAGCGATTACTCCGAATGGCCTTGAGAGTCTGGCCGCGCGGTTTGTTCCGGAAGGCACGAAGGATTCCCGGTTCACGCTAATGGAGCAGCTGGGTGCCGCATACCGCAACGTTAAGAAGCTAGCCGACGGCGATGAAGCCGGCTTGCAGTCCGCCATCGCACAGGTATTCAACGGTATCTACCGCCGCCTACCGGGTGCCTTAATGAAGGGGGCAAAAGGGTTGCGGGCCATGCCGCAACCTGGGCAGGACTACGCCCTCGAGTTCGAGGAAAATGTTCCACGCTTTGCTAATCCGATGCAATTGTTCTCCCGAAGCGACATTCTCGCCATGGTGGAAGAATCCGATGCGTTGCAAGCTTATTTCCGCCGACCTGCGAAGGAAGCAATTGCCGACGCACTGGATGAACTAGCGCCCGGCAAGGCCGAAGTACCCCTACGCGACGCACATGCTGCCGCCGTAGTGGCCGGGCTGAACGCCGCACGCAAAGGCCGCGTGAACATAGTTGGTCTGGAAGGAAACCCGGGAATTGGCAAGACAACGGCTGTCACGCGCTATCTGGCAAAGCAAGAGAGCGGGTATCTTTTTTTGTACGTTAGCCCGCGTGTTGTCATCAACCGCGATGTTACAGAAAAGCTGGCGCGCAAGGACGGCCGTCCGAGCGGCATTTTGACAGTTACGACAAATGCCCAACTAATTGCCTCTGCCGAACGCTGGCACCTCAATGAAGTGGAACAAGGCAAAGACACCCGCCGCCATATTGAAGGCGCTGTCGTTGCTGACGGCGTCGAAAGCTTGGTCAAACCCAGTCTTGCCATCCTCGTTCTTGACCCCGAGCAGGAAAAGGAAATTGAAAGCGCGCACGCTGGCTCGCGCCTTTCAAAGATGACTCTGACTGAGAATGAAGACGTAGTCCAAGAACGCTCGCTTCGAGGCGTGTTGGACTGTATGTCCGGCACTACCCGAGAACTACTGGAGCTCAATCCCGGCATTAATAGGGCTGTGCTGACTGCAGCGCTTCAAGGATTTCGAGAAAAGGGTGGCGGCAAGAATACAATCCAGGCTCTTTCAAAGCTGTTCAAAAACCCAGCTGACAAAAAAGCAGGCGTCGATGAGCGCCGCGCCTTCTCACAGCGAATGCCAGTCGTTATCGTTATGGTGGACGAGCTGGCCGGTGACGGCGCCGGCTCCCCCTTCGTGCACACGGTAACGCAATGGCTCAATGAGGAGTTCATCGAACCCTTCGGAGATGATTGTTCACCCTTTACTGTGATACTAGTGGTTTCCGACGCGTCACTAGGTAACGAAGTTGTTTTGGACAGATATTTGAACGCTGGTGACCGCACCCCAGACAAAGTGCTCGTTTCGCGTTCAGAGGGTGACTGCCCGTTCCGTATCGCCGCCACGAAGGTGCGTTTAGGCGGGGGTAGGCGCGACACGCTCCACGTGATGACCAACACTTACCCCGCGAGCGAGTTGAGCATTCGATACCGCATCAACCTCTCGTCTGTTCGCATTCAGGAAGTGCAGCCAGGGTTGATGGAGACGCCGCGACGGGCGATTCGCCGAGTAGCCGATGAACGACTGCTGGAAAATGCGGCCGCTGAAATTCTGAAGGCCGTCACCGCCGGCGCTTCGCAGGTCGTGTACTTCGCACAAGATAAACTTTTCCTGCGGTCGCTACGAGCACGCTTGGAGATGGAAGCCGAATTAGGGCTCAAAGAAGGAACTGTCGAAATTCTCGATTCGTCGGTACCAGGTTGGAAGCGAAAACAGCTTCTGGAGGAGGAAAAGCGCGATAGCGTCAAAGTATTCTTGATGACGTCCTCCGGTGCCAGAGGGGTATCGTTCCCGAAGACTGATTGGATTATTGCGTCAGTGCCACGGTTTAGTATCGAAGCGGCCCTGATGGAAATCGCCCAGCTGATTTACCGTGGACGTGGCATGTACCGCAACGACGAGGGCAAGGTGGTTTCGGGCGACAATGTGCCGCGCAAGCTTGTTATGCTTGTCGACGACTTCCTGCTCCATGAAGAAGAGATGGATGTACGGCAGTGGCTACGCCAGTCTATCGACCTGCTGACTTTACTGGTGATGCTTCGCTCGACCATCTATACGCGCATCACGGGTGACGCTGGACTGAAACAAAAGCTGGCGCTTGTACCGGTTGGCGCGGTAGGCCTAGAAGAGCTGAAAAGCTTAATGTCGAGCTATGTTGCTGACTTTATCAGCGAGGCCGACACATTCGTTCGCGGAGGCGGTGAGAAATACCTCCTCGGATTGGTCGCTGACGCACGCGCTAATGCCTATGAATTATTCTCTCGCTTTCGCTTGAATGCGACTGCGCGCCAAGCCGCTGACGGCTTTTCATTCGTCCGCCCGGAAGATGCCAGCCAGTACATGCAGAAAGTGTGCGGCCCGATAACCCCATTGCTGCCAGACCAGGGCAGCCGGCCACCGGTTCCCGCGCATGTGTTTTTCTCGGGGCCGCTATTGCTCGAAAACTGGGCACACTTCGACAAGCGAGAGGTGTTTGCTTTCGAAGGCCATTCTGTCCAGCAGCAGAAACTGACCAAACAGCTGTACTTTCAGCTCAAAGACATCGACAAGAACTCGCACTTTCCGTCTGCACTGCGCATTCCCGCAGCTAATCTGCTCCGAGTTCTGGCGCGCGAGAGCCCAGAAGCGGCCACCGAATTCAACACCATCAAGGGACTCAACTCCCCGAATACTTGGGTTGTACTGCCGGTCGCCTATAGCCAGTTCCTCAAGCAGAAAGGTGACGGCAGCGAGCGCGAGCAAGTCGGAGTATCTGAGCCAGAACTGTGGCGCGAGGGGTTGGGCCGCGGTCTGCCAGGCGGCGCTGAAATGCCCGCAATCCCTCGCTATGAAGGAACTCCGTGGGCGGCCGGCATCGGGCAGGTTAATCCACTTCGGCTGGACCTAGTTTTCGACGACCGCTACTTTATGGCATCGAATGAACTAAATTTGCTTAACACATTGCTTCTGTCTGAGAACCCGGAAGCTCTTTAATAGGCTGAATTGGGAAACCTCAACAAAAAATTCTATCGAAAGGACGGTGAAAATGCGTGGAAGACCAAACTATCTGTTCAATGAAGGCGACCTCGACGCGACACTTCGCGCGCAACGTCAGCAAGCAGTTGAGTCCGTAAAAAGCATCTCTCGGGACCAGTTCCTCGCGACAGCAGTAGATACGCTTGTAGAGCATATTGTGGATAAAAATACGATTGAGCCGTTAGTGCTTCACGAGGACCAGATGCGCATGGACCATGCTGAAACGCGTATTGACGTGACGGGCCGCTTTGAATATGACATGGGTGACGGCGGCCGCGTCACTACGGCGGGGCATCAGTTGACATTTTATATCCCATTCTCTGGTGACCCCCAGCTCTGGAAGATGCGACCTAACCTTTGGTTTAGTGTTATGACGTCGGGTGAAATTGACAGCCGCAATTCTCGGCTTGTCATCACCCTCGCCAATACAAGCAACACCGAAGCGGAAGCCTATAAAAGGGAGCTAAACTCACAGCTTGATAGCATCAAGCAGCTTATCGCTGCCCAAAGTCAGCTGCTGCAGCAGTACCGTGCTCAACTTCCTGCTGACCTCAAGACTGCCATTAACCGCCGACGGCAAGAAGTTGAGAAGCTGCAAGGACTTGTTGCAACGTTCGATATCCCTTTGGTGCGTAAGGATGGCATGCCCGATTTCAAACCTATCGAAGTCAGCAGGAAGGTTCCTCGCCCGCTTCCCCGCCCGCCAGCTGAAGGGTACCGTCCGGAGCCGGCGGTAAACGAAAGCCTCTACGAAGATATTCTGAGCATTATCAGGCACGCAGGAATTTCCTTCGAAGGGAATCCTCAAACTTATCTACCGCTTGGTGAAGAGGGACTGAGAGATAACCTGCTGTCTCATCTAAACGCAGTGTTCGAAGGTCGCGCAACTGGTGAGACTTTCCGTAAATACGGCAAGACGGATATCCGCATCGAAGAGGAGACCCGCTCCGCATTTATTGGCGAGTGCAAACTATGGGGTGGCGAAAAAGTTGTCCTGGAGGCACTCACTCAACTGTTGGGTTATCTCACTTGGAGGGATTGTAAAGCCGCTCTGGTACTGTTCAACAAGGACGTTGCCGGCTTTACCGGCGTGCAGGAAACGATTGCAAGAGTACTACCTGGCCATCCTAACTTCATACGGGAGAAAACTACAGGTCGTGTTGGTGAATGGCGCTTTGTCTTCAAATCAGGAGAAGACCCCAGTCGAGAAGTAACCGTGCACGTATTCGCATTTAACCTCTACGTCACGCCTGCACGCGCGGGAAAAAAGCGGTAGGGAAACATGGGCAGGCTCTGCCGCCTGCCTTATAGCTTCCGCAAAACAGGGCCCGTTGAATTACCTGGAGCGGCTGTCACTGGAATTGTCGACTAGCTTGCGGAGCTAAGAAAAGTAATACAAAATCTACGTGTGCGACCCATGAGGGCGCTCGTTGGGCCAATCCGAGCTATCGGTTGGTACCCGTAATGCTCTTTAGGGCGAGCGGGGTTTCATTCACTTATGGAGCCTCTCATGCCCAATCCTCTTTCCTACCCCCGCTCGATTGCTTACGCCCGCCAGCGCGGGCGCTGCTTTTACTGCCAAGCGCCCACTTGGCTTAGTGCACCTAACCAATTTGCTTCTGCATACCAGCTGACCATGCGGGAAGCGCGCTTGTTGCAAGCCTCGGCGGAGCACCTAGTTGCGCGTTGTGATGGTGGCGGTGCCGGCCGCGACAACATCGTTGTGGCCTGCATTGTCTGCAACTCGCGTCGGCACCGTAGAAAGCGTCCCCTTGAGCCAGGACAGTACAAGCTCTGGGTTCAGAAGCGCCTTGAAAAAGGTCGCTGGCACAGCCCAAGGGTCCATCGACTTATCGATTAGTAGTACAAGGCACTGAACCTAGCATGTAGCAGTTTGCTAGAACTCGTCGTTGTCGCAGGACATTGTGGGCCAGGTGCCGTATGGAACGAGTTATACGCAATTATCTTCGGTTTGTATAACTATACCGACCTCGGATAATTTTTAATAATTCTGACAACTTGGGCTCACCCCACCTAATTTCTTCTCATGCCGGGTGCAAAACTTTCGTAAGTCATTGAATTTTAAGGATTTGGGCCAGCTGCTTAATAACACCCGCGCAAACGAAAAGGGCCCGCACATAAGCGCAGGCCCTTTGTGCCTCCCACTGATTGCCGTCGGAAAAGAGTCACAAGCAAAGAATAGGTGACGGGCGGAAAAGCAATTTGCGAATGCGCAAGTCTTTGTCTTGCGCCAAGACCGGTTCGGCGGCAGCGCAAATCGCGAATCGATGGAAGGACAATCTCGCGGCGCATCAGGTCTCGACCTTGTGGTCTTCCGCCTTGGCCTGCTGCATTGCCGTCGGCTCCAGGTTTTCCGCGGCGACATTGCGGCTGACAAACCAGCCCCAGGCAGCCAGCATCACGCCGGCCGCCGCGCCGATCGACGCGGCCTGGGGCAACAGTTCGGGCGAGGTGTGAATCAGCTGGAACACCGCCACCAGGCATTCAATGGACAGCGAGACGATAACAACGACAAGAAAGCGCGAGATGAAGCGGCGCACCCGCGTCGGCGCGCTCATGCTCGCCGACCGCTGCACTTCTTCCTCGAGAATGGTCTGTCCCAGTTCGAAGGCCGCGACGGCGATCGTCAGCAGGCCGATGCACTCGAGCACCTGCACGAAGCGTTCGCGCATCGATACATCGGCCGCAGGGTCGACCACGGCCCACAGTTCGATGGCGGCGAAGGCCAGTAGCACGAGGCCGCAACCGAGAAAGAACAGTACCGTGACGACATAGCCGATGGAGAACAGCTTTTGTACAAGCTTCATTGCTGGCCCGGTGTTGTCTAATTGAAGTGGTCGGTGACGGCCACAATCCGCGCTGATAGCTTACTCCGCCGGTTTGCCTGCGGATTGATCCGATGCAAGAAAGCCTCAGGTCGCCATGTTGCCATGCAAGATGTGCGGTCATTGCGCTGCGTCCTCGTACATGCCAGCATAGGTGCGTTGCCTCCTTTCGAAAGCCCGCACCCATGCATGTCAAGATCATGCTGCCCATGCTGCTGGTATCCGCGGCCTGCCTCGCCGAGCCGGCGGCTGCCACGCCGTCGGGTCTCCCGTTGCCGCCGACGCTGGCCAACTCGCTTGGCATGGAATTGGTGCTGCTGCCCGCCGGAGAATTCACGATGGGCAGCGATGAAGCGCCGGAGACGCTGGCGAGGGACTATCCGCAGTACGAACGCCAGCGCCTGAGCGAGCTTGCCGACGAACGTCCGGCACACAAGGTGCGCATCACCCGCGCCTTTTTTCTTGGCAAGCATGAAGTCACGGTGGGACAGTTCCGGCGCTTTCTGGAAGCTTCCGGCTATGTGCCCGAGTCGGAAGCCGACGGTACCGGCGGCTACGGCTACAACCCGCTTTACGATCCGCAGACCGGCGCCAATGGCGACGCCTTCGAAGGCCGGGACCCCAGGTATTCATGGCGCAATCCCGGCTTTGCGCAGGGCGACGATCATCCCGTGGTGAACGTCAGCTGGAACGACGCCATGGCATTGTGCGCCTGGCTGAGCAGCACGGAAGGCGTCGCCTACCGCCTGCCGACCGAAGCGGAATGGGAATATGCGGCGCGCGCCGGCACGCGCACCCGCTACAGCAGCGGCGACGATCCGCAAACGCTGCTCAAGGCCGCCAATGTCTTCGACCTCGATGCTGCAGCGCACTGGCCGACATGGAAACGGCATGCGCTCAATGGACACGACGGCTTTGCCTTCACCGCGCCGGTCGGCAGCTTTCCGCCGAACGCCTTCGGCCTGCATGACATGCATGGCAATGCCTGGGAATGGACCGCCGACTGGTACGGCGAGCGTTACTACGCCCAGTCTCCGGCGGATGATCCGGCGGGGCCGGCCGACGGATCGGTGAAAGTGCGCCGCGGCGGCTCCTGGCATACCTGGTCCTTCTACGCGCGCTCGTCCTACCGCAACTGGAACTCGGCCAGAACGCGCTATACGCTGGTCGGCATGCGCCTGCTGCGCGAAGCGCGCTGATACAACCGGGTTGGAAAGTGCCGGGGCGACGCTCAGCCGGCGGTGCGCACGATGGCCGTCACCAATGCAATGACGGCGACGGCGCCGCTCACGCCGGCTGCCACGGCCAGCGTCACCAGGCGCTTGCGATTGGCTTCGATGCGCTGGATGAGCTGCGCGTTCTGTTCGGCGAGCGCCTTGATCAGTTCGGATGAAGTGCGCATCTGGCCTTGGAGATCCGACATGCCGGCTTCGGCTGCGCTCAGGCGTGCGTCGAGTTCGACGATGATTTCCTGCGGCGAGGCGCCAGGCATGTCCTGTTCCGGATGCGGCGTCGACGCAGGCGTTTTTGCTACCGCACCCCAGAGCTTGCGGGCATTCTCCGCCACGCCCGGCGCATTGCCGATGACTTCCGTCCAGGGCACGTGTTTCAAGACCTTCAACCAATCCATTGCCATTATGTGTATTCCTTCATCGATGCCGCCGCCGGCATGACTGCACGCCGGTCACGACAGCCGCATCCGTGACCGAAGTATAGGCCAATGCGCATTGTCGCCTACCGGCCGGCTTCACTTTGCCGCAGTTCAATGAGGGATTGACCATCGGTATCGCCGAGGGTTTCGAAGAAAAACAGCTGGACCAGGCGCGCGTCGTCGGGCGTCGTGCCGAAGAGATCGGTAATCGAATGAAAATAGTCGCCGCGATAGACGATCAGGCGGTTGTGCCGCATCGGCACCTCAAGCACGGCTTTCCATGTGCCGTTCCGCTCCCGCTGTTCCTTGAGCTCATCGAAGGCCAGGACACGATGATTCGGCAGCCACCGTTTCTGGAAAGCCTTGAAGTGCGCATAGCCGGCCGCTTGCAGCTCTTCCCGGGACGGACGCCGCTCCCACCCGGTGGGCAGGTGTTTCCAGAAACTGGTCCCACCCTGGCATTGTTCGGGCGTATTCAGATAC
>Ga0194137_10001400_pt1 | contig 14729 bp, 14 predicted proteins | sample TARM_MetaG_T3_14_FD_134025 | JGI IMG/M metagenome (GOLD analysis project Ga0194137, IMG submission 134025) | Freshwater microbial communities from Pennsylvania, USA, analyzing microbe dynamics in response to fracking - TARM_MetaG_T3_14 (version 2) | ecosystem: Environmental > Aquatic >... | reverse complement strand
GCGTAAAAAGAAGATAATCAATATCTTCATAAATACCTTGTCCCTCGATGATATGATTCAGCACTGTTGCAGGCACCGGACTGAAAGCAAACGGTTCAAAAGAGTGGATGCCATCAATTAGAATTTTTTTTTCGGCACCAGTAATCATTATACCGGCATTGGCAATATAAGTAATTTTTATTTCGTTCACTAATATTCTCCTCTTAAAATTCACGCATTCTAATTATTTGCGTGACTTACTGTGGTAACACTTCCAAATAATTTTCTTTGTGTAATGCATTGTATTGCGATTTCGTGCATTTGTCAATATGGTTAAGAAGCCCCTGAGAACGCTGAATCGGTTTTCTTTTTTATCTAAAACGCAACCTATCTCAAAGATGGCCATCGTCATCGGTTATCATACCCTGAGCAAAATTTTACATTAGTGTCAGCAATGCCAGCAAAATAGTGACAAATGTCAAACAATTGAGAGCTAAGCTTTGAGCAAACCATCAACTTCGAAAATTTCTTCATTTATAAGGCGTTAAAAAGTCGGTGCCATTTTGTCACCACCAAGCCGGATTATCTAACGAGAATGCTAGCTATCCACCATCTTTTGATGCACTTACGGTTTAACTATTGACTTTTGCATCGCGCCTTTATACAATGTACTTAATTTAACATACGGTATAGATGCATTGAAAGGGATGGCACACAGAGATGAAAACGATTAACAGGGTAGTCATTATAATGGCAATAGGACTGCTTTTTTTGCCTTCAGTAGTCGCGTATGGCCAAGTTATCAATGCACCCAAAAGACCGGTAATGATAATCGGCGATGATATCAACTATCCGCCTTACAGCTATTTGGATTCTAATGGTGTACCCGCAGGTTTTAATGTGGATTTGGCCAAAGCCGTTGCTGAGGTGATGGGCTATGATGTCCAAATTAAACTTGATGAATGGAGTAAAACAAGAGCAACATTGGAATCAGGTGGGATTGATGCGATTTCAGGGATGTTTTATTCGACTCAGCGTGAGGAGACATACGCGTTCACATCAAAGCACAGTGTCACAAATGGTGACATATTCACACGAAAAGATATCCACTTAGATCAAATCGATGATTTGCGAGATCAGACTGTTGTCGTTCAAAGTGGGGACATAATCAGCGAGTATCTGGATCAACTTGATATAAATATAAACTTGGTTGAAGTATCGACAATCAAAGAAGCCTTGAAATTAGTCTCAGATGGAAGCTATGACTATGCTGGGGTTTTAAAACTTCCGGGGTTATATAGCATCAAAGAGGAAGGATTGACTGAACTCCGTGCCCAGAATATGGATTTAGCTCCAAACGACTATTGTATGGCAGTTCGAAAAGACAACGAAACCATGCTGATCACATTAAATAGCGGATTACAGATATTAAAGGCAACCGGTGAGTACGACAAAATTTACGATCGGTGGTTAGGTATTTATGAAGAAAAAACAGTAATCACAGTGATTGAAGATTACCAATGGCTGCTGGTACTGATCTCGTTAATAATCATGATGCTGGTGACAACTAGTCTGATCTTAAAACGGATGGTAGCATTGCGAACGAAGAAACTAAATGAAACGAATATAAGTCTGCAGGCGAATAAACAACAGCTTGAAGTGGTCAATCTTGAATTGAAAGGAAAGATGAAAAAAATCATCAGCATGGAGGCCAGCGTCAGGGAGCAGTATAATTTACTAATCGACAGCCAGGAGCAGTTGCAACACAGTGAAATAAAGAATCGATCAATTGTTCAGGCCTTGCCAGATATCGTCTTTACCCTAGATGAAAATGGTAAGTTTATCGATTGTCAGACAAGTGACGAAAAAATGCAAATGGTCTTAAAGTCAAGCTATCTAGGAAAACACCTGAGTGAAGTTTTTTCCGATGAGATTGCTAGGATAGGTGTGGGTAAGATTAAAAAAGCCATTGATACGCAACAGCTTCAGACCTTTGAGTATGAACGTATCATTAATGATAAGCGTGAGATTTTTGAAATGCGGATCGTCAGAAACAATGAACATGAAGTGATCGGTATTACCAGAAATATCAGCACGGCTAGAATCGCAAGTGAACGCATTGAGTATTTGAGTTACCACGATCAATTAACGGGATTATATAACCGACGTTTTTTTGAAGATGAGTTGCAACGCTTGGATGTTGCCAGAAATCTGCCCCTTTGTATCATGATGGCAGATGTGAATGGACTTAAGCTGATCAATGATTCGTTTGGACACCTCATGGGCGATCAATTGCTAAAAAGAGTAGCGATAGTCTTAAAAGAAGCCTGTCGCCAGGATGGCTTTGTAGCCAGAATGGGAGGCGATGAATTTGTTATTCTGGTGCCAAACAGCAATGCCCTTCAGACTGAATTGCTAGTTGAACGGATCCATAAAATGAGTGCCAATGAAAAAGTTGGTTCGATGGATTTGTCAATTTCTTTAGGTTGGGAGGTAAAATATACGGAGCATGAAGAAATTCGGGAGGTGCTTAAGAGAGCGGAGAATAAAATGTATAAAAATAAGCTCTTTGAGGGACCCAGTATCAGAGGTAACACAATTAATGCCATTATTAAGACCTTAAACGAAAAAAATAAAAGAGAAGAGCTTCATTCACACCGGGTTTCCTATTTATGCAAAAAATTGGCAATTGCTTTGAATTTCTCAGATCAGGAAATCCAGGAAATTGAATCTGTGGGCTTGCTTCATGATATTGGAAAAATCGCCATCGACGAAGCGATACTCAATAAATCTGGAAAGCTGACAGAAGATGAGTATGAAGAAATAAAAAGACATCCTGAGATTGGCTATCGCATTTTAAGTACGGTCAATGATATGGCTGAAATGGCGGAAGTTGTCCTGGATCATCATGAAAGATGGGATGGAAAAGGTTATCCTCGTGGATTAAAAGGAGATCTGATTCCACTTCAATCCCGAATGATTTGTATTGCAGATTCATATGACGCAATCACCAGTGATCGCAGTTATCGCAGCAAACGGTCGGATCAAGAAGCCTTCGATGAATTACGAAAAAATGCCGGTACACAATTTGATCCTAATCTGGTCGAGCCATTTATCAAGCTGATCACCAGTATTGAAAGCTGAATGAAATAGACATTAGAAAAAGGGGCTTCAAAATCAGCCCCCTTTTTTACAATCTTTAATAAAATGCAGTTAGCCTCCTCGGCAGCCTTTAGCCAATGGCATTGCCAATCAATTTAATAATCAGGCTTAAGTCATATTTTCCGGGAAACTCAAAGGCAATTTTATCGACAAAATAATTATATAATTCTAATTCGTTTTCCAAATCATAATTATTTGAATTTTTTACAGAAAAAGCAATAAACTTTGAGTAGGGTAGAAAAGTAAAAATCGGTAGCTCTGGATCTTCAAAGGTACAAATAATAATCCGTTTAGAGGTAAACAATACCTCAGAAGGGACAGGAAATCGATCCACTGCATAGAATTCAATGATCTGCTCGTTATCAATTAACATCGCCTGAACCGGCTTCTGAACGATGGAAATGCTTTTTTTATCAGTAATGATGAATCGAGAGTCTTTAAAGTCAATCATTTCAACTCCTTGAATTTAAAAGAAAGCTACTCAATTGCGAATCTTAATTGAGTAGCTTACTTTTTTGAATTTTAGAAAACCATTTTTTTAACCACGATGGTGTCAAGGGCAGCTAATTCTTTTTCCATAATCGCAATGTCATCTTCCTTGTCGGCCAAGAATTCCAAAATAATCAGTCCGGTTATGCTACACAATTCTTCAGATGATTCATGCAAACCAAGACGTGTTTTAATAATGCAACCATTTTTGGTCAACAGTTCCTGCACCTTCAACGCTTCGCTTTCGCGATTACCAACTTGGATCCCCATAATTTGTCTCATTAAAAAACCCTCCTAAATTAAGTATTCATTATCTTTATAAAATACCCAATTAGTGGAGAGTTAAACCATTTGGCTAAAAAAATAATATCGTGGTTAAACAGACATTGATTATTTATAATTCGTCTTTTAAGCTCCAACTGACGTTTTTTCCCAGCTCATTGTTTTCGCCTGGAATCCAAATGTCGATTTTTAGTTTTTCCAGTTTCTCCATCGATTCAGTGTCATTTAGTTCCTGAGCTTTTTCATATGCCTTGATAATCCAGTTTTTTGTCATCTTCTGGAAATCACCGCCCTCGGTTTGGATATAATCATTTCTAATATTTAGTTTTCCGTCGATTACTTTGCTTGAGTATCTTAAGCCCATTTCGTTTCCTCCTAAGATTTATTGATATTTGTCTTTAATACATTATATCCTGTTCTACTGAAACTTGACACAGTATTTTTTTAATATTTTTAAAAATTTGCGAAAAAAGGCAAAAAATAATCAGCAACGCATCAATATTTTTGTTTTAATTTGAATAAGACGTGTTATAATTAGTTATAGGTGATCATAACCAGTCGTGATCAAGGATGCTGCCATAAATTATAAAAAAGTGAGGCGATAAAAATGAGTTATGTGAACATGAACGGGATATTAATCAAGGCAAGAAATAACAAGGTTGCGGTGGGTGCATTTAATATTGTCAATTACTTGACTGCAAAAGCGGTGGTCGAGGTAGCGGAGGAACTCGACCAGCCCCTTATTCTTCAAACATCGGTGAAAACGGTAAAGGCTTTTGGTATCGATGAAATGATCGGTTTTTTAAAACCGATTGTCGATAATGCCAAGGTCGATGTGGCTCTTCATCTTGATCACTCCACTGATGTGGAATTTACCAAGGCCTGTATTGATGGTGGATGGTCATCGGTGATGTATGATGGTTCACAGTTGCCACTAAAAGAGAACATCAAGAATACTCAAGAAATTGTCGCATATGCGCGACCGAGAAATGTCAGTGTTGAGGGTGAGTTAGGCGCAATTGTCGGCGTAGAAGATGATATCTTCGTTAAGGAAGGTGACAGTGCTCATGCTAATCCCAATGATTGCCGGGTCTTTCTAAATGAAACCGATGTGGATGCCTTTGCACCGGCAATTGGAACTGCTCACGGGGTCTACAAGGGAGAAATTAAGCTGGATTATGATCTCTTTGAAGAAATTAATGGGTTTGCCAAGTGCCCGCTGGTGCTTCACGGCGGGACAGGACTCAGTGATGCGATGTTTCATCGTCTGATTGCCTTGGGGGCAGCTAAGGTCAATATCTCCACTGCTATAAAAATTGCTTATTGTCAGGGAATGCGAAGCTTTATGGAGATAAATCCAGACAAAAATGATCCCCTGAAATTGGATGCTTACACGAAAGAAGCCGTGAAAAAAGTCGTTGAAAAACATATTCGGTTTTTTAGCCGGATCGATTAAAGGGGGAAAGAAATGGAACGAAGAACGAATTATCCAGTCGACTTGCATTGTCATACCACCAATTCTGATGGCGCTGATACGCCCAAAGAGCTGATTGATCATGCCGCAGCCTTGGGAATGCGGGTCATTGCAATCACTGATCATGATGTATTGCCGCCCAGTGAAATCGAAGTCGATGGACAAATGGTTGATCCAGTGGTTTATGCCAAGAATCAGGGAGTCAAGTTATTGCCGGGGATTGAATTCTCCTGTGAAACGGATATTGAAGATGTTCACGTTGTCGTGCTTGGCTGCGATTACACCGATCCAAAGATATTGGAAATGAATCAGAAAATCGTCGACAGTAAGATTTATTCATATCAGAAACTAGTTGATCTGCTCACGCAAAAGGGTTATCCAATGACTTGGGAAGAGGTGCTCAATTATAATAATATCCCCCGTAAACCTGAAGCGGTGCAAAAAAAACTGATCTTTAATCTGATGGCTGAAAAAGGCTACACCACAACCTGGAGCGAGGCCAAGCTGTTGATTCGAAATGACCCGGAGTTTAGTGTAAAACGCGAAAAGCCAGATGCTGCAGAGATTATAGAATTAGCGCATCAAACCGGTGGGATTGCCATTCTGGCGCATCCCTATCTGATTGATGCGGTCGTTCAACATCAGGGCGAAACGATGACCCGGGAAGATTTTATAAAAACGCTGGTGAATGCCGGTCTCGATGGTATTGAAGCCGCCTATACCTATGATAAAACGACCTATAAAGGAGAAATGACAAAGGATGAAATCATCAAAAAAGTCAGATGGGATTATCAGGATCAGGTAAAAATTATTTCTGGCGGGTCGGATTATCACGCCGATTATAAAAAGACAGATAAAAATGTGCGCAATATTGGAGAATGTGGGATAAGCTGGGAATATTTTCAGGAAAATAAGATACTAGCAAGCCTATAAGCTAGATAAAGATGGTTGGATTGCTTAACTGTAAACGTTTAAAGAGGTGAAGAAATGATCATTAAGAATGTCCAAGCCAGGGTTTACGACTATCTAATCTTTGATTTAGATGGAACCTTGGTTGATACCTGTCCTGATATTATTGAAACTATAAAATTTATCATCGAACGCTATCGTTTTACGGAAAAGAGTGATGGTTTTATCCGAAGTTGTATCGGGGGTGGGGCAAGAAATGTGCTGTTAAAAGTGTTGGGCGAGGATAAGGAAGCCCTTATAGATGGCGAAATACTGCCCTTATTTGTGAAACATTACACCGAAAACTGTGACAAGAAAACATTTGCCTACGATGGGGTTGAAGACGTGCTGAAATATTATAAAAACCAGGGTAAGGCCTTGTCAGTGGCGACCTTTAAAATTAGAAGTGCTACCGAAAAAATATTAGAGACGCTTAATCTGATTGACTACTTTGACATACTGATTACTGCCGATGATGTTAAAAATCCAAAACCGCATCCCGACTGTATCATAGCCATATTGGATTACTACGCTTGTAAATCGTCACAAGCGATCTTGATTGGTGATACTAAAACAGACTATTTAACGGGGACTAATGCGGGGATTGACGTCTGTGGTGTTACCTTTGGATATGGTGATCCGGATGAGGTTCGGGATCTCAAGCCGGCCTATGTTATTGATACGATAAAAGAGCTTAAGGAAGTGGTTTTATGAGATACAGGATTTATAGCAAGTAAGTAGATAAAACAAGTGGTACGATAAAAGCGTCACAAGTAATAAAAAATTAACAGGAGGTTCAGATCATGGTAGATTTATCAAAACTTGATAAAAAAGCGCTGGGAAAATGTTTTGATCATTCAGTATTGCCAAAGAACACAACCGAGGCAGATATCAGAGCAGGATGTCGGGAAGCGGTGGCTTATAATTGTGCAGCCTTTTATTCAGCTACCCCTTTCTGGACACCAATTGTTGTTGAAGAACTTGCTGGTACGGATATCTTGATTGGTACCGGGCTGGATTTTCCCTTTGGAGCGTCTCCAGCAATTGTCAAAGCATTTGAAACTGAGCAGGCAGTCAAAGCCGGGTGCACATCACTGGATATTGTTATGAATGTTGGCGCCTTAAAGGATAAAAAATACAAGGTTATTGAAGAGGAATTGGCTACTTTTAAAAAAGCCGCCCAGGGAAATCTGACAAAGTGTATTATGGAAGTCTGCTTTCTGACCGATGATGAAATTGCCACCGCCTGCAAAATGATTTTTGAGGCAGGAATTGCTTATGCCAAGACATCGACCGGCCAGTTTGAAGGTCCGAGTATGGAACAATTTTTAGTCATGAAAAAAACGCTGGCCGGAACGGAGTGTAAGTTAAAGGTCGCCGGGGTAAAATTCCCACGTCCACAAAATGCCTATGCGTTTCTGTTGGCTGGAGCAGACCTGATTGGAACTAGAGCAGCAATACCGATTATTGATGCATTGGATCAAATGCGCGAAATTGGTATCGTTCCCCCATATAAAAAATGATCTCATTTGGTGAAGCATAATTTTTAATGCGTTTTAATTCATTAGTTACGTTGAGAACAAAATAAATAATGAAAAAGGAGAATTAAAAATGGGCAATTACTTAATCGGTGTTGATGTGGGTACCACAGGTACAAAAGCAATGATTCTTGATCGACAAGGGAAGATCTATGGAAAAGGATATGGCGAATACCCCTGTCACTATCCCCATCCCAATTGGGTCGAACAGGATGTCGAGTTACTAATTGAAGAGACCTTTAAAGCCTGTAAACAGGCGGTTATCGCGTCAGGGCTTGATCCGAAAGAGATTGAAGCGGTCGGGTTTTCCTGTCAGCGGGCTACTTTTACCTTGGTAGATCAGGATAACAATGCCATCGAAAATACATTCTATGGCTGGCAGGATAACCGCGGCGGAGAAATCTTAGCAGAGGTAATGGAGAAAATGGATCCAGATACCTTTTTTAAAAGTACCGGAATGCCAATGACACCAACCTTCACCTTTTTAAAATTGCTGTGGATCATGAAAAACCAACCGGAACGTTATGCAAAAACAAAATATCTGGCAATGATGCCGGACTATGTGCAGTATCGTTTTGGTGCCGATGATTTTTATTGTGAAATGACCAATGCCTGTACATCCGGTTATTTTGATCCCAATACCATGGACTGGGCCAATAATGTCATTGATGCCTTGGGAATTGACAAGAGCAGACTGCCGAAACTGGTAAAACCCGGTGAAATTGTCGGCAAAATAACCGCTGAAGTAGCCGAAAAAACAGGTCTGGCAGTGGGAACATTATTGGTGGCTGGCAGTGGCGATCAGCAATGCGCTGCCATTGGGGCGGGTGTTATTGAAGATGGGTTCGCATCGTTAACCCTGGGAACAGCAGGCCTTCTTGTTGTCGGAACCGAAAATCTGGTGTTAAAAGATGTCCCTGGTGTTATGGCCACCTCATCGGCAGCATTGGGTCTTTATAACCTTGAGGGTATTCAGCTGGGGGCAGCCAGTAGTTATCGCTGGGTTCGCGATGAATTGGCAGATTTGGAAGTTGCCCTGGGTAAAAAGACAGCGGTGGATCCCTATGAGATAATGGATTTGCACATTAAGAAAAGCCCGGTGGGTTCAAAGGGGATCATTTTCATGCCATATCTTTGTGGTTCTGGTTATCCCTATTGGAATCCTGATGCCAAGGGAATTTTTGCCGGAATTACCTTTGCCCATAGTAAAAGCGATATGATCCGATCGGTTATGGAAGGCATCACGATGGAAAGCAAGGATATGTACGAAACCATGAAAAAATCCGGCGTCGAGCTAAAACAATTGGCCATTACCGGTGGGGCGACTAAATCTGCGGCCTGGCGGCAAGTCATCGCCGATATGTTTGGGGTGCCGATCCGCAAGCTTGAGATCCCCGATGCAACCATCGTGGGCGCAGCCGTCATCGCCGGCGTTGGGGCAGGATGGTTTGCTGATGTCAGCGAGGGTGTTAAAACAATGGTACGATATACCGATACGATTGAGCCAATTGCGGAAAATGTAGAAAAGTATAATGAACTTTATGAAATCTACAAAAACCTCTATGTAACCTTAAGTAGTAATGGTGTATATGATCAATTTGCCAAATTAGGTCTCTGATAGGCTATTGATCGCATTGCCATAATTGATAATTAACAATCGAAAACTGAAGGATTAAACAATAAAAAAATGGTTTCCGCCGGGTTTGGTAGAAACCATTTTTTAAAATTAATCGCTTAGTCATCATTCAAAACGGGTTCCAGGGAGGTATCCCTAAAAAAAGTGTTGGCGTTAAAGAGATACAATACATCGGTGATTTGAGAATCAGCAATCAGATCATCGATACTGTTATAGTAATAACGGGGATCAATGACAGTGATCTCACTATAAAAAGGTGTTAAAAAGGGAATAAAGGCATTGGCATAAGAATCCTTGATCACCAGCAGATTTTTACCATTCATCACCGGATTTTTAATTTTTATAAGGGGATGATTGCCCGCCAGAAAAACCGCGTACTTATCCTTGCCCTTGAGTTGTTCGCTGTCATAGAGGGAAGGCGATTTTTTTTGCTGTTCGACATAATTTACCACCGAATAGTCACCTTCATTTTTGGGAAGATAAACCTCAATGGTATCGCTAGCAAAAATCAGGTAGCCGCTTTTCGAAGCCAGTGCCCCTGAAAACGAATCGGTAACAGAATAGACCGTGTAGGCATCGGCATCGGGTTTAATCCCCATCGCATCGGCAACGCCCTGAAAAGAAAGCCAGGCTCCCTGGCTGGTCCAATGATGATCGGTTTTAAAATATAAAAGCTGATCCCGATGCTCTGCCAAAATTGGCCGCGGATCAAGAATCGTTAATTGTTCATTTAACCCTGCAGTAAAGCCATCGATATAATCGTTTTGATTTAATACTGGGGCATAAGCCGGCAATTTTTCAGCGTTGACACTGATCGCATTGGGCACCAGCAAAAAAAAGTGCTTTAGATCAGGGTGCTTTTCGGCAAATCGGTTTAATGCGGCTTTGGTTTGTTCGCTACTCTCGGCAGGCAGGGGATCAAAGTTTTCGATCAGGGTGAAGTTCTTTCCCAAATAAACGCCATTGGAACTATTTTTTCCGATCAGCCGATCGACACTGGTTTTGCTATAAATCCAGAAATTTCGGCCGATTAACTGATCCGCCGTATATTTCTGCATTTTTTTCATATAGCGACCATCGACAATGCTATCCAACGAAAAACGTGGTAGTTGGGTAAGAATCCGGTTCTCATTTTCAGATAGTTTGGTGTCTGGGATGATTAGCGAGGCCAGTGGAAAAAAGAGGATGATGCCAATAAAGAGCAAACCTAATAAATTGATGTATTTTTTGTAAAATAACGAATGGGCGTATTGATCGTGTTCACGATGGTTATCTTGTTTTCGCATAAGGCTTCACCTAAAATCTAAAATATAAGAAAGGATTGTATGTTTCAGTTACTAAATAAGCGATTGATAAGAACATAATCACGCTGTTGACTCCCAAACCAAAGGGAATCACCCATTTTTTTTCACGGCGAATCAGTTTGTTGTAGCGTTGATGGACGAACGGGGTGGAACAGATCCCACAGATGACTAACAAAATCAGGCTGGTGGTGAAGTAATAAAGGCCAGTTGAATCAACTAGTGACGCACCAGCAGTAAAAAACATCACCCGGAGGTAAGATAGCGCAAAACCGATATCCGGACTGGCAAAGAAAACCCAGCCGATCACCACCAGAATCAGGGTATAAGAATGCTGAATGAATTTTGGCGCTTTAACCAGCAGCGCGCTTAAGAATACTTTTTCGGCAAAAAGAATCAGCCCATAATAGCCACCCCAGATGACAAAATTCCAGTTGGCACCATGCCAGAGTCCAGTTAATAGCCAGACAACACCGATGTTAATAAATAATCGGGGGATCGGGACACGGTTTCCGCCCAGGGGGATGTAGAGATACTCGCGAAACCAGGTGCCCAGGGAAATATGCCAGCGTCGCCAGAATTCTGATACGCTTCGGGAAATATAGGGATAGTTAAAGTTTTCCAGAAATTCAAAACCAAACATTTTCCCCAGACCAATGGCCATATCGGAATACCCGCTAAAGTCGAAATAGATTTGAAAGGTAAAGGCAATAATCCCGATCCAGGCCGTCAGTACCGACAATTCGCCGACATTCATGGCCGAAATAAGGGTCCAGACATAGCCGATATTATTAGCCAACAGGACTTTTTTTCCGAGACCGTAAATAAAGCGCTCCACCCCGATCCCGAATTTTTCCTGGTTGATCACCCGCTCGGTTAGCTGATCATTGATATCTTTATAGCGAACAATCGGTCCGGCGATCAACTGAGGAAACATGGTGACATACAAACCAAAGGAAATAATATTTTTTTGGACAGGAACCTTCCTCAGGTAGATATCAATGACATAGGAGAGGATCTGAAAGGTATAAAAGGATATCCCAATCGGTAAGGGCAAGGGGGTATGGACAATAGCCAGGCCAAAGATTTGGTTAATGGTATCCAGCAGAAAGGCCCAGTATTTAAAAAAGAACAAGAACCCGAGATTCACAATCACAGTGAAAATGAAGATTCGTTTTCGGATTAAATGGGGCTTTTTTTCCATCAGAAGCCCCATGCTAAAGTCGAAGGCAATCGTGAAGAGCATCAGGAAAACATAAATCGGCTCACCCCAGGCATAAAAAAACAGACTGACTAATAGCAGAATCAGATTTTTCCCCTGCTTTGGGATAATGGTATACAGACCTAATGCGATCGGAAGAAAAGCAAAGATAAATAAGATACTGCTAAAAACCATAGCTACTCCTTAGGGTTTATTCTTGATGCTGTTGACAAAAGTGTTTTTTAATGTGTCAGCTTCAGGCGAGACACAATAAAAAAGCGTATTTCCGACAATTTTAAAGGCATAATTATCGAGCAGTTCCACTTGTTCAGGTCCGTATCCGCTAAAGCTTTGCAGCTGCATGGCGTTGCGGGTATCGACGGCTTCTTCGATCAGATCCAACTGACCGGGATCGGAGACTTTGATCACCAGCAATTCGGAAACATCCATATAATTGGCAGGAACGTAAATCAGAACTTCCTGAAAGTCGTTGATATTAAGTCCGTAATAACGTTTCAAGGTTTTATCATCGCCTTTTACCATCCCGCTAAGATTCTGGGACGCGGCCAGAAGATCAGCCTCAACTTGTGATAAAGCGGCCTGTTCAGGCGAATGACAACCGAAAGCTGGTATGGCGAGAATTAAAATGAATAGCAGTACAAGAAATTTTTTCATGAGACTCCAATTCTACAATAAGTTTTTTAAATTACTGTTATTCACAAGCGAATCCAGCCACAAGGGGTAAAACTCGCGGATCACATGGATGCCGTCCTGTTCATGGTATTGGGGATTGTTTTTTAAAAGGCTATAGGTATCGATGTACTTGATGTTTTTTCTGGTGGCCATTTCCACTAAGGCGGCATTATAGGTCTCAATTTGACTAAGTGTCGGGTTTTCCTTGAGTGCTTCTGCGGTAACCGGAAAGATGCTGCAAATATAGATCTGGGTATTCGGTAATTGCAGACGGATCGAATCGATAAGTCTCTCATAGGAAGCGATATAGGCCTCCAGAGTCGTATCGGGATGGCTGATATCGTTGAGACCCAACTCAAAAAAAACATAGCGGGGAGCCAGATTAACCAGATTTTGCACGTCTTCCTGACTGTTTTCGGCAGATTTTCCCATCATCGCAATCAGTGAGGTGGGGTTTAAAAACCCGAACAAGCCAAGTCCCTCGGCGATCGAATCACCGAAAATAAGAGCATTGCCAAACAATGCGGAGTAATCTCCAGGATTAACGGCTTTGCGCTTCATAAAGTCAATTTTTTCTTCCATGGTATAGAGATCCCGCGCTTCCAAGGCAGTCAGGACTTGGAAACCTTCGTCCAGTTTTGCTTTCTCGTTGGCGGTGGTTTGATATTGAATGACCAGGATAAGGATTAAAATGGCACAGGGTACAAGGACAATAATGACCAAGTTTGGATGAATGCTTTTTTTTATTTTTTCGAACATCGCGCAGCACCTTAAATTTTAGAATTTGTATAGTTAAACTTATCATAAAAGATGGTTGTAATTCAATGTCTGTTTTGTAACAAATTTATATTTTGTCGTTACGAGTAGCGATTAGTTAAGTGGATAAATAAAAAAAGAGCCAAAAATAACGGGTAAGATTATTTTTTGGCTCTGTGCTGGCACTATTTACACAAAAATTAACATTTATCCATGGTTCGGGTGGCAACTACATCGATGCCAAGACCTAAAAGATCTTTGACGACAACGTCACCGGTTTTGATTGGCGCTTCTACTACAACCTGATTAATAACGGCCATGGCTTCAAAAATCTGTCCTTTAGGGATCGGTTCGGCAGTCTTAACGGGGAGACGCGGAAGCATCGCATTTTTAATGACCACGGTGGTGGGGATAACCCGGGTTGGATTGGTCATTTCATTGATGGCATACTTGGGACCACGTTTACAGGTGTGGCCGGTAACCTCGTAGCTACCATCGGCTTTTTCCTCAATGGTCATCTGGCACCCGATGGGGCAAACAATACAAGTCATATCTTTTTTCATTATTTTGCCTCCTCTACGACAAAGCGGATTTCTCCGGCGGGATATTGAGCTAAAACTTCCTTGGTGATCTTAAAGTTAACCATTTCAGCAGGCAACAATTTCTTTTCCTTTTTAGTGGCAATTAATTGATCGCCGATATAGGCATTAACGACCTTATCTTGAAAGACCTGACGAACCCGCATATAGAAGGTGACCTTTTCATCGACGTTTTTCATGGCAACCTGTTGCGGCACAACATAACCGATACCGTCGCCGTTGGTGGTTGTAAAGGTAATCTCGGTATCGAGATCGCCTTTGATATATTTTGCTGCGCCCTTACCGGCCAGAACTGCTTCTTCGCTGACAAAATCGACCAGGTCATGAACATGAACCACATTTCCGCAGGCAAAAACACCAGGCATCGAGGTCTGACGCATTTCACCGACAATCGCACCGTTAGTCCGGTTGTCCATAACAACACCGGCATTACGGGTAATTTCATTTTCGGGGATTAAGCCAACCGAAAGCAGCAGGGTATCACAGGGAATATATTCTTCGGTGCCGGGAATCACTTTTAGTTTTTCATCAACCTTGGCAACTGTTACGCCTTCTAATCGATCCTTACCATGAATAAAGGTGATGGTATGGCTAAGTTTTAAGGGGATATCATAATCATCCAGACACTGAACAATGTTTCGAACCAAACCGTTGGAGTAGGGCATCAGTTC
>Ga0194137_10001399_pt1 | contig 14733 bp, 10 predicted proteins | sample TARM_MetaG_T3_14_FD_134025 | JGI IMG/M metagenome (GOLD analysis project Ga0194137, IMG submission 134025) | Freshwater microbial communities from Pennsylvania, USA, analyzing microbe dynamics in response to fracking - TARM_MetaG_T3_14 (version 2) | ecosystem: Environmental > Aquatic >... | reverse complement strand
TACCCGACGCTGAAGGGCGTCATGACCTGGTCCATCAACTGGGACAAGAAGGACGGGCAGTCCTTCTCTACCGGGGTGCGCAACGCGCTCAACGCCCTGCCCTGATGTGCAGCCGGCGCCGGCGGCCGACAGCCACCGGCGCCCCCCCCCCCGCGGGTTCGCCCGTTCCTGAGTTCGGCCACAGGGCCGTATTGCCGTGCGGGGCTTTGCTCGCTCAAGGTTGAAATCGCTTTCACGCTGCCGGCACAGGCAGCCGGGCACCACCACCCTTGTTGGAGACAAACGCATGAGATTGCTTCGATCCCTCACCCGGCCCGCCCTGGCCGGCCTGCTCACCGCAGCAGCCACCCTCGTCCACGCCCAGGGCTGGCAACTGATCTGGAGTGACGAGTTCAACGGCAGCATCGGGCCGAGCTGGGTCTTCGAGACCGGCGCCGGCGGCTGGCAGAACTGGACCACCATCTCGCACACCGTCAATATCAATGCCGGCACCTACAACGTCGGCGTGTTTGCGCAGCAGGGCGGCTGGAATCTGAACTGGATCCGTTTCACGAAGATCTGAAACTTGCGGGCCGAGCGCCGGGCCTGCCAAGCCGGCCCGCGTAGGGCGATGTGCTTGCCGGTCAATCCGACAAGCATCGCCTGCCACACGCGAGACGCATGTGGCGTTCGAGCCGTCCAAGCTCGCGCAGGCGAGCTTGGAGCCGCGGCTCTCACCCCCTTGGGGGCTGAGGCCGGACACATGGCGCCAGTCGGCGGCATCTGCCTGCCCAAGAGCTGCGCCACTGGCGCAGCGCGGTCTGCAAGACCGACTGGCCCGGCCCGCGTTTAGCGCGGCCGGTCGGGCGAGGGGCGGACAGCCTTGCCGCCCCTACACTCGCGGCTTGCCTCGCCCACTTCCGATGAGCCCCAAGCCGACCCCCGCCAAGAAAGCGCCTTCAACCCGTCCCGACGGCGTGGTCACGCTGGAGCAGGTGGCGGAACTGGCCGGCGTGTCGCCAAGCACGGTGTCGCGCATCCTGAACGGCACGGCGGCCGTCAGCCAGGCTAAGAAGGACGCGGTGGAGGCGGCCATCCAGGAGCTGGGCTTCCGGCCCAATCCGGTGGCGCGCGGCCTGGCCGGTGGCAAGACCCTGTCCGTCGGCGTCGTCACGCAGATCATCTCCAGCCCGTTCTACGGCGAGGCCCTGCTCGGCATCGAGCGCGAGCTTGAGCGCGCCGGCTATGTACCCCTCTTCGTGTCCGGCAACTGGCATGAGGACGACGAGCGCAAGGCCATCGAGACCCTGCTGTCGCGCCGCGTCGACGGCGTCATCGTGCTGGCCGGCCGCATCTCGGATGCCGAGCTGATCAAGGTGTCGGACACTCTGCCCGTCGTCGTCGTCGGCCGTCAGCTGTCCGGGCCGCAGCTCTTCAGCTTCAGCTTCGACAACCGCACCGGCGCACGCCTGGCCACCCAGCATCTGATCGACCAGGGCCACCGCCGCATCGCCTTCGTCGCCGGCGACCTGATGCACGACGACGCGGTTGAACGCCAGAACGGCTATTTCGAAGCCCTGGCCGCGGCCGGCATCCCGGTCGACCAGAACCTCATCGTGCAGAGCGACTACACCGAGGCCGGCGGCATGTTGTCGGTGACGCGGCTGCTGGAGCGCGATGCTCATTTCACGGCCCTGTTCGCCTCCAACGACCAGATGGCCATCGGCGCCTGCCTCGGGCTGCACCGCCGCAACCTGCGCGTGCCCGACGACGTGTCCCTCGTCGGCTTCGACGACCTCATCATGGCCCGCTACTCCATGCCGCCGCTGACGACGGTGCGCCAGTCGGTCTACGAGATCGGTGTCGAGGCCGCCACCGCCATGCTGGAAATGCTGCGCGGCGGCAAGCCCAAGGCCCAACTGCCCGAGCCCGAGCTCGTCGTGCGCGAGAGCACGCGCCGCATGCAGCGCTAGCGAGCACACCACCCAACGAGGGTCGGCCAGGCGAACTGGCATCGGACACAAGCCGTCCCTGCGGGCCGCTTGTGCCTATGGAAGCCCAAGGGCCTCCGGCCCATGGCAGACCTAGCGCTCGGCCCGAAATCCAAACAGACACATCCGTCGGGTGAAGCCACGACTGTTGTTCGGCCCGGGTAAACCATGTGGTCGATCCTTGGGCCTCGACGCATGATCAACTTGAAAGCGCTTTCATTGCTTTCAGCAAGTCACCGCTTTTCAACCCAGAACTACCCCTAGAGCCCCGTTATTGCACGCCGCCTCCCATGGGAGCGGTCCCATTGATGGCCGTCCGGGATAGCCCGCCTCAGCCTCGTTGCGCGTTGCCGACAAGCCGCGGACCGAGGGTGTTGCCTAGGTTGAAAGCGCTGCCAATGGCATATGCTTGAAAGCGCTTTCAGCTCGTCATCGAGCGTCACCGACAAGACCACAACTCTGGAGACAAGTGAATGAGACAGCCCCGTCCTGCCCTTCGCCTCACGACCCTGGCCACGGCCAGCGGCCTGCTGTTTGCCAGCGCCGCGGCGCTCGCTCAAGGCGGCCCTGGCCAGGGCCCCGCGCAAGGCCCCAACGCCGGCCCCACGCCGGCCACCTCGGTGCCCCAGGCGCTGGCCAGCACGACGCAGCTGGAAACGGTCATCGTGACCGGCATCCGCCAATCCCTGGAGACCTCGGTCAACCTGAAGCGCTCGTCATCGGGCCTGGTCGACGGCATCGTGGCCGAGGACATCGGCAAGTTCCCCGACACCAACCTGGCTGAATCGCTGAGCCGCATCAGCGGCGTGTCCATCGACCGCAGCAACGGCGAAGGCACGCGCGTCACCGTGCGCGGCATGGGCCCCGACTTCAATCTGGTGCTGCTCAATGGTCGCCAGATGCCCGGCGCCAGCCTTGACGGCAGCGCCCCGAGCTCGCGCTCCTTCGACTTCTCCAACCTCGCCTCCGACGGTGTGGCGGCCCTGGAGGTCTACAAGACCAGCCGCGCCAGCAGCCCGACCGGCGGCATGGGCGCCACCATCAACATCCGCACGCCCCGCCCCTTCGACACCAAGGCAACCGTCGCCCAGGTCGGCGTCAAACTGGTCAGCGACCAGTCCGCCCGCCGTCTGCCCGGCGAAGAGCAGGGCAAGAACGCCACGCCCGAACTGAACGGCATCTACAGCACGGTGTCCAACGACGGCACCTTCGGCATCGCCCTGATGGGCACCTACCAGGTGCGCGACTCCGGCTACTCGCAGGCCAACGTCAGCAGCGGCTGGAAGAGCTTCGACGGCATCGTCGACAACGACTGGAGCGGCTCGCATGCCGCCTGGGGCGGCCTGCCCCCGGCCTCGTCGGGCGCCATCAAGAACCGCCCGGGTCCGAACTCCATCTACAGCGTGCCGCAGAACCTGAACTACTCGTTCACCGGCGTGCACCGCGAGCGCCTGAACGGCCAGCTCGTCATGCAGTTCAAGCCCACCAAGGACCTGGTCGGCACGCTGGACTTCGTCATGTCGGAGCAGAAGTTCCGCCAGCGCCGCAACGACATCTCCGCCTGGTTCAACTATGGCGGCCAGTTCGGCGAATACCAGACCGGCTCACCATCCTCGCCCATCATCTACGGCGAGCACATGACCAACCAGGACGTGGCCATGGGCGCGTCCCGCATCCAGACCAAGAACAAGAACCAGCAGATCGGTCTGAACCTGAAGTGGAAGGCCACCGACGCGCTGAGCTTCGACCTGGATGCCCACCGCTCCACCGCCACCTCGGGGGCCGACGACCCGCTGGGCACCTCGGTCACGCTGGGCACGGCCTCGATGAACCGCGGCGACACCTCCGTCGACTTCAGCAACAAGTTCCCGGTGCTGATGATCAAGGGCGGCGCACTGGATCCGACCCTACAGGAACTGCAGGGCTCGGTGTTCGGCAACAGCTACCAGAAGAACGAGGTCAGCCAGCTGCAGACCAAGGGCAACTGGAAGATCAACGGCGACAGCAGCCTGGACTTCGGCCTGTCGCTGACCGAAGTGAAGAACCGCTCGGCCTTCGCCAACGTGCAGCGCGACACCTGGGGCGCCGGTGCCGCCGGCGGCCCTGCCGCCATGCCGCACGACATCTGGCATGCCGACTCCATCAGCAAGTACTTCAGCCGCATCCCGGGCTCGAACGATCCGCGCCTGTTCAACAACTTCTTCTACTTCAACTTCGAGGACGTGCGCGCGGCGGCCATCAAGGCCGTGGGTTCCGATGCCCTGCTGAAAGCCTCCTTCAACTTCACGGACGACTATCACACGACGGAAAAGTCGCAGGCCGTCTTCGGCCAGTACAACCTGGCCTGGGATTGGGGCGTGCCCATGGAACTCGCCGCCGGCCTGCGCTACGAGCGCACCAAGGTGCACTCGCCGAGCGTCGAGTCCGTTCCTGGAAGCGTGGCCTGGGTGTCCGCCAACGAGATTCCCATCACCTTCAACGGCACGACGAACGCCTCGCGTGACGGCAAATATGACTATGCCCTGCCCTCCATCGACTGGGCGGTCGACGTGACGCCCGACACCAAACTGCGCGCCAGCTACGGCAAGACCATCGGTCGCCCGGGCTGGAACGCCATCCAGGGCGGCCGCACCTTGAACGGCCTGGCCCGCATCGACGGCGGCTCGGGCTCAGTGGGCAACCCCGACCTGAAACCGCTGCAATCCACCAACCTCGACTTCTCGGCCGAGTACTACTACGCCAAGAGCAGCTACCTGGCGGCGAGCTACTTCCGCAAGTCCATCAAGGACTACAACGAAGCCATCATCGCCCCGCAGACCATTCCCGGCGTGACGACGCCCATCGGCGGCGCCTACTACCAGCAGGCCATCCAGGCGGGCCATTGCGCCGCCAGCGATTCGGGTTGCATCCGCGACTACATCTTCGCCAACTTCGCGGGCCAGCCGGGCGTGAACGCCGCCGCCAAGACCATCACCGCGCAGCCGGGCGACCCGCTGCTGGTGTTCCAGATGGGCACTTTCCAAAACAACCAGCGCACCAGCAAGCTCAACGGCATCGAGCTGAACGCCCAGCACATCTTCGGCAACAGCGGCTTCGGCGTGTCGGCCAACTTCACCAAGGTCCGCTCCAACCTCAGCTACGACAACAACAAGACGGGCGCGCAGACCAACGTGCTGGTCGGCCTCGGCGACTCCGGCAACCTGGTGGGCTTCTTCGAGAACGAGACCTACACGGCGCGCCTGGCATACAACTGGCGAGGCCAGTTCCTGGCTGCCAACTTCGGCGGCACCGACGGCGCGCAGCCGCTGTACGTGGAGCCCTATGGCCAGTTCGACCTGAGCCTGGGCTACAACTACAACCAGCGCCTGCGCTTCCAGTTCGAAGCCATCAACCTGACCGACCAGTACACCCGTACGCATCTGCGCAACGAGAACCAGGTGGGTGCCGTCACCCAGCTGGGCCGTCGCATCATGATCGGCGCGCGCTACAAGTTCTGATCACCCGCCGCCTCGTCAAGGAAGGTCCGGAGCCTGCGGGTCTTCCTTGTCAGGCACAGTCTGGTTCGGCGGCGCTCGCGCTCTGGGGTGCCGTCCTTGTTCGCCGTTTGGCGAGGCCGCGCGAGCGGCTTTTTTTGTTGGCCCCTCGCCCAGCACGCCCTGCTGGACGCAGGCTGTCTGGTCGGTCCCCGAGGGAACGGCGATGAACGCAGACTGACTGTTGACATGAGTGATCGAATTCAGGAAGTGGTGGTGCTGGGCGGTGGCTCGGCGGGCTGGCTGGTGGCGGGACTGCTGGCGGCCGAGCGCGGCGACCTGCGCATCACGCTGATCGAATCCAGCGACGTGCCGACCATCGGTGTCGGCGAAGGCACTTGGCCGTCCATGCGCGACACCCTGCGCCGCATCGGCCTGTCCGAGCCCGAGTTCATCCGCCGCTGCCAGGTCTCCTTCAAACAGGGCTCGCGCTTCGACGGCTGGGCCCGAGGCGGCGCCGGCGCTGACGGCGATCGCTACTACCACCCCTTCATGCTGCCCGTCGGCTACGGCGACGTCGACCTCGTCCAGCCCTGGCTCGCCACCCAGGGTCAGCGCCCCTTTGCCGATGTCGTCAGCCCTTCGGTGCAGGTCTGCGAGGCGGGCCGCGCACCCAAGCAGGTGCAGACGCCCGAGTTCGCCGCCGTCGCCAACTACGCCTATCACTTCGACGCCGGCCTGTTCGGCCAGCTGCTGCGCGAGCATGCGATCACCAAGCTCGGCGTCCGGCACGTCATCGACCATGTCGATGCCGTCATTCCCGTTGAGAACGGCGACATCGCCGCCCTGCGGACCCGAGAGCACGGCGACCTGAAGGCTGATCTCTTCATCGACTGCTCAGGCCTCGCGGCTCGCCTCATCGGCCAGCATTTCGGCGTGGCGCTGAAGAGCGAGCGCGACGTCCTCTTCAACGACGCCGCCCTGCCGGTGCAAGTGCCCTATGCCAGGGCCGACGCGCCGCTGGCTTGCGTCACCATCGCCACTGCCTGGGCCAAGGGCTGGATCTGGGACATAGCCCTGCCCTCGCGCCGCGGCGTCGGCTGCGTCTACTCGCGCGTCCACGCCAGCGACGACGATGCCCATGCCGCGCTGCAGGCCTATCTGGACGCCACCGACGCACCCACCGAGCGGCCCGAACCGCGCTCCATCCGCTTCGACCCCGGCTACCGCGAGAAGTTCTGGGTGCGCAACTGCGTCGCCATCGGCCTGTCCGCCGGCTTCATCGAACCGCTGGAAGCCTCGGCCCTGGCCCTGGTCGAGTTGTCGGCCCAGCGCCTGTGCGACGAGCTGCCGATGACGCGCGCCAGCATGGATGCCGTCGCCCGCCGCTTCAACGAGGACTTCAGCTATCGCTGGGCCCGCGTCATCGACTTCCTGAAGCTGCATTACGCGCTGACCCAGCGCGACGACAGCGACTACTGGCGCGCCCACCGCGACCCGGCCAGCTGGCCCGACCGCCTGCGCGAACTGCTGCCGCAATGGCGGCTGCGCGCGCCGGCCCGCCATGACTTCGGCCGCATCGACGAGGTCTTCCCCTCGGCCAGCTACCAGTACGTGCTCTACGGCATGGGTTTCCGCCCTGACACCCAGCCCCCGTCCGCCGCCAAACTCCAGGCAGCCCAGGCCGCCTTCGACGAGGCCGCCCGCCAGGCCCGCCGCTTCGTGCCTGCCCTGCCCGGTCACCGCGCCCTGATCGACCATATCCACAAGACCGAGACATGACCCGTCCCGCCCTGCTCGACAACGTCACGCACAGAAACCTGCGCATCCACACGGAGCGCTCCGCCGCCCTGGGCGACGCCCGCCAGTCGGCTCTGGCCCTGCCCGCCGAGTTCCGCCATCTGCAGGCCCACTACCCCATCGTCTTCCAGCATGTCGAAGGCGATGCAGGCTTCCAGCCCGTGGTGCTGCTCGGCCTCGAGGAAGACCAGAACCTCTACCTGCGGGACGGCAGCTGGGCCGCACCCATCCTGCCCATGGCCCTGCAGCGCGACCCCTTCATGATCGGCCGCGGCCCCGACGACAGCCTGCAGCTGCACATCGACATGGACAGCCCGCGCATCGTCAAGCCAGAGGAGGGCGAGGTCGGCACCGCCCTCTTCATGCCGCATGGGGCTTTTAGCGACTACCTCGACCACATCGTCCAGCTGATGGAGCATCTGCACGCCCAGGCCCAGCAGCTGCCGGTCTTCATCGAAGCCCTGACCCGCCACCAGCTGCTGGAGCCCTTCGTCATCGACATCGAGACGCCGGGCAGCGAACCGGGCCGGCTGACCGGCCTCTTCACCATCCACGAGGAACGCCTGGCGGCCCTGCCCGGTGCGGCGCTGGAGGCCCTGGCCCGCGAAGGCCATCTGCTGCCCATCTACATGCAGATTGCCTCGTTGCAGCAACTGCAGGGCCTGGTCGAGCGACAAAGCCGCCTTTGAACATGCAAGCAGTACCGGCCTGGAACGGGGCGTTCGACCCGAACAACTTGCCCGCCGAGCTGCTGACCGGCGACCGGCCCCATGTCTTGCGCGGTGCCTTCGCGCATTGGCCGGTGGTGCAGGCGGCACGCCAGTCCGACGAAGCCCTGGCCCGCTATCTGATGGGCTTCTACAACGGCATGCGCATCGGCCTCTTCCAGCTTGAACCCGAGGCCCGCGGCCGCGTCTTCTACGCCGACGAGACCCTCACCGGCTTCAATTTCTCGCGCTACAGCGCGACGCTGGACCAGGTCCTGAGCGGCCTACTGGGCCTGGCTGCAACCGTCGAGCCGCCCGCCCTCTACGTCGGTTCGACGACGGTGGAAGCCGTGCTGCCCGGCTTCCTGGAGGCCAACGTCATGGGCCTGGGCGAGCGCGATGCCCTGGTGAGCCTGTGGCTGGGCAACCGCACCCGCATCGCCGCCCACTACGACCTGCCGGACAACCTCGCCGTCGTCGCTGCCGGCCGGCGCCGCTTCATCCTCTTCCCCCCCGAGCAGATCCACAACCTCTACATGGGACCGCTGGACCCGACGCCCGCCGGCCAGCCGGTCAGCCTGGTCGACTTCTCCCAGCCCGACTTCGACCGCTTCCCCCGCTTCGCTCAGGCCCTGGAGGCCGGCATGGTGGCCGAGCTCGAACCCGGCGACGCCCTCTTCATCCCCAGCATGTGGTTCCACCACATCGAGGGGCTGGAGCCGGTCAATCTCCTCATCAATGCCTGGTGGCGCCAGACGCCCGACCACGTCGACTCGCCGCTGGCCACGCTGCGCCTGGCCCTGATGACACTGCGCGACCTGCCCGAGAAGGAGCGCCGCGTCTGGCAGCACCACTTCCAGCATTTCATCTTCGGCGCCGACGACACGACCTGGGCCCACATTCCGGAGGCCGCGCGTGGCCTCCTCGGCCCCATCGACGAGACCCTGTCGCGCCAGGCCCGCGCGCAACTCCTGACCCAACTCAAGCGATGAACACCACCAAGCCCTTCAACCGCGTCGTCATCGCCGGTGGCGGCACTGCCGGCTGGATGATGGCCGCGCTAATGAGCAAGCTGCTCGGCAAGCGCCTGGACATCAAGCTGATCGAGTCCGAGGAGATCGGCACGGTCGGCGTCGGCGAGGCCACCATCCCGGCCCTGCATACCTTCCACAACCTGCTTGGCATCAACGAGGCCGAGTTCATGGCGGCCACCAATGCCACCTTCAAGCTCGGCATCAACTTCGAGGGCTGGAAGGACATCGGCCAGGACTATTTCCACTCCTTCGGCACGACGGGCAACGACCACTGGAGCGCCGGCTTCCAGCACTTCTGGCTCAAGGGCCGCGCCGAAGGCCTGGCCAGGACCTATACCGACTACAACCCCGAGACGGTGGCCGCCCACGCCAACCGCTTCGCCCATGTGCCGCGCAACGGCCTGAACTACGCCTACCACCTGGACGCCGGCCGCTACGCCAGATACCTGCGCGCCATGAGCGAGACGAATGGCGTGCAGCGCATCGAAGGCAAGATCGCCGCCGTGCTGATGGACGGCCCGCAAGGGAAGGATGGCGACGTCACCGCCCTGCAGATGCAGGATGGCAGCCGCATTGACGGCGACCTCTTCATCGACTGCACGGGCTTTCGTTCCATGCTGCTCGGCGAGACCCTGGGCGTGGGCTATGAGGACTGGTCGCACTGGCTGCCCTGCGACCGCGCCGTGGCCGTGCAGACCGCCTCAGTCCGCGAGGCCTGGCCCTACACCCGCTCCATCTGCCACCCCTTCGGCTGGCAATGGCGCATCCCGCTGCAGCACCGTGTCGGCAACGGCCTGGTTTACAGCAGCAAGGAACTGGCCGATGCCGACGCGCCCGAGGTGCTGAAGCAGAACGTCGAGGGCGAGCTGCTGATCCAGCCGCGCGTGCTGAAGTTCACCCCCGGCCAGCGCCACAAGGTCTGGCACCGCAACTGCATCGCCGTGGGCCTGGCCAGCGGCTTCATCGAGCCGCTGGAATCCACCAGCATCCACCTCATCCAGCGCTCGGCCATCCGGCTGATGCAGCTGTTCCCCACGGGTGGCATCAATCCGGCCGACGTGGAGGAGTTCAACCGCCAATGCGAGCGCGAGCTGATCCACATCCGCGACTTCATCGTCCTGCACTACCACGTCACCAACCGCAGCGACTCCGGCCTGTGGAACCATGTGCGCACGATGGAAGTGCCCGCCACGCTGAAGCACCGCATCGAGCTGTTCCGCGAAAGCGCCCGCGTCTTCCGCCCCAGCGACGAGCTGTTCGCCGAGAACTCCTGGGTCCAGGTCATGATGGGCCAAGGCATCACGCCCGCGAGCTACCACCCCGTGGCCGACCTGATGGGGCGCCAGGAACTCAGCAACTTCCTCGGCGACATCCAGGCCAAGGTGTCGCGCACCGTGGCCGGCCTGTCCGGCCATCAGGCCTATGTCGAGCAGCTCTGCGCGCCCTATCGAAACGCGACGACGGCCCAGCTGGCGGCCACGCCGCTGCGGGCTTGAAACCCCTACGCAACGCCCAAGATTTCCGAACGGCTCACAATCACGTCCATCATGAAGCTCAACCACACGATCCAAGCCCGCCTCAACACCTGAAGCGCCCTTCGACCGTGTTCGGAAGGCGCCACGCCTTCCGGTCCAGCAAAAAGCAACCCCGGCAGGCTCGTCCCTCCGGGGTTTTGTTTTTCCTGAGTCTTTTCACCATGCGCACCCGCACCTTCGACAAGCTGATCGCCACGATTCCCGAGCGCCGGAGCGCGGCTTCGCTGCGCCTGCGCTTCGGCGTTCCGCCCTCGCGCTAGTCCCGTGGTTCCCCCGGGGCTGGCCACAGTCTCCCGAATCAGGAATCACCATGAACTCGAACAATCTTCGCAACCTGCGCAACATCGGCGTCATCGCCCACGTCGACGCCGGCAAGACCACGACCACCGAACGCATCCTGTTCTACACGGGCGAGAACCATCGCATCGGCGATGTCAATGACGGCAACACCGTCATGGACTTCGATCCCCAGGAACGCGCACGCGGCATCACCATCCACAGCGCGGCCACCACCGTGCACTGGCAGGGCACGCAGATCAACCTGATCGACACGCCCGGGCACATCGACTTCAACATCGAGGTCAAGCGCTCGCTGCGCGTGCTCGACGGTGCAGTCGTCGTCTTCGACGGCGTGGCCGGCGTAGAGCCGCAAACCGAGACCAACTGGCGCCTCGCCGACGACTACCGCGTGCCGCGCATCGCCTTCGTCAACAAGCTGGACCGCACCGGTGCGGACTTCCTTCGCGTCGTCGCGATGATGCAGGAGCGCCTGGGTGCGCGCGTGCTGCCGCTGCAGCTGCCCATCGGTTCCGAAGCCGAGTTCCGCGGCGTGGTGGACCTGCTGGCCATGCAGGCCCTGGTCTGGGACCGCGACGATGCCAAGGCTCCGCTGCGCTTGGCCGAGATTCCCGCTGAGCTGCATGCCGCGGCCCAGGCCGCTCGTGCACGATTGGTGGAAGCCGTCGTCGAACGCGACGACGCGCTGCTGGACGCCTGGCTGCGTGGCGAAAGCCCGTCGGTCGACGCCCTGCGTGCCGGCCTGCGCGCCGCCACCATCGCCAACGAACTCGTACCCGTGCTGGCCGGCTCGGCCTTCCGCAACCGCGGCATCGAGCCGCTGCTGGATGCCGTCGTCGCCTATTTGCCGGCGCCCGGCGAAGCTCCCGGCGCAGCGGACACACACGGCCTGCTGTCGGCCCTGGCCTTCAAGCTGACCGCCGACGACCACGGCGCCATGGTGTTCGTGCGCGTCTACAGCGGCTCGCTGAAGCGCGGCGACATGATCTGGAACGCCAGCACCAGCAGGCCGGAGCGCGTGTCGCGCCTGTACGAGATCCACGCGGACCGCCGCGTCGAACGCGATGAACTTGTCGCGGGCGACATCGCGGGCATCGTCGGCCTGAAGGACGTGCTGACCGGCCACACGCTGGCGGATCGGAAGGACGCGCCGGTGCTGGAAAGCATCGCCGTGCCCGAAGCCGTCATCGACGTGGCCATCGAGGCCCGCCACCAGGAAGGCGCCGCGGCCCTGGCCAAGGGCCTGGGCGTGCTCGTCCGCGAGGACCCGTCCCTGCGCCTGCGCCAGGACGCCGACTCGGGCCAGACATTGTTGTCCGGCATGGGCGAGCTGCAGCTGGAAGTCGCCGTGGAAAAGCTGCGCTCGCGCTTCGGCGTCGAGGTGCAGGTGGGCCGTCCTCAGGTCGCCTATCGCGAAACCATCGCGGCGACGGCCGAGGTCCAGCATGTGCACAAGAAGCAAAGCGGCGGCCCCGGCCAGTTCGCCGAGCTGACGCTGCGCGTGGCGCCGCTGCCGCGCGGCGCGGGCATCCGCTTCGCGAGCACGGTGGTGGGCGGCGCCATCCCGCGCGAGTTCATCCCGGCGGTCGAAGCGGGCATCCGTCGCGCCGCCACAGCCGGCCCGTTCGCGGGCCATCCGCTGGTGGACTTCGAGGCCATGCTGCTGGACGGTAGCGCCCATGTGCGCGACTCGTCCGCCCTGGCCTTCGAACTGGCCGCGGCGGCTGCACTGCGTGAAGCGGTGCTGAAGGCGGCGCCAGTGGTGCTGGAGCCCGTGATGGCCGTCGAGGTCATCACACCCGGCGACTACCTCGGCGACGTCATCGGTGACCTGCTGCGCCGGCGCGGCCATGTGCAGGCCCAGGACGTGCGCGGCAACGCAACCGTCGTGAGAGCCCATGTGCCGCTGGAGCAGATGTTCGGCTACATCGGCCATCTGCGCGCGATCAGTTCCGGTCGCGCGCAGTTCACGATGCAGCTGAGCCACTATGCCGAAGTGGCGACGAAGGCGGCGTTGGCTGCTTGAGTGAAGCGGGGTGTATCGGCCATGGCTGGCTGACACACCCCGTCGTACTTGCAGCTTTGGCCAGGGACAGCTCATTGAGACATCACTCCGATGCTTCCCCAGCGCGCCCCTGGGTGACCGCTGCGCGCATGGCTATCATCACTGGGCCATTTCGGCTTGCCTTTCCCGGAGGGTCCTTCATGAAGAAGCAGAACGTCCTGGTGTCGAGCGCACTGATGCTGATCGCAACGGGTGGGCTCGAAAGCGCCTTGGCAGACAGGCTCAAGGTTGCGCCGCCAAGCGACTACAAGAACGTGCGGCTTGGGCTGTGGGAGATGACCAATGAGATGACGACCGAGGGCGGCCCGAAAGTCGACATGGGTCAGATCCAGGCGCATCTCGCGGAAGACATGAAGGGCATGAGTCCGGAGCAGCGCGCGCGGATCGAGGCAGTGATGCAGCGGCAGGCCGCAAGGTCTGCCGGCGCGCCGACCCGCAGCACCAAGCAGAAATGTTTCACGGCGGCGGACTACGACAAGTTCATGTCCGGCGATCTCAACGAGCATGACCGGGCAGAGCCGAACTGCACGATGAAAGAAGTCAGCCGAACGTCCAGCAAGGTGGTGGTCGAGATGAGCTGCTCCGGTCGAGATAAGGGACAGTTAGCCAAGGCCTCGGGCCGCGGCGATGGCCCGACAGTGATGACCCAGAACGGCACCATGACCTTCGAATTGAAGTCGCCCACCGAGATGGAGAGCCGCTTTCAGATGAGCGCCATGCTCGGCACGGAGCCGATGAAGTCCGACATGAAAATGCACGCGCGCTGGATCTCGGCTGATTGCGGCAAGGTGAAGTGACGGCTTGCAAGGCGAGACCGAGCGCCCAGTCGGTCAAGCCGGCTGGCCCGGCGGCAAGGCGCGAGTCAGCCCAGCCACGGCGAAGGATCGGGGTCCTGAAACGTGTGCGCCGGATCGGTGGGGCCGGGCTATTCTGACGCGGGGGAATTCTCCCGTCCCCATCCGGCGTTTCACCTCACGACGCAGCCCGAGCAGCAGAAGTCAGGGTCGAACAGGTCACTACAGCGACGAGTTCAAGGCGTCACAGCGTTATGCCGGTCATTGACTGTGCGCCACAACCTGCCAAGGGAAGCCGACATGGCGTCAGGGAAAAGCCGCAAATGCTGAATTTCGCGTTGGGCGGTTCCCCACCGGAGCTGTGCTTGATTTGCTGACGTATAAAACTCCACCACATCTGACGCAGCAGACGCGAACTCGGCTTCTAACACCAGCTGGTCCAGCAGAAGGCCTGGTGCATAGCGTCGCAATGCCTCGTCGTGTGCGATCTTCAGCAGGACCGACATCCGACCGCCACGGATCACGATTTCGCTGGCGGCCACTTCGTCATCAATGAGCAGTTCGTAGATCGAGGCGTTGCCCGACTCCGCAAAGCGGGTCAGCATATCGGCGTAGAAGTCGCCTTGCACCGTTCCCAGGGTGACAGCAGTTCCCTGGCCGGACTTCCAACCCTTCCCCTCGAGCGCTGCAAATCGATCCAACCCAGCCAACACATCATGCGTCGTCGACAGGGCGCGAAAGGTGTGCAGACGGTTGTCTTTTCTAAGTCGGTTCCACTTGTTCTTGAGACTGCCACGCAAGTTGCCACTGCGAGCATGCCAAAAGTTGATGAAGTCACCGCAGAGGTCCACACTCAAAGTAGTAGCGTGACGTTTTTCTTCGGAGGTGAAGCCGCTCAGATCAGGGCTGTAAAGGGGGTCTATCGAATACAGATCGGTGATGCCCCGCGAGGTGGTGTAAGTTTTTAGGCGAGGCCGCCCGTAGAGGGTGGCCATCGTGGTCCCGGATAAGGTTGAGGTGCGACCCACCAACCCTTGTCCAAAGGAATACACGATGAC
>Ga0194137_10001396_pt1 | contig 14753 bp, 11 predicted proteins | sample TARM_MetaG_T3_14_FD_134025 | JGI IMG/M metagenome (GOLD analysis project Ga0194137, IMG submission 134025) | Freshwater microbial communities from Pennsylvania, USA, analyzing microbe dynamics in response to fracking - TARM_MetaG_T3_14 (version 2) | ecosystem: Environmental > Aquatic >... | reverse complement strand
GGCGGATCTTGGTCACCTGGCCGACCACCGTGGACAAGGCTTCGATCTTGGCAATCGCCGCTTCGACATTCTTTTCCTGAGTCTGGTGCGTCAGGATGATGATGTCGGCGCGGGTATCGCCTTCTTCCGGCTCCTTCTGCAGCATCGCATCGATGGAGATGGTCGAGTCGGCGAGAATGCGCGTGATGTCGGCCAGCACGCCAGTCTGGTCGTCGACCTGCATGCGCAGGTAATAGCTGGTGGTGACTTCCGACATCGGCAGGATGGGCGTGTCGTTCATCGCATCCGGCTGGAACGCGAGGTGCGGCACGCGATGTCCCGGATCTGCGGTCGCCAGGCGGGTGATGTCGACCAGATCGGCGATCACCGCGGATGCGGTCGGCTCGGAGCCGGCGCCCTTGCCGTAATACAGCGTCGCGCCAACCGCATCGCCCTGCACCAGCACTGCGTTCATCGCACCTTCGACGTTGGCGATCAGGCGCTTGGCCGGGATCAGGGTCGGATGCACGCGCAGCTCAATGCCTTGCGGCGTGCGCTTGGCGATGCCGAGCAGCTTGATGCGGTAGCCGAGCTGTTCGGCGTAGCGGATATCGGTCGCCTGCAGCTTGGTGATGCCTTCCACGTGTGCCTTGTCGAACTGTACCGGGATGCCGAAAGCGATCGCGGACATGATCGTCGCCTTGTGGGCGGCATCCACGCCTTCGATATCGAAGGTCGGATCGGCCTCGGCGTAACCGAGGCGCTGCGCTTCCTTGAGCACGACGTCGAAGTCCAGGCCCTTGTCGCGCATTTCGGACAGGATGAAGTTGGTGGTGCCGTTGATGATGCCGGCCAGCCACTGGATGCGGTTGGCGGTCAGGCCTTCGCGCAGCGCCTTGATGATGGGAATGCCGCCTGCGACCGCCGCCTCGAACGCGACCATCACGCCCTTCTCCTGCGCGGCCCGGAAGATTTCGGTGCCGTGCGTGGCCAGCAGCGCCTTGTTGGCGGTGACCACATGCTTGCCGTTGGCAATGGCTTTCATGACCAGGTCGCGGGCGATGCCGTAGCCGCCGATCAGCTCGATCACGATATCGATGTCGGGGTGATTGACCACCAGGTTGGCGTCATTGACGACTTCGCATTCGCCGTTGGTCAGCTCCTTCGCACGCTCGGTGTTGAGATCCGCCACCATCGTAATCTGAATGCTGCGGCCGGCGCGGCGCGTAATTTCTTCCTGATTGCGCTTCAAGACATTGAATGTGCCGGAACCTACGGTACCGATGCCTAACAGACCAACTTTGATGGGTTTCATAGCGTTTGATATTGGATGAATTGCGGGACAGAGCGCCGGCTTGCGACAGCTCCCTGGTGACTACTTGGTTGGCGGCATGACGGTGCATGCCGCCCCGTTCGACGCCGGCCGTGGCGCTGGGTACCGGCCGGCGAACAGTTTGCTCAAGCCGTTCCGTGGCGGCGGCGATAGCCTTCGAGAAAGCGGGAAATGCGGCCGACGGCTTCCGTCAGGTCGTCGGAATTCGGCAGGAATACGACGCGGAAGTGATCGGGACTGATCCAGTTGAAGCCGGTTCCCTGCACGATCAGCACCTTCTCTTCCGCCAGCAGCTCGTAGGCGAATTTCTGGTCGTCGTCGATCGGATAGATCTTCGGATCGAGCTTGGGGAACATGTAGAGCGCCGACTTGGGCTTGACGCAGGTGACGCCCGGAATCTCGGTCAGCAGCTTGTGCGCGAGGTCGCGCTGCTTCAGCAGGCGCCCGCCCGGGCCGACGAGATCATTGATGCTCTGGTAGCCGCCGAGCGCCGTCTGGATCGCGTACTGCCCCGGCGCATTGGCGCACAGGCGCATCGACGCCAGCATGTTCAAACCTTCGATATAGTCCTTGGCTGGCTTCTTGTCGCCGGAAACCACCATCCAGCCGGCGCGATAACCGCAGGAACGGTAGTTCTTGGACAGGCCGTTCAAGGTGATGAAGAGCACATCGTCGGCAAGCGACGCGATCGAGGTGTGGGTCTCGCCGTCGTACAGGGTTTTGTCGTAGATCTCGTCGGCGAAGACGATCAGATGATGCTGGCGGGCGACGTCGACGATCTGCTGCAGCACCTCCACCGGATACAGCGCGCCGGTCGGGTTGTTCGGGTTGATGACGACGATCGCCTTGGTGTTGGGCGTGATCTTCTTCTTGATGTCCTCGATGTCGGGCAGCCAGCCCGACTGCTCGTCGCAGACGTAGTGCACCGGCTTGCCGCCGGACAGGCTGACCGCCGCCGTCCACAGCGGATAATCGGGCGCCGGCACCAGCACTTCATCGCCGCTGTTGAGCAGCGCGTTCATGCCCATGACGATCAGTTCCGAGGCGCCGTTGCCGATATAGATATCCTCGATTGTCACGCCGGAAATCTTCTTTTCCTGCGTGTAGTGCATGATGGCCTTGCGCGGCGCGAACATGCCCTTGGAATCGGTATAGCCGGCGGCGTTGCCCATGTTGATGATCATGTCATGCACGATTTCATCGGGCGCATCGAAGCCGAAGACGGCCAGGTTGCCGATGTTGAGCTTGATGATCTTATGGCCTTCTTCTTCCATCTGCTTGGCTTTTTCCAAGACAGGACCACGGATGTCGTAACAGACGTCTGCCAGCTTTCTGGATTTTTGAATCGGTCGCACTCGAGCAATCCCTTGTAGTTAATGCAAGACTTGGGATGCAATGGTGCACCGCCAAAAACGCCCATTTTGCCCAAAGCAACCCGTTTTATCAATGCGTTCCCGGCCCCGCAAACGGCGAAAGGCTACAATGCCCGAAGTTTTTTCCATTCGTTGCCGGAAATCTAAGCCGTTTCGCTTGTCTATCGCACCATGAAACTTCACACCACGCCGACCCAGCATTATCAAACCGTCACACGCTACGAAGACCACGCCGTGGAGATCAATGCGGTCAATTTCAATTACAGCCTGATCGTTCTTCCGGAAATACCGCCCGTGCAATGGCCGGTGACTTCCTTCGACGCCTTGACGCAGGACAATTTCGCTCAGATCGAGGCCGCGCATCCCGACGTGGTCATCCTCGGCACCGGCAAGCGGCAGCGGTTCATCCATCCGCGCCTCGTGGCTTCCCTGACAGGCAAGCGGATCGGCGTCGAATGCATGGATAACGCTGCGGCCTGCCGCACCTACAACATCCTGATGGGCGAAGGCCGCAAGGTCGCGCTGGCGCTCATTTTCGAGTAGGCGTTCCCGCCTGCTCTTCCGTCTTGACCATCCTCGCAGCGCAATCAGGCCGGAACACTCCCGCGTCCGGGGCGCGACAACTTGAAATGCGGCAACTCATCCCCATGTCGTTTGGACATTCCCGGGCGAGCGCATCAGGAAAACCAGCCGGAACAGTTGGCCTGCGCAGAAGACAAAGGAATTCGACTGCATTTCACGAGCGTCCGGCAGCACTGCAAACCTTTTCAAAGCGAATGAAAGTTCGCTAACATCCGGGGTTGCGCTGCTGCTACCGACGGCAACGCCGACGCTCAACCGTCGCCACCAGCGACCACATACCGGATCAGGAGACCAACGTGGCCGAAAGCCCATCTGCATTGAATTTGACCGCACCCGAATTTTCCGCCCCGATGACAAGCGAGAAGACCTTCAGCTTGTCCGATTACAAGGGCAAGACCGTCGTGCTTTACTTCTATCCCAAGGACAATACGCCGGGCTGCACGACAGAAGGCTTGCAGTTCCGCGATCTCTACCCGCAGTTCCAGGCTGCCAATGCCGAGATCTTCGGCATCAGCAGGGACAGCCTCCGTTCACACGAAGGCTTCAAGGCAAAGCTCGATCTGCCCTTCGAACTCATCTCGGATCCGGATGAAAAGGTCTGCAATTTGTTCGATGTCATGAAGATGAAAAACATGTACGGTAAACAGGTACGCGGAGTTGAACGTACGACATTTATCATTGACGGCAGCGGGAAGTTGGTGAAAGAATGGCGTGGAGTAAAGGTGCCCGGGCACGTGGACGAAGTCCTCGAGTTTGTGAAGGCGCTTGCGTAGAGAACATATACAGAACACATTGAATCTAAAAGCTTTTTCTCTCAGAAGGCCGTTTGTGGAAGAGGCATCGAGCCTCCCCCTCAAACGGCCTTTTTGCTTCGCGGTTTCCGTCTTCTCCTTCTCTCAACCTCAACCCGCAGTAAAAGCCTGCAGCAGCTGTTTAACCTCCGACAAGCCGTCAATTCAACATTTTCTAGACTGAGGTCCTGATGCCACTGCCAAAATTACCGACCAAACCAGGAACATTACTCTCTCCGCAAGACTATCCGAAGGCAGAGAAAGGCAAATCGGTAAAACCTGTGATGACGCTGGTTGAATCCATTCCCCAAGCTACCGAAGACGCCCCGCCTCAGGCACGTGCCCGCACTACCGAGAAGGCACCGGCAGCCAAGACCCGCACCACCAAGCCCAAGGCAGTCGAAACGCTGATCAAGTCGGGCACCGGCCGCACGGCCGACAAGCAGGGCCTGACCAAGCTGTTCGTGCTGGATACCAACGTGCTGATGCACGATCCGACTTCGCTGTTCCGCTTCGAGGAACACGACGTCTACCTGCCCATGATGACGCTGGAGGAACTCGACAACCACAAGAAGGGCATGTCCGAGGTCGCGCGCAATGCGCGCCAGGTGTCGCGTTCGCTGGATGCGCTGGTGGCGGGCGTCGCGGAACACGAAATAGAAACAGGCATTCCGCTGTCCAAGCTCGGCAACAAGGATGCCAAGGGCCGCCTGTTCTTCCAGACGACCTTGCAGAATATCGAATTGCCCGAGGGTCTGCCTCAGGGCAAGGCGGACAACCAGATCCTGGGCGTGGTGCGCGCGCTCGAAGCCCAGTATCCGGGACGCCAGGTGGTACTGGTGTCGAAGGACATCAACATGCGCATCAAGGCGCGTGCGATGGGCCTGCCGGCGGAAGAATACCTGAACGATCACGTTCTCGAAGATACCGACCTGCTTTACTCGGGCATCGTGCAGCTGCCCGACGATTTCTGGAACAAGCATGCCAAGGGCATGGAATCCTGGCAGGAAAACAAGCACGGCACGGGCTACACCTTCTATCGGGTCACCGGCCCGGTCGTGCCCTCGCTGCTGGTCAACCAGTTCGTCTTCCTGGAGCCGAACAACGGCGAAGCCTCCTTCTACGGACAGGTCAAGCAGATCAACGGCAAAACCGCTGTCCTGCAGACGCTGCGCGATTACACCCATGGCAAGAACGGCGTCTGGGGCGTCACCGCCCGCAACCGCGAGCAGAACTTCGCGTTGAACCTGCTGATGAATCCGGAGTGCGATTTCGTCACCCTTCTCGGCCAGGCCGGCACCGGCAAGACACTGCTCGCCTTGGCAGCGGGCCTGGCGCAAGTCCTGGAAACCAAGCTCTACAACGAGATCATCGTCACCCGCGTCACCGTGCCGGTCGGAGAAGACATCGGTTTCCTGCCGGGTACGGAAGAAGAAAAGATGTCGCCGTGGATGGGCGCGTTCGACGACAACCTGGAAGTGCTGAACAAGTCCGACAACGATGCCGGCGAATGGGGACGTGCCGCCACGCAGGACCTGATCCGTTCACGCATCAAGATCAAGTCGCTCAACTTCATGCGCGGCCGGACCTTCGTCAACAAGTTCCTGATCATCGATGAAGCGCAGAACCTGACGCCGAAACAGATGAAGACGCTCGTCACGCGTGCCGGCCCGGGGACCAAGATCATCTGCCTCGGCAACATCGCGCAGATCGACACGCCCTATCTCACCGAAGGTTCAAGCGGCCTGACCTACGTGGTGGACCGCTTCAAGGGATGGTCGCACAGCGGGCATGTCACTCTGGCGCGCGGCGAACGCTCCCGTCTTGCCGATCATGCGAGCGACGTGCTGTAAGGCCGGATACGCCTGTTAGGGCTTCGGCTCCGTCCAATAAAAAAGCCTGCATGTCGAATGCAGGCTTTTTTGTTTGCTTGATGGTGTGCGTTACAGGATCTTGGTGCCGATCCACCATGCGATTGCTGCGACAAACGCGGATGCGGGAATCGTGAAGACCCATGCCCAGACGATGTTGCCGGCGACACCCCAGCGAACCGCCGACATCTTGCGCGACGAACCCACGCCGACGATGGCGCCGGTAATGGTATGCGTCGTCGAGACCGGAATGCCGAGTGCGGTTGCGAGGAAGAGCGTAATGGCCCCCCCGGTCTCCGCGCAGAAACCGCCTACCGGCTTGAGCTTGGTGATCTTCTGGCCCATGGTTTTCACGATGCGCCATCCGCCGAACAGCGTACCCAGGCCGATGGCACCGTAGCAGCTGAGGACCACCCACATCGGCAAGGCGTCATGCGTCGTCGAGTAGCCGGCGGCGATGAGCAGCATCCAGATGATACCCATGGTTTTCTGGGCATCATTGCCGCCGTGGCCAAGACTGTACATCGAGGCGGAGACCAACTGCATGCGGCGGAACCATTTGTCCACGCGCTGCGGCGTCGACCGCACGAAGAGCCAGGACACCAGCACCATCATGATGGAGCCGAAGACGAATCCAAGCAGCGGTGACAGCACGATGAAGGAAATGGTCTTGATCAGACCCGACGAAATGAGCGAACCGGTGCCTGCCTTGGCAACGGCAGCGCCGACCAGACCGCCGATCAGCGCATGGGAGGACGATGAGGGAATGCCGTAATACCAGGTCAGTACGTTCCAGAAAATGGCGCCGACCAGCGCGCCGAAGACCACATAATGATCGACCACCGACGGCTCGATCGTGCCCTTCCCGACTGTACTGGCCACCTTCAGCTGAAAGAAGAAGATCGCGACGACATTGAAAAAGGCCGCCATTGCAACGGCATGCTGAGGCTTCAGCACGCCGGTCGACACCACGGTAGCGATCGCATTGGCGGCGTCATGGAAGCCGTTCATGAAATCGAACAGCAATGCCAGCGCAATCAGGAACGCAAGTGTATAGATACTGATTTGAAGGGTATTCATGGAGTTCTTTTATTCTTCAGTGACAGACGCTGCGCTTTCCGTACGGGCGCGCAGCGACAATGCCCTTGTCTGCATGTTGGCAGCGCCTGCGCGGCGCTCAATGCTCCGTCGCATGCGGCAACAAGCCGATCAGGCGTTCTCGACGATGATGCCTTCGATAATGTTGGCCACGTCTTCGCAGCGGTCGGTCACCGTTTCCAGAATCTCGTAGATCGCCTTGAGCTTGATGAGATTGCGTACGTCCGGTTCATCGCGGAACAGCTTGGACATGGCCGCGCGCATCACATGGTCGGCATCGGATTCAAGACGGTCGATCTCTTCGCAGATGCCGAGGATCTGCGTGGAATTGTCCATGTTGTGGAGCAGGCCTACCGCAGCCTTGACCTTTTCCGTGCAGGCCAGGCAGAGCTCGGCGAGGCGCTTGGCTTCCGGCGTGATCGCCTTGATGTCGTACAGCGAAATGGTCTGGCCCGCATCCTCGAGCAGGTCGAGAATATCGTCCATGCGGGTGATCAGCTTGTGGATGTCGTCGCGGTCGAGCGGCGTGATGAAGGTCTTGTGCAGCAGATCCAGCGTCTGGTGGGTCACCTTGTCGGCCTGCTTTTCCACGCTTTCGATGGCATGCACGCGGTTTTCCAGGTCGTCGAAGTTGGTCATCAGCGCAACCATTTCCTTAGCGCCCTTGACGCACAATTCGCCGTGCTGAATAAAGAGATCAAAAAATTTGCCCTCGTTGGGCATCAGTCGTCCAAACATGATTGCACTCTCAAAAATCGTTTCGTTGAATTGGTGTTGGCGGTCCTCTTGCGAGGCCCGCCGCGAATCGTTGATGCTTATTCGTTGTCGAACACCGCGTTGCCGCCGGTGTAGTTGTCGAACTTGGTGTACTCCCCGAGGAATGTCAGGCGCACGGTGCCGATGGGGCCATTTCGCTGCTTGCCGATGATGATTTCCGCCGTGCCCTTGTCCGGCGAGTCAGGGTTGTAGACCTGATCGCGGTAAATGAACAGGATGACGTCGGCATCCTGTTCGATGGCGCCGGATTCGCGCAGGTCGGACATGACCGGGCGCTTGTTCGGACGCTGCTCGAGCGAACGGTTCAGCTGGGACAGGGCGATGACCGGACAATTGAGTTCCTTGGCCAGTCCCTTGAGGTTTCGGGAAATTTCGGAAATCTCGGTGGCGCGGTTTTCCCCGGGCGAGCTGGCAGACATGAGCTGCAGGTAATCGATGATGATCAGACCGAGCCTGCCGCACTGGCGGGCCAGCCGGCGCGAGCGGGCGCGCAATTCGATGGAACTCAGCGCAGGTGTCTCGTCGATGTAGATCTGCACCTCGTTCATCTTCTGGATCGCATGCGTCAGGCGCGGCCAGTCTTCGTCGTTCAGGCGGCCGGTGCGCAGGCGGTGCTGATCGAGGCGACCTACCGAGCCGAGCATACGCATCGCCAGCTGGGCGCCGCCCATTTCCATGGAAAACACGGCCACCGGCAAACCGCTGTCGATGGCGACATTCTCGCCGATGTTGATGGAAAACGCGGTCTTGCCCATGGATGGACGTCCGGCGACGATGATCAGGTCGCCCGGCTGCAGACCGGAAGTCATGCGGTCAAGATCGACGAAACCTGTCGGCACGCCGGTGATGTCGTTCTGGTTGTCGCGGTTGTACAGCTCATCGATACGCTCGACGACCTGGGTGAGCAGGGGCTGGATCTCCAGAAAGCCCTGCGCGCCTCGGGCGCCCTCTTCCGCGATGGCGAAAATCTTGGATTCGGCTTCGTCGAGCAGCTGCTTGACTTCCTTGCCCTGCGGATTGAAGGCCTGGCCGGAGATTTCGTCCGATACCGTGATCAGCTTGCGCAGCACGCCGCGGTCGCGAACGATTTCGGCATAACGGCGGATATTGGCTGCCGACGGCGTGTTCTGCGCCAGCGCATTCAGATAGGTCAGGCCGCCGACTTCCTCGGCCTTGCCGCTGTTGCTCAGCGCCTCATAGACGGTGATCACGTCCGCCGGCCGGGTCGCATTGATCAGCTTGACGATGTGCTGAAAGATGACGCGATGGTCATAGCGATAGAAATCGTCTTCGCTGACAAAGTCCGCAATACGGTCCCAGGCAGCATTGTCGAGCAATAAACCGCCCAGGACGGACTGTTCTGCTTCGATGGAATGAGGAGGAATGCGGAGCGCATCCAGCTGGGGGTCGGTGCGGGTATTCATGGCGCGCATTATACCTTCTCGTCCATTGGGGCAATGTCGGTGCCTCGGGAATTTCGACGTGGCGGTGTGCATTCTGTTGCAAAAGGACAATCATTTGCCTTAACAAATTCTGCCTTGACAATCACTGCCTAGGCAACTATATTCAAATCGATCTCAGCGAGGGCTATACACGTGACCATCTACTCTTTAGACAATTATTCTCCTCAGGAAAGCATCGGCTATTTGCTCAAGCGGGCAGGCGGCCAACTGACCCTGACGCTGGACCGCGAACTCGCCAAGTTCGACATGACGCATGCCCAGCTGGCAATCTTCCTGAAGCTGCATCACGGCCAGGCCAATACCGCCGCCGATCTCGCGCGCGAACTGATGACCGACGCCGGCGCAATGACGCGGATGCTCGATCGCCTCGAGGAAAAGGAATTCATCCGGCGCACACGCAGCAATACCGACCGCCGCATCGTCGAGGTAGCCCTCAGCGACAAGGGAAAGCAAATTGCCGACCAGATGATCCAGGTGGTGGTGGATGCGCTCAATCACCATCTGCGCGGTTTCACTCCGTCCGAAGTCGATCAGTTCAAGGACTTCCTCCGGCGCATGATCTCGAATACCTGAACGGCGCCTGAACATCTGCTCCCCGCGCAAAAATCCGAGAACGACCCTATGAACGCTTCGAAAACCGCCCGTCCCTTCAGGCGGCTCGTCCGGATTCCGGCAGCCGGCCTCCTTCTCCTCCTCCAGGCCGGCTGCGTCGGCTTCCAGCCGATCTTTCCTGCCCATGAGCCTGCCGCGCGGGTTTCCCTGGCCGTGCCTGCGGAGCTGCAGCAAAAGGAAGGCGCATGGCCGCTGGAGCGCTGGTGGACCGTTTATCACGATGCCCAGCTTGATGCGATGATGGAAAGGGCGCTGTCGGCCAATCCCAGCATGGCCGCCGCCGAAGCGAGAATCGCGCGTGCGCGCGCCGCTTCCGACCTGAGCAATGCGGGCGGCGGGCCTCAGGTCGGTGCCGGCACCGACCTAAGCTACGGTCGCCAGTCCGAAAATTATCTGGTGCCCCGTCCTCCACTCGGCAAGGGCGGCGAGTATGTGAGCCAGGGGCAGGCCAGCCTCAACTTCAGCCTCGACCTCGATCTTTGGGGCCGCAATGCGGCGCTGATCCGCGCCGCCGACGCCCAGCTCAAGAGCGCCGTCTTCGAACGCGATGCGGCGCGGCTGACGCTGGCCTCCTCGCTGGTGCGTACCTATGCCCAGCTGTCGGCCCAATACGAGATGCAGGACATCCTGCAAGCCACATTGCAGCAGCGCCGCACGATACGCACGCTGATCGACCAGCGGGTGGCGAGCGGTCTCGACACGCGGGTGGAAATCCAGCAGGCGCAGACCAATGAAGCCTCGCTGCGGGTCGAGCTGGAACAGACCGCCACTGCTATCAAGGTATTGAAACTGCAGCTGGCGGCGCTTGCGGGCGACATGCCGACCGCTGCCCAATCCATCGCCCGGCCGGCGATGTCGCCCGGCGAATTTGCCGTTCCCGGCACCCTGCCCCTGGACCTGCTCGGCCGCCGCCCAGAACTCGCCGCCCAGCGCGCGCGCATCGTCTCCGCCTATGCGGAAGCCGATGCGGCCAAGGCGCAGTTTTATCCGAACGTCAATCTGAACGCCCTGGTTGGCCTGCAGGCGATCGGTATCGGCAACCTGCTGAGCGCGGGAAGCTTCACCAACAGCGTCGGCCCGGCGGTCCGCCTGCCCATCTTCGATGCCGGCCGTCTGCGTGCGAACTATGCCGGCCGGGCCGGCGACATCGATGCCGCGATCGCACAGTACAACCAGTCGGTGCTGGGCGCCGCGCAGGATGTTGCGGAACAGCTGGTCCGCATCAGCGACCTGGGCCGCGAAGAGGCAGCCGCCCGCGAAGCGCTCGCCGCAGCCGAGGAGGCGCTCCGGCTCGCCACCCTGCGCTACCGCGGCGGATTGGCTCCTTACCTGACGGTTCTCACCGTGGAAAACCAGCTCCTGTCCCAGCGACGCGTCATCGCGAACCTGAACGCAAGGCGCGAAGACCTGCACATTTCGCTGGCGCGCGCTCTGGGCGGCGGCTTCCAGCAAGACCGCGGCGTTCCGGCAACCGCGTCGAACGCGGGGCACTGAAACATTCCGACAACGAACCATGACGACACAGACAAACAACTCTGCAGGACCAGCGATGAGCACATCTACTCAAACAAGCAATGCTTCGCAGATTCAGACCAGTCCCCAGGCCGCAGGCAGCGGTTCGCCCAAGCGCAAGAAGATTCTCTTGTCCATCGGCGCCGTGTTTTCCGTTGCCGCGATCGGCTGGAGCGCGTACTGGGCGGCGTTTTCCCGCTTCAGCGAGGAAACGGACAATGCCTATGTCCAGGGCAACGTGGTGCAGGTCACCCCGCAGCTCGCAGGCACGGTGACCAAGATATTCGCCGACGACACCAACCTGGTGAAGGCGGGACAGCCGCTGGTTGCCCTCGACACCGCCGATGCCGACGTCGCGGTGTCGCAAGCCGAGGCCCAGCTGGCGCAAACGGTGCGCGAGGTGCGCACGCTGTATGCCGCCCAGGCGCAGTCCGGCGCCAACGTATCGGTGCGGCAGGCAGAACTGGCCCGCGCCAGGGATGATCTGGCACGGCGCAAGGCGCTTGCCGGCACCGGCGCGATATCGGGCGAGGAAATCCGCCATGCCGAAAGCGCCGTTGCCGCGGCTCAGGCGGCCCTTGAGGCGGCCAAGGAACAGCTGGCTTCCGGCAAGGCGCTTACCGAAGGCACGAGCGTCGAGAAGCATCCGAATGTCCAGCGCGCGGCGGCGCGTCTGCAGGAAGTTCTGCTGGCGCAGTCCCGCTCTACCCTGTATGCCCCCGTATCGGGCGAAGTTGCGAAGCGCAATGTGCAGGTCGGCCAGCGCATCAATCCGGGCGCTCCGCTGATGGCCATCGTCCCGCTCGACCAGCTCTGGGTGGATGCCAACTTCAAGGAATCGCAATTGCGCGACATGCGGATCGGCCAGCCGGTCACTCTGACATCGGACGTCTACGGCAGCAATGTGAAATACGAAGGCAAGATCATGGGACTGGCGGCAGGCACCGGATCGGCGTTCGCACTGCTGCCGGCGCAGAATGCGACGGGCAACTGGATCAAGGTGGTGCAGCGCGTGCCGGTCCGCATTTCCCTCGATCCGAAGCAGCTGGCCGAACATCCGCTGCGCATCGGCTTGTCGATGCGTGCCGAGGTCGATCTTCACAACCAGGACGGCAAGCCGCTCGGCGAAGCCACCGCTCCCGCAGCCGCACTGACTGCCTACGGCGCCGCCGATGTCGTCGATGCCAGGACCAGGCAGCGCATCGATACGATCGTCGCCGCCAACCTGAAGTAGGAAAGATCCATGCAAGAGCAGAACCCCGCAGCAGCGTCGGCCGCAACGGCAGCGCCCCCGGCGCTGAAAGGCCCGGCCCTCGCCCTGCTGACGTTTGCCGCCGCGCTGTCGACCTTCATGGAGATCCTCGACATCACGATTGCCAACGTGTCGATCCCCACGATAGCCGGCGCCCTGGGCGTATCGACCAGCCAGGGCACCTGGATCATCAGCGCCTATTCGGTGGCGGCCGCCATCGCCGTTCCCCTGACCGGCTGGCTCGCCAAGCGCGTCGGCGAGATCAAGCTGTTCGTGATCTCTGTCCTCGCCTTTACGCTGATGTCGGCGATCGCCGCCTTCTCGGTCAACCTGCCGATGCTGGTAGTCTGCCGGCTGCTGCAGGGGCTGGTATCCGGCCCGATGGTGCCGCTGTCGCAAACGCTCCTGGTGCGCAACTTCCCGCCGGAGAAGCGCGGAGCGGCGATGGGTCTCTGGGCGATGACGGTCATTCTGGCGCCGATCGCAGGCCCTCTGCTTGGCGGCTACATCAGCGACAACTATCACTGGTCCTGGATTTTCCTGATCAACATTCCCATCGGCCTGTTCGGCGGCATCACTGTCTGGACCCTGATGCGCAACCGCGAATCGGCCACCGTCAAGACGCCGCTGGACATCACCGGGCTGGCGCTGATGGTCGTCGGCATCGGCAGCCTGCAGCTGATGCTCGAGATCGGCAAGGACTATGACTGGTTTGCCTCGCCTTTCATTACGGCTCTCGGCGTGATTGCGGTGGTGGCACTGACCTTCTTCATCGCATGGGTGCTGACCTCAAACCATCCGATCGTCGACCTTGGCCTGTTCCGGGACAGAAACTACCGCTTCGGCGTGGTCCTGCTGTCGGTCGGCTTCATGACCTATTTCGGCTCCGTGGTGGTATTCCCGCTGTGGCTGCAGACAGTCATGGGCTACACCGCCGCCCAGTCGGGCGCGGCCATGGCGCCGATCGGCATTTTCACGCTGATCCTGTCGCCGATCATCGGACGCAATATCACGAAGCTCAACCTGCGCGTGCTGGCGACGTTTGCCTTCATCGTCATGGGGGCCGTGTCCCTGTGGAATACCCGCATGTCGCTGGATGTCGGCTTCTGGGATATCGTCAATCCGAGACTGGTGCAGGGCATCGGCATGGCATGCTTCTTCCTGCCGGTACAGTCCCTGATGCTGTCCAACATCACGCCCGATCTCATGGCCGCCGCATCCGGCCTGTCCAACTTCCTGCGTACATTGGGTGCGGCAATGGGAACCGCGATCAGCGTCACCATGTGGGAGCACCTGTCGACCAATCACCATGCGCGCCTGACGGAGAACGTCTCCGCCTACTCGCCCTTGAGCAACGACTATCTGCGCAGCCTGCAGGCCGGAGGCATGTCGCTCGAACAGGCGTATGCCGTCGTCGAACGCACGATCAACGCGCAGAGCTACATGCTCGCGACAAACGAGTTTTTCCTCTACTGCGCGATTGCCTTCTTTGCACTTACCGGCATCGTGTGGCTGACCAAGCCAAAGAAAATGGCTTCGGCGCCCATGGCCCATTGATGCCGCATCGGATCGGGCACGCATTGACACGTGTCCGGCCATATGATGTTTCACTGCGCAGACGTCTCGATACCGAACTACGTCACTCCGGCAATTCTGCCGCGATGTTGCCACCGTGGCGTCTGCCGTGCCAGGCGATGCGAACCGGTGAACATCGAATCCGCATCCGCGCAAGGGCAAGGCACTGCGTGAACACGACATGGACGCAGGAAGTCCGGGAACATATAAAGACAGGTGACAATAAAAAAGCCAGCTTGCGCTGGCTTTTTAGTACATCAGCAATTTGACGTAAGCTTAGACTTGCTGCTCGCCGACCACTGCAACAGTGATTTCGACGACGACGTCCGTGTGCAGCGCGACCGAGATCGGGTGCTCGCCCACGACCTTCAGCGGGCCCTGCGGCATGCGGATCTGTGCCTTCTCGACCGGGAAGCCCTGCTTGGTGACGGCAGCTGCGATATCGGCGTTGGTTACCGAGCCGAACAGACGGCCATCGACGCCGGCTTTCTGGGAGATCTGAACGGTAGCGCCGTTCAGCTTTTCGCCTTGTGCC
>Ga0194137_10001395_pt1 | contig 14755 bp, 17 predicted proteins | sample TARM_MetaG_T3_14_FD_134025 | JGI IMG/M metagenome (GOLD analysis project Ga0194137, IMG submission 134025) | Freshwater microbial communities from Pennsylvania, USA, analyzing microbe dynamics in response to fracking - TARM_MetaG_T3_14 (version 2) | ecosystem: Environmental > Aquatic >... | reverse complement strand
AGTCTACGATCATTAACAATTAAATTATATCAATAAAAGAACTTAAAGATAAAATATTAACTAACTATATTATACGAGGAGTGTTTAAATGAATATTAAGTTGTTTAAGCAAAAGGATTTTTCGATTTATATTAGTGGAAAGTTAATTAGTTTGTTAGGGAGTAATGTTTTACAGTTTGCATTATCGTTATACATTTATGCCATTACAGGGTCAGCTGCGCTTTTTTCTACCGTTATTTCTATTGCCATTTTACCGCGCTTTTTATTGGCACCATTTGCAGGAGTGTTTGGCGATTGGTTTGACCGTAAAAAAATGATTGTAAGTTTGGATTTGATCAATGGTCTGATTATGTTGTTATCAGCGTATATCTTTTTTGTTCAGGAAGGATTTAGTGTCAGTGTTATTTTTATATTAGTGGTAATATTTGAAATTATTGAAATTTTTTATGAGTCTAGCTCTTCAGGTATTTTACCGAGTATCATTAAAAAAGAAGACATGGCACAAGCTCAGAGTTTCATGAGTTTAGTCTTTGGGTTAGCACGTCTTGCATCACCGATGGTTGGGGCGTTTTTATATGGTGCTTTTGGACTTTTTATTGTGATTGTGTTAAATGGGATTAGTTTTATTATTGCAGCGTTTTTTGAACATTTTATGACTGTTCCAAAACATCATAAACGTCCAGAAAAAATTGATTTTAAATCTTTCTTTGTCGATTTTAAAGAAGGATTGAGTGTGATAAAAAATAATCGTTTTATTCGTTCAATTATTTCAATTGGGATTGTCATTAATTTTGTCCTTTCACCAATTTTTAGTGTTGGCATTTTAGTATTAATGATCGATGTTTTAAACCGCACTGAATTTCAGTATGGACTGTTTCAGTCATCAACTATGATTGCAATGATCGTTGGCCCTGTTATTGTTGGGATGTTTCTTGCGAAAAAAGATATTGCTAAAGTATGTTTTATCCATATTCTATTAGCCAGTATGGTTTTAGTTGTCATGGGGCTGATTTTTGAACACTCAATTTTTTCACATTTTAATTCATTGGTTACACCTTTTATATTGATGTTAATTTTAGGGTTTTTCTTGGGATATTTCATAAGTGTTGTTAATATAAGTGTAGGGACCTTATTTAATCAAATAGTACCACTCAACTTAATGGGACGTACATCGACGGTTATGAATTTACTGATAACGATTGCGATTCCTATTGGCCAGGTGTCATTTGGGGTATTGTTTGATAGAGTAGATCCATTTTACATATTATCTTTAAGTGGGATGTTTTTAGTGATTTCTACATTACTAGTCAGAAAGTCTTTACTAGCATCCACACAAGAAGAGACAAAAGAAGCTATAATGAATAATCCATTAAAGGAAGTGATTGAACATGGAGTTTAGATTTATCAAAGAAGCCTCATATCTTTATGATTTAATGCAGTTACCAAGATTGTTTCATATGGATGAGAACGAAGAAGCTGAAAAGCTTGATTTACAAATGCCTGATTATAAACAGTTGATTCGAAATGTAAAGCGTGATTTATTTGAGTTGTCGCATTTATTTGATCCGTATTATTCTAATGAAGTCAATAGTGGTTATCATTTTGCACATTTAGTAATAGAGGCTTATCCTCTTACAAACTATGCATCGTTTGAAGCCTATTTTAATCACCTTTTAAATCAAACGCATGAAGCGCTCTTATCACATTTAATTATTAGCATTATTGCCAATGATAATGATCATCATAAACCAATGGATGAGTATATTCGTGAAGCGAAAAGCTATGCTGATCATCAAGATAAGTTAATTGAATTAGTGAAGGCTTTACCAACTGAAGAGGCGTATCGTTGGAAATTATTGTTAATTCTTAATGATCCGCGCGCGCATATTAAAGCGTTCATGGAAGCTTTATTAGAAATAAAACCCTATTTTGATGAAGTCTATCAGACGTATGAAAGTCTTATTGTAAGGACAGGTCAAAATATTGTAAAAACATTTAATGAAGGTCAAGAAGATGGGTTTATAGACCTAACTCAAGGTGTGATACCTATTTCTTATCTTAGTGAAGTTAATGATATTTATGTATCTTTTGTAATGCCTTATCAGATGAGTATGCAAATTTTTCATGAAACAAATTATTTTGTTTGGGGTCTTCATATGGATGAAGGCTTTAAAAAACTAAAAGAAGACCGGGAAGACCAGGTCAATAAACGAACCCAAATGTTTAAGCTTTTGGGTGATAAAACGCGCTTTGAAGTTTTAAAACTCATAGCAAGTAAAGAGTACTCGACTAAAAAAATTGCCCAGGCTTTAGATGTATCAAGTGCAACCATTTCTTATCATATAAATGCTTTCGTCACAGCGGATATATTAAAAATAGGAGAGCTTAAGGGTAAAAACTATTTAATTAATTATGAGATGCTTGATGCAATGTGGGAGTCATTTAAAGAGGATTTGCAAACACAAGCACTCATTCAAAACAAACAGGAGGGTTAAAATGCAAAAATTAAAAGATAAAGTCGCAATAGTAACAGGTGCTGCACAGGGGATTGGTAAAGCAACAGCGGAGCTTTTTATTTCTGAAGGGGCTAAAGTTGTTTTAACAGATATTCAAAAAGAAAAAGGGGAAGCCATTGCGCAGTCTCTTGGTAAAAACGCTATGTTTGTTGAACATGATGTATCGAGTCGGTCTGAATGGGATTTTGTCATAAGTGAAACAATACTTGCATTTGGTGATATTGATATATTGGTTAATAACGCTGGGATTGTCATACAAAAACCTTTTAAAGAAGCAACGGATGAAGATTTCCACAAGACGTATCAAATTAATCAATTTGGAACGTTTTTAGGGATGGATTGCGTGTATGATTCTATGAAACAAAAAAAGCAAGGATCTATTATTAATGTCTCTTCTACATCGGGGTTTAGAGGAAAAGCTGGATTGATGGCTTATAATGCTAGTAAGTTTGCAGTTAGAGGCATGACTAAGAGTGCAGCATTAGAATTTGCGAATGATAATATTCGTGTAAATTCTGTGCATCCTGGGTTTATTCACACACCCATGACAGATGATAATATTTCTGAGGCATACAAGAAAAAAGCCATTCAAGACACGCCATTAAAGCGTGGAGGAACGGCGTTAGAAGTTGCTAAAATGATTTTATTTCTAGCAAGTGAGGATTCAAGCTTTTCAACAGGAAGTGAATTTATCGTTGATGGTGGACGTCTTGCATAAAAAAACAGTTTAACTGTTTTTTTTATTGTAAGAGTTTCATGATTTTCTTAGTAGAAGGGACGCGACCTTGTACAACAACTTCTCCATTGATGACAAGTGCTGGCGTTTGAAGCACGTTAAAGCCATCAATTGCTTCTTGGTCTTTAACTTTTTCAATAGAAGCCTCAAGATTTAAAGCTTCAATAGCTTTTTGTGTATGATTTTCTAATAAATCACACTTTTTACAGCCTTTACCTAAAATTTTAATATCCATAGTTTTCACTCCTTATAATAAATAAAATATCGCGCCTGCAGCTAAACCGACAAGTGCAGAAGATAGGATAACTAATGCAATGTAAGTCGTTGAGCGTTTGATTCCAAGCACTTTAGTAATAATTATCATATTAGGGATACTTAAGCTTGGACCTGCAAGCAATAAAGCTACAGCCGGTCCACGGTGCATCCCGTTTTCTAGTAAGGCTTTAATAATTGGGACTTCTGTAAGGGTTGCAAAATACATTGCTGAACCTATAACTGAAGCTAATAAATTAGCAGAATAACTGTTTTCACCGACATAATTTGATAAGAGTTCTTCAGTAACAAGACTAGAGAGGATTCCTGCAAAAAATACACCAAGGATAAAAAGCGGTAAAATCTTTTTAGCGAGTGTAAACGTTTCAAATCCCCATTCTTTAATATCTTCTAGATCAAACCATAAAGCGAGTTGAATGATTAGTAAAATGACAAATAATAAGGTTGGAAGCGGTTCATAAACTCCAAAAATTAATATTGCAAATAATGTTAAAAAGAATAATGTTTTCTGATAAGGTTTTACCGTACTAAGTGTCGTCATAGAAGCAAAAAGTTTTTGATCTTCTTGTACGGTTTCACTTTTGTTATAGATGAAATACATGGTTAATCCAATAATGAATGCAAGCATCACTGCACCAATAATACGTGCAAAAGCAATGTCAGCACCAATATCTGTGAATGTTAGTGTGAGGGCTAATACATTAATCGCAGGGCCTGAGAATAAAAAGGCAATGGCAGGACCAATTCCTGCGCCTTTTTTTCTAATACTTGCAAACATAGGAAGGACTGAACAAGAACAAACTGCCAAAACAACTCCGGATATACTTGCAACGAAAAGCGCCTTAATTTTATTAGCTTTAGGGCCCATATGTTTTAATATAGCACCTTGAGACATAAACACAATGATTGCCCCAGAAATACTAAAAGCAATAAACAACGATAGTATACGCATTAATGAAAATGTCTCACCATCTTTAGGATAAAAAGTATAATTCCTTAAAAAGATCAGACCATCAATAAGTAAGTCTTTTAAAAATTCAATTATTTCCATGCATGAGTATCCTTTCTAACTGTACAGGTTGCGACTCTTGATTCATCTTCAACAAATTGAGAGAAGGTATTTTTGTGAATATTTAGTGTTTCTAAAACACTGTTTAAAGCTTTTGAATCAATGTCTAAATAGTAATAAACAAATGTTGCATCTTTTTTGGTTGAGACCAGTCCTAACGCTTTAAGTTTGGTTAGATGTTTAGAAATTTTAGGTTGTGAGAGTTCTAATATTTCTGTGAGTTCACACACACAGTGTGACTTGTGTTTAAGTAACATAATAATTCTTAATCTTGTTTCATCGCTAAGCGCTTTGAATAAATTAATTAGTTGATTCATGGCATCACCTCATATACTTATATACGCATATACGTATATTATCATAGATGGTTTTTATTGTAAACTGTTTATGGGAATAAATTGCACACATATTTCAATTGGTAAGTAAATCAAGTATAATAAAAGAAGGAGGTTGATTATGCAAATAGTTATTTGGATTATATTCGGTGCATTAGTAGGTTGGATTGCAAGTATGATTATGGGTGTAAAACGTCGCGGTCTTATTAAAAACATTATTGTTGGACTTGTTGGGGCGTTCTTAGGTGGGTTCATCGCATCTTTATTCGATATTGGTTCAGTTACTACTTTTACACTTGAAGGCTTTTTGATTGCGACTGCAGGTGCAGTCATATTGATTTGGATTTTAAGAAAATTAAAACTTTAAAAAAATGACGCAAATACCAAAACGGTATTTGCGTTATTTTTATTGATGGCCTTCTTTTGGAACGATGCAGATAAATTTAAAGATCTGATCGGTTGTATTTTTAAATTGGTGCAATGAATTTTCTGGGACAAAACTGTAGCTCCCGCTCTCTACAGGATGTTCCTCATTATTTAGTAACAATGTCCCTTTGCCTTCTAAGAAATAATTAATGTGTGGCCATGGATGCGTGTGTTTTGGTGTGAAACCCCCAGGAGATACTTCAACAACACGCATGACGTAATCTTGCCATCCTTCTTGTTTGCCTATCAATACTTGCATTGAAGCATTGTTTGCGCTTGGGTGATTAATAGTGATACTTTCTAAGTCTTTGATGTTTCCAATCATGAAGTTGTACTTCCTTTCTCTTTATTGAGCTTTATAAAATATCTAAAGGTTACTTTAATCATTCCGGCAATTGGCACGGCTAAAATAAATCCAACTAAGCCAAACACGCCACCGAAAAAGATGAAACTACTTAAAACAGCAAGGGGATGTATGTGAACTTGTTTACTGAATACATTGGGCTGGACTAAACTGCTTTCTAATATTTCTTCTACGATATTTAAAATGAATATGAGGGCGATCCCAACAAGGTAAATATAGGTTGAATCACCGTGTTCTAAATGAAGGGTTAAAAACATGACAATTGGCATCGACATACTAATCCATACACCCAAATAGGGTAATATACTAAATATTCCCATAACAAGGGCGAAGAGTAAGGCATAGAATATATTGAAGTTTGGAATAAAGATTGCCATGATGCTGTAAGTGATCATAAAAAATACCGTAATGAAAATCATAACTAATCCATGACCTAAGAAGTACCCGCGAATCACTTTGTCAGTTTCTGGGCCTAATACTTTTAAGTGTTTATTAATGCCTTTTGGAAATGCATTGGCGATGCTATTAAAGATAAGATAGCGGTCTTTAATAAGATAGTACATAAATACCGGCGTTAAAATAACAGTGAAAACCAAATGGAAGGCACTAGATGAAATATTTGCTGCGCCTACAAAGAAACTGGAAATAAATCCACCAATTTCACTAAAAGAAAATTCTGAAAAGTTAAACTCATTGAAAAAGGATTCGATGGCTTCAGGTTGAGTGATTTGATTAATAAAATCTAGTACACTATTTAAGAACGCTGAAATTGTCGTTTGATCGACATTTTCAATCAACCCACTAATAATACTTGTAAGCTGAATGACAATGAATGAAACAGTGAGTCCTAAGATAGTCACAATAAAGATTATGCCAATGGCAATCGCAATAATAATACTGAGTGTTCGATTTAAGAATGTTTTGCGTTCAAGTAACACAGCCAATGGATTAATAATGAAACTTAAAAAGAAGGCAAGTGAAAACGGAATAATAACACTTTTTGCAGCGGTTGAAACATTGCCAACCAGCCCGTCTGCTAGTCCTTCAAATGCTTGAATACCAATGATGACTATCGTAATAATTGAAACGACAAGTAGTGCATAGATTAATTGTTCTTTTGAGAAATACTTTTTCATACTACGACCCCTTTTCTATTAGTTATATTATATAAGATAACGATGGATTAAAGCAAATAAAGTTATGGATTAAAGCAAATAAAGTTATTAATGTTAATGAAAAAGCTCGCATGTTATAATAATGAGTAAGGAGTGATAATAATGGACAATTTTAATTTTTACAGTCCAACAGAATTTATCTTTGGAAAAGATGTAGAAAAAGATGTAGGTAAAAAAATCAAAGCACTGGGTGCGAAGAAAGTGTTATTACATTATGGAGGCGGGTCAATTAAGAAAAGTGGCCTGTATGATGTTGTGGTAAAAGCACTTAAAGAAGAAAACATTGATACCATTGAACTTGGTGGTGTAAAGCCAAACCCTGTGGACGCTTTAGTTTATAAAGGGATTGCCTTAGCGAAAGAAAACGATGTTGACTTTGTTTTAGCTGTTGGTGGTGGATCTGTCATAGATTCAGCAAAAGCCATAGCTGCAGGGGTTTATTATGACGGGGATTTCTGGGATTTTTATGACCGAAAAGCAGGCATTGAAAATGCCTTACCTGTTGGTGTTATTTTAACCATTCCAGCAGCTGGTAGTGAAGGTTCAAGCGCAACAGTCATTACGAAAGAAGATGAAGGGTTAAAACGCGGAACAGGATCTGATTTATTACGACCTAAGTTTGCTTTTATTAATCCAGAAAGAACGTATACATTACCTCAATGGCATACCTCAGCAGGGATTGTCGATATGATTTCACATATCTTTGAGCGTTATTTATCAAAAACAAAAGATGTGATTCTAACTGACCGTTTAATGGAAGCAACGTTAATTTCAATTATGGAAGCGGCTAAAAAAATCATGGATGATTTGAATGATTATGAAGCGCGCGCAACAATTTGTTGGGCAGGAACTATCGCTCACAATGGGATTTTAGGTGTCGGTCGCGATGAAGACTGGATGACACATGGACTTGAGCATGAACTGAGTGCACTTTATGATATGACACATGGTGCGGGACTTGCAGTAATGTTCCCTGCTTACATGGAGTTTGTCATGGATGAAGACATTGACCGTTTTTACCGTTTAGCAACCTTAGTTTTTAAAGTCCCTGAAAATCACTTTGATAAACGCAAGGTAGCCCTTGAGGGCATTGAGCGCTTAAGAGCATTTTACCGATCAATCAAGATGCCTGTGACTTTAGAAGAAGCAGATGCTAAAAAAGAAGACATTCCTAAATTATTAAGAACTTTAGAAATCAATCGTGGTAAAACGTTTGGTAATTATAAAAAATTAACGCTGAAAGATGCAGAAAAAATATATTTAATGGCATCAGAAGAAGCCTAAAATAAAAATGTTCAACTTTTTAAAAAGTTGAACATTTTTTTATTGTAGTATCAAACTAATAGCCATCACAATCATACCGCCGAGTAATCCATAAATAACTTTATGATGAGCGCCGTATTTTTCTGCAGTAGGTAACAGTTCATCCAGTGCAATATAAATCATGATACCACCTACAGCTGCAAAGATAAGTCCAAACATTTGATCAGTTAGGAAAGTTCTTAAAATAAAGAATGCGGCGATTGCGCCAACAGGTTCTGCAAGCCCTGATCCGAATGAATAAAGGAAGGCTTTAAGTTTAGAGCCTGTTGCATAATATATTGGAACAGAGACTGCGATTCCCTCAGGAATATTATGAATCGCTACGGCAATGGCTATACTAATACCAAGGGTAGGGTCTTCGAGTGTTGCTAAGAAAGTGGCAATCCCTTCTGGAAAGTTATGCAGTGTAATCGCAAGGGCTGTAAAAACACCCATTCGCATTAAACGTTTTGCTTTTAAGGCTTCTTTCGCTTCTGGTGTTTGTTCCATTTCACTGACATCTCTAATTTCATGAGGATTGGCAACCTCAGGGACCAAACGGTCAATGATTCCTGTGATTGCAATCCCTACAAAAAACGCGATGGTTGTTAACGTGTAGGCTCTGTCACTTGACATGGTTGCTTCTAAAGATTCAAAGGCTTTTGGGAAAATCTCTATAAATGATAAATAAATCATAACACCGGCTGAGAATCCTAGAGCAACACTTAAAAATGTTTCGTTGGTTTTTTTTGTGAAAAATGCGATGGCACTCCCAATTCCTGTTGATAGTCCAGCAAATAAGGTTAATAAAAATGCAAATAATATTTGGCCTGTTGTAAAATCCATATTAGTGTTCCTCCTCTTTAGTAGTGACAAAGATAGCATCGGCTATATTTTTACTGAGTGTATGCGTGTGAGTAGGTGTTTGAATGGTTAAAATATTAGCAAAAGCATCTTTGGATGTAATTTTAAGTGATGTGTTAATTGATAATGGAATGTTGTTAAGATAGTTCAGTAAATCTTTATCGTCTTTGACGCGTTTAATGATTAAGGACTTATGCGGTGGGGCTTCCCATAAGCTATGGGCTTCATCTTGTAAGATTATACCTTCTTCATTGGGAATTGGGTTGCCATGCATACATGTATCTGGTTTACCAAGATAGTCATAAAGTCTATTTAAGACTTCATTACTGGTCACATGTTCTAATTTTTCTGCTTCTTCGTGTAAGTCTTGCCAATCGAGGCCTAGTTTTTTTGAGAGGAATACCTCCCATAAACGATGAGCTTTTATCATTCTCAGGGCTATTTGGGTTCCTTTTTGGGTGAGACTTACGCCTTGATAGGGTTTAAAAAAGACGAGCTTTTTGTCTTGGAGTCGTTTTATCATTTCATTAACACTTTGCGAGGTGTAGTTGAGGGTTTGAACAAGTGTTTTTGTCTTAATTAGATGATTGTTGTTTTCTTGTTGTAGTTCATAAATAATTTTTAAATAATCTTCTTCCGCTTTATGCATAGTGTCACCTCTTTTTTAAGGGTTGCCTTATAATTTATTTAATAGTACCATGAATAAAATATTAATTCAATGAACTTGCATGAATTTTATTTAGGGCATGACGGTGGGACATGTTAAAATACATTTGGAGGTGATTGCATGATATTAATAAAGAATATTACTGTTTACTCGCCAATACTTCTAGGCATAAAGGATGTGTTGATCAGTGAGCATAAAATCATAAAAATCGATGAGTCAATCACTATAAAAGGACTTGATGTTCAAGTAATTGATGGGACCAATAAGCTATTAACGCCAGGGTTTATTGATAACCATGTCCATATCCTTGGAGGGGGTGGCGAAAACGGTCCGGTATCAGTGGTTCCTGAGGTTAATTTTTTAGATTTTGTGTATGCAGGGATTACATCAGTCGTTGGTCTTTTGGGCACTGATGGTATTAGTAAGACAATGCATCAACTGCTGGTTAAGGTTAAAGCATTAAACCATTTAGGAATGAGTGCTTATGCCCTTACAGGTTCTTATCAAGTACCGGTTAAAACGATGCTAAACAGTATTGAAGAGGATTTGATGTATATCGAAGAAATTATCGGTGTAGGTGAAATTGCGATAAGTGATCATAGGAGTAATCACCCTAATCATGAGACGTTGATAGATATTTTATCACGGGTCCATGTGGGTGGGTTGTTATCGGGCAAAGGTGGTGTGCTTAATCTTCATATTGGCGCTGGGAAAAATCGTTTAAAACCAATTTTCGAGTTATTAGACCATAGTGATTTACCAGTCTCTAAAATTATTCCAACGCACATCAACCGAAACCTAATATTATTAGATGAGGGCATTGAGTTTAGTAAAAAGTATGATGCGTATTTAGATTTTACTTCGTATCCAGATCCTTTAAAACCACTAAATGCAGCAAGTGCTATTAAGAAAGCTTTAGCAGGTGGTGTGTCTAAAACTAAAGTGTTGATGTCTTCTGATGGTCAAGGCAGTTTACCTGTTTTTAATAAAGATGGATCTTTTAACACGATGAAGATTGGTAAAGTCTTCAGTTTAACTGAGAATCTTCAAGCGATGATTAAGACCTTTAATCTTTCGATAGAAGATGCGTTACATTGTGTGACTAAAAATGTTGCGGCCGCATATCACTTAAAAGGAAAAGGAGAGATTAAAGAAGGCTATGATGCTGATTTAGTCATGTTAGATAAGAATTTTACCATTGATACTGTTTGGATGAATGGTAAAATGATGTTGAATAAAAAAACGCCCCTTGTAAAAGAGACGTTTAACAATTAATCTATCCAATTTGGGTAGGTTTTTTATTTAAAAGAATCGGTCTTTTCATCACGGCGTAATTCTTCTGCACAAATTTTTCCACTTTCTAAAACAATAGGAACCCCAGCCCCTGGGTGAGTGGATGATCCGGTAAAATAAAGCCCTTCAATATCATTGGATTTGGCTTGAGGTCGCCAGTGATTGCTTTGTCTTAATGTAGGTTGTAAGCCAAAGGTTGCCCCGTTGTAAGCATTGAATTTTTCTTCGAAATCATAAGGCGTAAAAATGGTCTCACTGGTTATTTCATTACGGATATTCTCACAGCCTGGTAAGCGCTCAATTTTCTTTAAGGCGTTTTCTTTATAGCGGTTAATAACATCTTTGTCGTAGCTGTATTTAGCAGTAGAAAGTTCTGAAACAGGCGTTAATACATAAAATCCATCTTTTCCATCAGGCGCCATTGCCTGGTCGCCACGTGATGGGATGCTTAAATAAACAGAAGCATCATCGATAAAATCTCCCTCGAATATTTGATTCAGGTTTTTATCTAAATCTTTTGAGACGATAAAGGTATGGGTATCGACTTTTTCATACTGCTTATCCATGCCCCAATAAAAAATAACGCAAGAACAAGAATAGTCCATTTTATCGATTTTTTTATCGCTATATTTCCCTTTAGCGTGTTGGTCTTTAATTAAGTGTTTCATAGTGTAAGGGAAATCTGCATTTGAGATTACATAGTCGCTTTCAATCAATTTTTGATTGATTTTAATGCCTTTCACGCTTTTTTTATCAATGACTATCTCTTCAACGTTTTGATTATATAAGATGTTACCGCCTAAATCTTTTAATAATTTAACCATAGCGGTAGCCATTGAATGCATACCGCCTTTTAAGTACCATACACCATAAAGCATTTCAATCATGGGAATGATATTATAAAGGGATGGTCCTTTTTTAGGGGATACACCAATATATAATGTTTGAAAGGAAAGCATTTGCGAGATATCTTTATCTTTTAGATATTTATTCATCATATGATCGGCACTATCAAATGTTTTTAATTTCATGGCTTGACGTAACATAAAAGGATTGTAGATGTCCCATTTGCTTCTAAAGGGTCTGCGAATGAAATGGTTGAGTGCCACTTGATAACGTTTATAGATTTCTGCGAGATATTCTTGGAATCCAAGTGCAACTTCAGGACTTCGTTTTTCAAGCATTTTATTGAGTTCAACTAAGTCACTACTTACATCATAACGTGCGTGGTCTTCTCGATCAAAATAGACAGAGTACATTGGGTCTAAGCGTGTCATCGTGATGTAATCATCAGGGTTTTTCCCCGCTTGTTTAAAGACGTCATTGTACACATCAGGCATCATAACGAGGGTTGGACCGACATCGTATGTATACCCGTCTTTTTTTATTTGATGCATTTTCCCACCTGGGATACTGTTTTTTTCATACACTGTGACTTGATAGCCACTTGCTTGTAAGCGACAAGCTGCTGATAAACCAGCAACACCTGCACCGATAATGGATACTTTTTTCATAAAACCCCTCCAACTTAATATGTAGTTATATTATAGCATTCTAAGATAATTGATGTAAGTAAAAATATAGAAACAAAGAGAATGAAACCGGGTCATATAGTTCGTAAGCATATCATTTGCATAAAATACCCCTATAGGTATAATGGGTAATGGATAGAGGTTTCTTTAAGAAAGGGGTCTTTTATATGGAATGCAATTCAGCAATAAAAAACCGCTTAAAAAGGGCACAAGGTCAAATGCGAGGCGTCTTATCAATGATGGAAAATGATGCGAGTTGTAGTGATTTAACGACACAACTTAAAGCGATTCGTTCTAGTATTGATAAAACGATTCATTTACTTACTACAGAAAATTTAATACATACGATTGAGGAAAGCCTTAATGTAAAGATTGATAATGTAGAAGAAGCCATTGATCTTATCCTTAAAGGAAAGTAAGCGGAGTTAGGAGGTAGTCATGTTTAATTTCAGTGTTGAAAAAACAACTAAAACAGATCATTTTGATCGAATTGTAAAATGGGATTTACTCATCATTGGTGGGGGACCTGCTGGATTAAATGCGGCACTTTATGCAAAGCGTAAAGGGTTGGAAGTGGGTGTGCTAGTTGATGAGATTGGTGGACAACTTCATAATACATCAGCTGTTGATAATTATTTAGGGTTCAACTTCATCGAAGGAGAAAAACTCTCTAATAGTTTTGTTGATCATGTAAATGAGATTGATATTCCTATTTTAAAAGGTGTGCGTGTAACAAAAGTAGAGCATTTAGATCCTGACTTTTTACTTAGTGCATCAAATGGAAAGACGTATCAATCTAAAACCTTATTACTTGCAACAGGTGGGAATCCTAAGAAACTTGGAATCCCTGGTGAAAAAGAGTATTTAAATAAAGGGGTTACGTATTGTGCAACTTGCGATGCACCATTTTTTAAAGATAAACACGTGATTGTTGCAGGTGGTGGAAACAGCGCAGCTGAAGGCGTTTTAGATTTAGTCCACTGGGCAAGCAAAATTACTGTGGTTCATCGTTCTCAGTGGCGTGCAGATCAAGTATTACTCTCAAAACTTGAAGATGTGGATAAATTAACTGTTCATCTAGAAACTCAAATCAAAGAAGTGGTTGGGGATAATCAAATGACAGGGATTATTGCTAAAGATAAACGAACAGGTGAGGAAAGACTCATTGAAGCAGACGGGTTATTGATTGAAATTGGGAACCAACCAAACAGTGATCTCATCAAAGATTTAGTTGAAACCAACGAACGTAACGAGGTCTTTGTGGATGAGAATCAAATGACATCCCTTAATGGGTTATATGCAGCAGGCGATGTCACAACACAAGTTTATAAACAAATTATTATTTCAGCATCAGAAGGTGCTAAAGCAGCACTTGCTGCAAATAACTATTTAAATCATAATTATAAAGGAGAATAAAACAATGGAAAAATTATTAAATGAAGAAGTATCAGGACAGGTAAAAGATTATTTAGCAGCAATGAGTAAGCCAATTAAATGGTGTTATTTACACAAGAAGGTTTATGTGAAACATGTAAAGAAACACGTCAATTATTATCTGAAATTGAAGTGTTAAATGACAATATTACATTTGTAGAAAAAGATCTTAATAACGATGCAGACCTTGCAAAACAATACGGGATTACATTAACACCTAGTTTTGTAATTTTAGATGAAAATGATGAATATTTAGGGGTTAAATTCAACGGAATTCCAGCGGGTCATGAAATTAACTCATTCTTAAATGCATTACTTCATATGTCAGGTAAAGATTTAGGATTAGATGAAGCAACGATTAATATGATTAAAAACATTGATAAAAAAGTTGATATCAAAGTATTTGTTACATTAAGTTGTCCACATTGCCCAGGTGCAGTAGAAACAGCGCATAAAATTGCAATGTTAAATAAAAATGTTGAAGCTTCAATGATTGAAGCTCAAACATTCCATGAGTTATCAAATAAATTTGATGTTTCAGGGGTTCCAAAAATTGTCATTAATGATACAGAAGAATTAATGGGGAACCAACCTATGGATGCGTTCTTAAATTCTATTAGTACTTTAAAATAAATTTCTATGACACGAGGCTGTAAAGAAATAGTATAGTCTGAATAAATAGTTTTCCACGTGGAAAACTAAAGAAAAAACCGACTTCAAAAGAGGCCGGTTTTTTAGTATAATATAGGTATGCGAACCCCTATAAATT
>Ga0194137_10001394_pt1 | contig 14756 bp, 13 predicted proteins | sample TARM_MetaG_T3_14_FD_134025 | JGI IMG/M metagenome (GOLD analysis project Ga0194137, IMG submission 134025) | Freshwater microbial communities from Pennsylvania, USA, analyzing microbe dynamics in response to fracking - TARM_MetaG_T3_14 (version 2) | ecosystem: Environmental > Aquatic >... | reverse complement strand
TGGAAGCCCGCTTCCTGATCTGCTGCCATTGCGAGGGTTTGCTGCTTCATATGGCCTCCTGTGCTGAAGCACAGGCATGCAAGTCGTACGCCAGTCAGCGGACCTTTTTCAGTGCATCCCTAGAGCCCTTGTCGACTCTTGTCATCCCTTGTCGATAGGCAGATTGGCCTCGCGCCAGGCCTTGAGCCCGCCGGCCAGGGACTGCGCGTTTTCATAGCCCATGGCCTTGAGCTGGGCCACGGCCTTGGCCGAGCGTGTGCCTGCCGCGCAGACCACCACCAGGGGCAGCTTCTTGTTGCTGGGCAGACCTTTGCCGGCAGCGATCTCGTCGAGCGGGACGTTCTTGGCGCCGGCCACGTGGGCGGCGGCGAACTCGGCCGGCGTGCACACGTCGATCACCTGGGCCCTTTCCTTGTTGATGAGCTGCACGGCCAGGGCCGGGCTCAGGCCGCCCGAGGCGCCGCCTTCCTTGAGTTGCTGCCACAGCAGCAGGGCACCGGACGCACCGGCGGCCACCATCCAGTACCAGTTGTCGGCGAAGTAGCTCGAGGAAGTCATGCGGAAAACTCTCTTTGTGTGCGAAATAACGCGCGGATGGCCAATACGGACCACGGGGCCCATGAACCGGGGGCGGCCTCCTGCTGGAGGCTGGGCGACCGGGGATTATAAAATCGCAGGCTCACCCGGCGCAGCTTGCTGCCCGCCGGTGCCATTTTTCTCACTGGATTGGGATCGACCTCATGTACAAGCTCGTGCTGATTCGCCATGGCGAATCGACCTGGAACCTGGAAAACCGCTTCACCGGCTGGGTCGACGTTGACCTGACACCCACCGGCGTGTCGCAGGCCATGTCGGCCGGCCAGTTGCTCAAGGCCGAAGGCTATGAGTTCGACATCGCCTACACCTCGGTGCTCAAGCGTGCCATCCACACGCTGAACTATTGCCTGGACGAGATGGATCGCATCTGGTTGCCCGTGGTCAAGAGCTGGCGCCTCAATGAACGCCACTATGGCGGCCTGCAAGGCCTGAACAAGGCCGAGACCGCCCAGAAGCATGGTGATGAGCAGGTGCTGGTGTGGCGCCGCAGCTATGACACGCCACCGCCCGCGCTGGCCCCCAACGACCCGATGGGCCAACGCCAGGACCTGCGTTACGCCGGCCTGCCCGCGGACCAGATCCCGCTGACCGAGTGCCTCAAGGACACCGTGGCCCGCGTGCTGCCCTACTGGAACGAAGAGATCGCGCCCGCCATCAAGTCGGGCAAGCGCGTGGTGATCGCGGCCCACGGCAACTCGATCCGCGCCCTGGTCAAGTACCTGGACAACATTGGCGACGCCGACATCGTGGGCCTGAACATCCCCAACGGCATCCCTCTGGTGTATGAGCTGGATGCCGATCTCAAGCCCATCAAGCACTACTACCTGGGCGATGCCGAAGCCGCTGCCAAGGCCGCGGCGGCCGTGGCCACGCAAGGCAAGGCTTGATACGGTTTTGAGCTGATCAGGGGCTCAGGCCCCACACCACGGGGCAGTGGTCGGACAGCGTCCGGCCCTGGTCACGAGGGTCGAAGGACAGGCGCGTAAAGCGCCTGTTTCTGTTCGTGCCTGCCAGCCGCTGGTCGATGAGGATGTCGTCGATATAGGCCTTGTGGTGGTCGTCGGCATCACAAGGCACGTAGGCCTGGCCCTCGGTGGCGCGCAGCAGCATGGCGCCGGGCGGGTCGTTGTCGTTCCAGGCCTGCACGAGGTTGACGGGGGCAGATTCGTCGGGGCCCGCGGGGTAACGGGCGTCCTTGTGGAGGTGTCGGTTGAAGTCGCCCAGTACGGCAAAGGGCTTGCCTTCGCGCACGCGCTGGTCGATCCAGGCTTCGACCACCGGGGCCTGCTGCTGCAGGCGTTCGCAAGACGAGAAGTGGCGGTCCATGCGGCCGTCAAAGCAGCCGCTCTTCAAATGCACGGCCAGCAGGCGCACTTCGCTTGCCGTGCCCGGGTAGAGCGTGATGTCCGCGCCAGCACGCGTGTGGCCATCGACATCCAGCGCACTCAGGTCACCATTGCAGCGGTAAGGCAGGCCATCGCGGATGGCAAAACCCACCTTCTGTGGATGCGCCCGGTGCAAGAAGCAGTCCAACTGCCAGCCTTTGGTGAAGACCTGCCTGGCGGCTTCGGGGCCATCGACTTCCTGCAGCGCGACCACATCAGCATGTTGCTCATCGTGCAGTTGCATGGCGACGCGCGCCAGCGCCTCAAAGTCAGCGGTGGTGCGGGTGGGCGGAGGTGTGCGACCCGGCGTGCAGGGCAAGTCGCGCTGATGGCTGGCGGGCTGTCGGGCCACGCAGCGTGAGGCCAACTCGTCGTGCGCACGTGGCGTCATCAGCCAGTCCATGTTCCAGGTGGCCAGGGTGAGGCCATTCCTGTTGCTGGCGGCACTGGGGGGTGAGAATTTGTCGAGCCAGCCTGCATGAGCCTGGAGCGGCAAAAAGGATGCGCCAAGCGCACAGCTCGCGACAAGCAAGGCGCGTGCAGACAATGTGAATGACAAGAGGAAGACTCCGCCGCGAACGCGGCTCACACGCCCAGTGCGGCGCGGTCCAGCGTGTAGTTCTGCGGGCCGGCTGCGGCGATCTTGATGGCGCCGATGCGGTTGGCCAGGGTCACCGACTTGACCAGGTCCCAGTCATTGACCAAGCCGTAGAGCAGACCGCCGCGGAAGGCGTCGCCGCAACCGGTCGGGTCCACGATGGCAGAGGCCTTCACGCCCGGCACATGGGTCTTCTCGCCTTGAACATAGACGTTGCAGCCCTCGGCACCCAGGGTCTCGATCAGGCCCTTGAGGTGGGATTTGGACAGCTCGGCCAGGCTGCTGCCGGTGCGCTCGGCCAGCATCTTGCCTTCGTAGTCGTTGACGGCGACCCAGGTGGCTTGCGAGACGAAGCGCTTGAGGTCCTCGCCATCGAACATGGGCAGGCCCTGGCCCGGATCGAAGATGAAGGGGATGTTGGCCGCCTTGAGCTGCTCGGCGTGCTGGATCATGGCGTCTCGGCCATCGGGTGCGACGATGGCCAGCTTGATGGCCGGATCCGCTTCGATGCGCTGGATGTGGGCCTGGCCCATGGCGCCGGGGTGGAAGGCGGTGATCTGGTTGTTGGCCTCGTCGGTGATGATGATGGCCTGGGCGGTGTAGTCGTCTTCCAGCGTGCGCACATGTTTGAGGCTCACCCCCATCTGCTCCAGGTGGTTGCGGTAGAGCGTGCCATCCTTGCCCAGCGTGGCCATGATCAGGGGCTCGCCGCCCAGTTGCTTGAGGCTGTAGGCGATGTTGCCGGCGCAGCCACCGAACTCCTTGCGCAGCGTGGGCACCAGGAAGCTCACGTTGAGGATGTGCACCTGCTCGGGCAGGATCTGCTGCGCGAAACGGCCATGGAAGTTGGTGATGGTGTCGAAGGCCAGGGAGCCGCAGATCAGGACAGACATGGTGTGCCTCGGTGAATGCAAAAGGGGCTGCAAAGGGGTGTCAGGGGTAGAACAGCTCGGCCGTGTAGCCGGCTGGCCGGATATCGCTGGCCTTGATGCGCCATTGCAGCGTGGTGCTGCGCTGGCTGGGTGCCGCCGTGGGGACGCTGGCGGCGGGGCTGGCCGCATGGGCCGCATCCGCTTTGGTGTCGGCCTTGGGGTCGGCCGTATCCAGCCACTGCGCGTCCTTGGGCGAGAACACGCGGCGGGCGATCACGGCGCCGCTTTCATCGGTCAAGGTCAGGTCCACATCGGGCCAGGCCAAATCGATCGTGGCCTGGTTGCGCACGACCACGGTCAGGCGGTAGCTGTCGGGGCCCTCGGAGCTGGTGCGCACGAGTTCAAGATTGTCGACCTGCAAAGACTCCAGGCGCAGCGGTGGCGAGAGCTTGCAGCCCACGGCACCGCACCACTGGGCCAGCAACGGACGGCTGGCGGGATGATAGGCAGCGATCAGATCGCGGAACTGGTGCATCAGCTGCAGGCCGAGCGTGAGCAGCAGGCCCAGCGCGCACACCGAGAGCACAGCGCGCATGGCTGGATGACGCCAGAAGGCTTCGCGCTGGGCGCGCTTGAGGAACTCGGGCGTCTGGTCGGCAGGCGCGCGGCCGCGTGTGCCCGACTTGCCTGGGCGCTTGCTGGGCGGCGGCAGGGCCGCATCGTCGGATTCGATGTCGTCGGCGAAGCGCGAGGGCAGGGTGGGCTGGTCGTCGGGCGACTCGTTGGCGGGGGCGCCGGCTGGCGCGTTGGCTGGCAGGTTCGCGGGCGAGGCCAGTGGCTTGACCGGTGCACCGGCCGGTGTGCGCAGGGCGGCGGTGGACACCGGCGGCGCCGTCTTGGGCAAAGGCGCAGGGCTGGGTGTAGAAGAGCGTGTCTCGTGCTCGAACGCCGAAGGGCCGAAGTCGGAGGCCCAGTCTTCCTCGGCGTCGATCATGGCGTCGCTGGGGAACTGGGCGTCGGCGAACTCGGGGCCGGACTGGCGGCGGTGCGGCGCGTGGCGCTCGCGCTCCGAGGGCATCAGGTAGCGCGAGTCCAGCGCATCGGCCTCATCGGTGCTGGGCACGTCCTCGGGCGGTTCATCCAGCCAGGGTTGTGCTTCTTCGTGCGCTGCGGGTTGCGGCACGAAGGGCTGCGTCACCGCGATGGGCGCAGGTTCGGGCGCGGGGGCCGGCGGCGGCACGCGCCCACGCGAGGTGGCGGCCAGCACCATCTCCAGCGGCGTGTTGTCGTCCACCGCGATGGCGGTGTCGAGCTCGAAATCGGTGGTGCCTTCGATGGCAGGCGGCTCCATCGCGAGGTCTTCTTCGACCTGGGGGCGGCGAGGCGGCTGTGGCTGCGGCGCCGGTGGCTCGGGCTCCGGTTCCGGCAAGGTCGAGCTGGCGAAGGTGGCCGGCTGGGTACGCGCCCATCCACCAGGCGGCTGGGACTCGATGCCCAGATTCAGTTCTTCCTCGGAGAGCAGGCCGTGCGAGCGCAGGGCGTCTGTCGCAGAAAGCTCGTCTGACGGGGCGGCGGCCGTTTGCGTGGCCCCAGCATGAACGGGCTCATCAATGGGCTCTTCAGCGATGGCTTGCTGCTGTTTAGCCGGCACCTGCCGGGGCGGAGGCGGCTCCTTTTCGAGGTCGAACAAGGAGGGCAGGGCGTTGAAGACCTCGTTGCAGCGGCCACAACGCACCCAGCCTTCCGAGACCTTCAATTGGTCTTGGACGACCTTGAAGATCGTGCCGCAGTGGGTGCAACGGGTGGCCAGGCTCATAGGGCCCTATTTATGCCATTGAATTGCAGGCGTTCACGCCGTTTTTTGGGCGGTCATCAGAATCCAGCCCTCTTCTTCGTTGGCGACCTGCAACTGCAAGCCGACTTCGGCGTAGGCGTCCTTCAGTTCCTGCTCCTGGCGCGCCAGGATGCCGGCCAGCACCAGATAGCCGCCCGGGGCCACATGAGCGGCCAGCAGTGGCGACAGCATCTTCAGTGGCGTGGCCAGGATGTTGGCCAGCACCACGGGGTAGGTCTGGGCCGCTTCACCGACCAGATCGGGCAGGCCGGCGTTGATCGGTGTCTTGCCTTCGGCGTTCTTCAAATGCGCCAGATTGACCTGGGCATTGGCGTTCGTGGCGTCCACGGCGGCTGGGTCGATGTCGACCGCATCCACCACGCCCGAGCCATGCAGCGCCGCACCGATGGCCAGGATGCCAGAGCCGCAGCCATAGTCCAGCACGCGCTGTCCCCGGTAGGCAGACGCGTTCTGAGCGATCCACTTCAGGCACATGCGCGTGGTCGGGTGCGTGCCCGTGCCGAAGGCCAGACCCGGGTCCAGCCGCATCACGGTCTTGGCTTGCGGGGGCACCTCATGCCATGTGGGCACGATGTAGAAGCGCTCGGTGATGGGCACGGGCTGGAACTGCGACTGAGTCAGGCGCACCCAGTCCTGCTCGTCCACCGGCTGGATACCCTGTACATGGATGTCAGCAGCCCAGTCCTGCGCCAGGATCAGCGTGGCGGCTTCGAGCGCTTCTGCTTCGCTGGGGAACAGGCTCTTGATGGTCGAGCGCTGCCAGGCCTCGCGGGGCACCGGCATGCCGGGCTCGCCCCACAAGGCTTCTTCGTGCTCGGTGTCGGCATCAAAGTCTTCCACCGATACGGACAAGGCTTCGATCTCCATCAGCGCATCGCTCAAGGTCTCGACTTCGGCCTCCTTGGCCAGCAGGGTAAGTTCAAACAAAGCCATGGTGATCAGCGCTTGCGAGCGGCCATCCAGTTCTCGAGGTAGTGGATGTCGGTGCCGCCTTCCACGAACTTGGCGTCCACCATCAGCTCCCGGTGCAGGGGGATGTTGGTCTGGATGCCTTCGACCACGGTCTCCGACAAGGCCGTGCGCATGCGGGCCAGGGCCTGCTCACGTGTGTCGCCGTGCACAATGATCTTGCCGATCATGGAGTCGTAGTTGGGGGGCACGAAGTAGTTGGCATAGGCGTGCGAATCGACGCGTACACCGGGGCCGCCGGGCGGGTGCCAGGTCGTGATGCGGCCAGGCGAAGGAATGAACTTCACCGGGTCCTCCGCGTTGATGCGGCACTCGATGGCATGGCCGCGCAACTCGATCTGGCGCTGCGTGAAGGGCAGCTTCTCACCAAAGGCCACGCGGATCTGCATCTGCACGATGTCGATGCCGCTGGTCATCTCGGTCACGGGGTGCTCCACCTGCACGCGGGTGTTCATCTCGATGAAGTAGAACTCGTCGTTCTCATACAGGAACTCGAAGGTGCCCGCGCCACGGTAGCCGATCTTCTTGCAGGCGGCCGCGCAACGCTCGCCGACCTTCTCGATGAGACGGCGGTTGATGCCGGGGGCCGGCGCTTCTTCGATGATCTTCTGATGGCGGCGCTGCATGGAGCAGTCGCGCTCGCCCAGCCAGACGGCGTTCTTGTGCTGGTCGGCCAGGATCTGGATCTCGACGTGCCGAGGATGCTGGAGGAACTTCTCCATATATACCTCGGGATTGCCAAACGCAGCACCGGCCTCGGCCTTGGTGGTCTGCACGGCGTGGATCAGCGCAGCTTCGGTATGGACCACGCGCATGCCGCGTCCACCACCGCCACCGGCGGCCTTGATGATGACCGGGTAACCCACGGTGCGGGCGATCTTGATGATCTCCTTGGGGTCATCAGGCAGGGCGCCTTCGGAGCCGGGCACGCAAGGCACGCCGGACTTGATCATGGCCTGCTTGGCCGAGACCTTGTCGCCCATGATGCGGATGGACTCGGGCGCCGGGCCGATGAAGGTGAAGCCCGATTGCTCGACGCGCTCGGCGAAGTCGGCGTTCTCGGAGAGGAAGCCATAGCCGGGGTGGATGGCCTCGGCATCGGTCACTTCGGCGGCCGAGATGATGGCCGGCATGTGCAGGTAGCTTTGTGCCGAGGGGGCCGGCCCGATGCACACGGCCTCGTCGGCGAGCTTGACGTACTTGGCGTCGCGGTCGGCTTCGGAATACACCACCACGGACTGGATGCCCATCTCGCGACAGGCACGCTGGATGCGCAAAGCGATCTCGCCACGGTTGGCGATCAGGATCTTCTTGAACATGAAGACCCCCTTATTCGATGATGAACAAGGGCTGACCGTACTCAACTGGCTGGCCGTTGTCGACCAGGATCTTGGAGATCACGCCGTCCTTGTCGGCCTCGATCTCGTTCATGATCTTCATGGCTTCGATGATGCACACGGCCTGGCCGGCCTTGACCGCATCGCCCACTTCGGCAAAGGGCTTGGCGCCGGGGCTGGATGAACGGTAGAAGGTGCCCACCATGGGCGACTTGACCACATGGCCCGTTTCTTCGACTGGGGCAGCGGCCTCGGCAGCAGGTGCGGCGGCGGCCACGGGGGCGGCCATCATCGGTGCGGCCTGTTGAACCATGGGGGCGGCCATGACCATGGGTGTGGCGCCGGCCTTGACGATGCGGACCTTGCCATCGGCTTCGGTGATTTCGAGTTCAGACACGTTGGACTCGGACACGAGGTCGATCAGGGTCTTGAGTTTGCGCAGGTCCATTTTGGGTTCTCCAGGAATGCGGTGAGAGCGGGTGACGCTCAATAATGGATGTGAGGCTGATGCCGGCCGGGGTGGTGGCCGGTTCAGCCGCGTGGGGTGGCGCCCAGCTTTTCGAGGGCGGCTTCCAAGGCCAGGCGGTAGCCCGACGCGCCCAGCCCCACGATCACGCCTTCGGCCAGATCGGAGAAATAGGAGTGGTGCCGGAAGGGCTCGCGCCGATGGACGTTGGACAGATGCACTTCGATGAAGGGCAGGGCCACGCCCGCCAGTGCATCGCGCAGGGCGACGCTGGTGTGCGTGAAGGCCCCCGGGTTGATGAGGATGAAGGATGTGCCGTCGGTGCGGGCAGCATGCACGCGATCGATCAGCGCGCCTTCATGGTTGCTCTGGAAGGCCGACAGGCTGGCGCCGCGTTGGGCGGCCAGTGCGGTCAGGCCGGTGTTGATCTGCTCCAGCGTGGTGGCGCCATAGACCTGGGGCTCGCGTGTGCCGAGCAGGTTCAGATTGGGGCCGTGGAGGACAAGAATCTGCATGTGTCTCTGGCTTGACTGCTTGTGCGCGGTGGTGTTGAACACCTCTGCGGCACCGGTAAGCTGGGCCAAGAAAATGAAAGTAGGCGGATTTTAGACGCAAATGAGCGAAATTCCGACCATTCTTCTTGAAGTGTCCGATTTGGCTTGACTCATTCAGGGGGTGCCCAGTTGGCGGGCCCAGGTGGCCAGCTCATCGAAATGCGTGGCGCCCATTTTGCGGTGCAGCACGCGGCCCTTGGCGTCGATCATGACCGAGAAAGGCAGCCCGCCCGACTCGTTGCCCAGGGCCTGGGCCAGTTCGGTACCGCCGAAGCCGGCCAGCCCGATGTCGAATCCTACCGCGACTTTGACCAAAAATTCTTTCACGGGGGTCGGCCCGTCGATGGCCAGGCCAATGACCCTCCAGCCCTTGGGGCCGAATTCGCGGTGGAAACGGTCCAGCTCGGGCATTTCCTTGACGCAAGGCGGGCACCAGGTCGCCCAGAAATTGAGCAAAACCGGGTGGCCCTGGGCGATGGACAGGCTCAGCGCCGTGCTGCCCTTGGGGGTGTCGAACTGCTGTTGCCAGAAGGCGGGCGCGAGCTGGTCACCGGTGATGAAGGGGGCGCTGGCGGCTTGTTCGGCCGCGCTGGTGACGCTGACAGGCGCTTGGGCTGTGTCGCCGGTTTTTGGGGTGGTGCCGGAAGGTGCGCGCTTGAGCGCCAGGAAGGCGCCCCCGGCTGCTGCAGCCAGGCCGGCGAGCACCAGCAGGGCGCGGCGCGTAGCTTGGCCGCTTTGCATCTGGGCATACAGACGAGCGGGCTGTGATGTGGGGGAAGAGTCAGTAGATGACAAGGGCATGGTGTGAGGCTGGTCAGGCGCTGGCATCGGTCGCCAGGAGCTTGTGGAGTGAAGCCAGATCGCCCCGGTCGGTGCGGCCGCGTGCGTCGGGCTTGAGGGCGCCGCGCAGGTCGTCGGCATCGAGGATGGTCAGGTGCAGGCCGATGGGCTCGTTGAGGGCACGGCAGGGGATGGTCAGGCTCAGGCGGTCCACGCTGTCACCGCGCGGGCCGGGCACGCTGCCCACATCGTAGTCCAGGCCCTGGTTGAGCAGGCCGATCTCGGCGGATTTGCTGTCGTCGCAGTAGAGCTGGAGGTGGATGTCGTTGAGGCGGGTGGCCGTGCCGCGCCAGACGGCGCCGGTGAGGTGGGGGCGGAACTCGGCCAGGCGCGCCATCCAGGTGGCGGCTAGCTCGCGCAGGGCGCGCAGCTCGGCGGGCTGGGTGTCGGCGCAGAACACGGCGAGGTACTCGAAGACCGCCTCTTCCACCTCGTCGTTATCGGGCAAGTCGCCTCGGCCGGTCAGGCCCAGCTGCTTGGCGGCACGGCGTTTGGCGGGCCCGTATTCCAGGCCCTCTTCAACGATGATGCGGGCCGCCGTGGCGGCGATCTCTGCGCTGGCTTGGCTCATCATGGATCAGGCCGCTTCGACCCACACCGGCACCGCGCTGAAAGCCGCGTTGGCGCTGATGCGCTCGGTCAGGCGGTCATCGGTCAGGTCATTGATGCTGGCGCCGGCATGGGCCTGCGCAACCTTGATGTCGGTGCCGGCCCGGTCATGTCCCCAGCCATGGGGCAGGCTGACGACGCCGGGGCGGATGTCTTCGGTGACGTGCACCGGCACGCGCACCTGGCCCACGCGCGAGGCCACCATCACGGTCTGGCCGTCTTGCAGCTGGCGCGCGGCGGCATCGCTGGGGTGGATCCACAAGGTGCAGCGCGGCTTGCCTGACACCAGCCGGGCGCTGTTGTGCATCCAGGAGTTGTTGCTGCGCACATCGCGCCGGCCGATGAGCTTGAGCGTGGGCGGCGTGCTGGCAGACTGTGGCGCTGTCTCGGCGGGGAAGACCTGCATCAGGTTGGGCAGCTCCTGGCGGATGCCCAAGGGCAGCAGGTCGATGCGGCGCCCGCGCTTTTGCAGGCCTTCGACCAGGGTCGGTTGCAGCGGGCCCAGGTCGATGCCATGCGGGTGGGCCAGCAGGGCCTTCAGACTCAGGCCGCGGCCGGCACGCTTGAGGCCGAAGGCCAGCACGCGCCTGGGTGGCACGCGGCTCATGAGGCTGCGCGTGAGCAGGCCTTGCAGGCGCTGGCGCGTGTTGCCGCGCTCCAGGGCCCACACGCGCCGGGCATAGCGCTTGGCCAGCTCGCTGAAGATCTGCCAGTCGTGCATCGCGCCGGGTGAAGGTTCGACCACGGCCTGGCTGTAGCGGGCCACGTTGCGCACGGCCAGGTGCAGGAAGATGAGGTCGTACTGGTCGTGCTCGATGCTGCAGGTGGGCGGCAGGATCACATGGGCATGGCGCGTGGTCTCGTTGAGGTAGAAGTCGATGGAGACCATGAAGTCCAGGCCGCGCAAGGCCTCGTCGAGCTGGCGGCCATTGGGCGTGGACAGCACGGGGTTGCCGCAGGACGTGACCAGCGCGCGCAACTGGCCCTTGCCGGGCGTGAGCATCTCTTCGGCCATCACCGAGACGGGCAGCTCGCCGCCGAACTCGGGTGCACCCCGCACACGGCTGCGCCAGGCATCGAAGTGGCCGGGGCTCATCATCTTGTTCTGGATGAGGTTGATGGCCGGGCTGGTCAGCAGCGCGCCGCCTTCGCGGTCCACATTGCCGGTGAGCAGGTTGATGACCTGGATGACCCATTGGCAGACCACGCCGTGAGCCTGTGTCGACAAACCCATGCGGCCATAGACCACGGCGCCATCGGCCTGGGCCAACTCGCGGGTGAGCCGGCGTGTGGTGGCCGCATCGATGCCGGTGTGCGCCGCCATGGTCTCAGGCCTGAAAGGAGCCACGGCATCGCGCACGGCGCGGATGTTGTCCAGCAAGGGCTCCAGGTGCTTGGGGTGCACCAGCTCTTCATCGAACAGCGTATGGATGACCGACAGCAGCCAGGCGGCATCGGTGCCGGGGTCGATGAAGTGGTGCTCATCGGCGATGGCGGCAGTCTCGGTGCGGCGCGGGTCGATCACCACCAGCCTGCCACCACGTTCGCGCAGGGCCTTGAAGCGGTGGCGCACATCGGGCACGGTCATCAGGCTGCCATTGGATGCCAGCGGATTGCCGCCCAGGATGAGCATGAAGCGGGTGTGGTCGATGTCGGGGATGGGAATGGCCATCTGGTGGCCATAGAGCCAGTAGGAGGCCAGGTGGTGCGGCAGCTGGTCCACCGAGGTGGCCGAAAAGCGGCTGCGGGTTTTGAGCTGGCCGAAGAACAAGGGGCCATGTGTGACGTTGCCCCAGTTGTGCACCGTGGGGTTGCCCTGGTAGACCGCCACCGAGCTGGAGCCGTGCTGTTCGCGCACACGCGCCAGGCCTTCCACGACCAGGTCGAAGGCCTCGTCCCAGGTGATGGTCTGCCAGCGGGTCTGGCCGTTGTCCACGATGCGTTTGACGGGCTGACGCAGGCGGTCGGGGTCTTCGTGCAGGTCTTTCAGGGCCACAGCCTTGGGGCAGATGTGGCCGCGCGAGAGCGGGTCGGCCTCATCGCCCTTGATCGAGATGACGCGGTTGCCCTGGACCTGGAAGCTCAGGCCGCAGATGGCCTCGCACAGGTTGCACACGCCCTGGCGGGTGGTGAGCGCAGTATCCATATTGCGGTTTGAGGCGTAGGCCATGGGTCTTCCTAAAAGCTGAGAAATGACTCCGGAATTTAAGGCGCGAATAGTCGATTTCGCCAAGGAAGACATCTCAATATTGGCTTTGTAATCCAAAAAGACTCCCACGTTCGTAGGATGGATGGGCGACTGATGGCGGTCTAGAGTCCAGCTCGTTATTCGGAAGGGAGGAAGAACTAGAAAAATAGATCAAGCCTTGCGGGTAACGCTCGTCCGGAATCATCAACATCCCTGGAGATCTACCATGGTCAGGCTTACATCATTCATTTCATCGAGGGCAGTCATCACATCCATATGCGTGGCACTTGCGTTGGCCGCCTGTGGCGGCGATGGAGGAGGCGATACCTCTGCTACGCCATCCAGCACGGGGGCTGCTCCATCGGGGGGCACGTCAGTTTCGGGTACGGTGATCGCGGGGGCCGTTAACGGCGCGACCGTGACAGCCTATGCGTTGGCGGCCGATGGGTCGCATGGCGATGCGCTGGGCAGTGTGACGACAGATAGCGGCGGCGGTTTCTCATTGCTCCTGTCGGCCATTCCCACCGATGGCCGTGTTTTACTGGTAGCGTCGGGGGGGACGTATGCCAGCGAGTTCGACGGTGCGAGCATTGCAATGGGGTCACCCTTGCGGGCCATCATCACGGGCGTGGGCACGGGTGCTGTTTCAGGTGTGGCCCTCACGCCGCTGTCCGACTTGCTGGTCGCTCGGACTGTAGCCTTGGCCAAGTCAGGAAAGACTTTGGCTGACGCTCTGGCCTCTGCAGAGGCTCTGGTGCGTTCGGCCTATGGTCTAACCGTAGCAGTGGCGACAACAAAGCCGGCGTTCGACAAGGCCAGCATCGGAACACAGGCTTATCTCATCGGGTTGATCCTGGGGTCGTTCGAGACCTGCGGCAAGTCTCTGTCGCCGAGTGCGCGTGGCGCCTTGCAGGCGGCCTTGGCGCTGGACTTCTCCGACGGGGTCTTTGATGGCAAAGTGAATGGCACGGCCGTGACGCTGGGCGATGCTAGCCTGTCCTCGACTGCGGGCACCTCCGATTTCCTGGCCTGTGTATCGACGTATGCCTCGTCGGGCAAGCAGGTAGTGGATGCGGGCATCACAGGTGGCGAGTTGTCGGCGACCGTCAGCTCGCTGCGCTCGTCTGTTGTGGCCGCCCCAAGTACGCCGAAGTCCACGGGCTTGGCGGCCAGCAGCTCGGGCGCTATTTCTTCGTTGGCCTTTGGCGGCAAGCAGTGGGTTTTTATTGCGGCACGCTCCCAAGGTGTGGTCGCCATTGATGTGACTGACCCAACAGCGGCGTCGCCTACGGTGAAGAAGTTCGATACGCTGGTAACCAACTTTGGCGGCAATGAGATTGGTGGTGTGGTACCTCTGCTGGGCGCTGATCATCCTCAATTGTTGGTTTTCTCGTACAACAGTAAGCACATCGCACTGGTTAACGCAGACACAGGGGTGGTCGAGTTCGAGACAGACTTGGCGCTGACGAACGGGGCATTCAGCTTCTCTGGCGGCAGTGCTTACATCTCTGGCGCCATTCCCGATACCGCGCGTGACGGCGTGTGGCTTTCGACCGTCGACGGCTACCTCTTCTTTGACCGTGCGGCCAAAGCATTGACCACAGATACCAAGAGAATGTTCGCTTTCGAGTCGAAGGCCGATGTCGCGGAGAACATGGGCGGCGATGTGGCTTATGGCTACCTGTTCGCGCCGAACTACTTCCCCGGTGTGCAATTGGCGGATCTGGCGGCAGGCAAGTCGTATTTCCTGACCGGTACCGATTATCAAGCTGCGTTCCCTCTTATCGGTGATCCTGATGCGGGCTCGGTGGACACGGGTTACCACGTCGGTCTTATTACCAATGAGGACAGCTCGCAGATCGGTCTGATTAACCTCGCTTCGGTAGTGAAAACCGATGTGGCCGGCGGTCCTTCGACTTTCAAGCCCGCGAAAGGTGGCACGGTGGCGCTGTCTTTGGGCAGTTATGAGCCAGTTATCAGTGGCTCTGCCGTGGATGGAGATACTCATTTGGCCTTGTTCATGGCGGGGTACTCGACCGATATTGCGGTGGGCCTTATTCAGGACCCTGCCAGCGTGCCTGCTGGTGGTGCATGGGCTGGGCTCAGTGATTGGCGCTATGTTGCTGGGTTGAATGGCTATAGCCACGCCAAAGACCCGCATGCTGTAGCCGTCATCAAAAATCTGACCAACGACAAGGTCTATGGCTATTTGCTGGATGGTGGCAACCGCAAGAGTCTGGTGGTAGACATGGCTGCCTTGCTTGCCACAACACCGAAGGGTAGTACCGGTGATGCTGCGCACACCACGGCTATCGATGTCGTAGGTACGGGGATCGTGAAGTCGATCAGTTGGTAAGACGGGAGGCTAGGGATGCACTGAAAAAGGTCCGCTGACTGGCGTACGACTTGCATGCCTGTGCTTCAGCACAGGAGGCCATATGAAGCAGCAAACCCTCGCAATGGCAGCAGATCAGGAAGCGGGCTTC
>Ga0194137_10001390_pt1 | contig 14764 bp, 12 predicted proteins | sample TARM_MetaG_T3_14_FD_134025 | JGI IMG/M metagenome (GOLD analysis project Ga0194137, IMG submission 134025) | Freshwater microbial communities from Pennsylvania, USA, analyzing microbe dynamics in response to fracking - TARM_MetaG_T3_14 (version 2) | ecosystem: Environmental > Aquatic >... | reverse complement strand
GATCAAGACAAGCCCCTGTCTCCCGCTGCCGATGCCGAGGCGCCCGCCGCGCCCAAGCGCCGCCGCACGACTGCCAAGGTGGCCGCCGAGGCGGCTACTCCAGAAGCCGCACCCGAAGCCGCCGAAGCCCCGGTGGCTGCCAAGCGCACCCGCCGCAAGCCTGCCGAGGCCGTGACGGAAGCGGCGCCGGCGGCTCCCGAGGCAGCACCCGCCGAGCAAGCGCCGGTTCCGGCCCGCAAGCGCGCGCCGCGCAAGACGGCCGTGGTTGCCGAGGAGGCCGTGCCGGTCGTCGTCGCCGAAGCGCCCGCGTCGGCTCCGGTCGAGACGCCAGCGACCGTCTTCACGCTGGCCGCCGAGGTTGCCCCGCAGGGCGGTGACGCGGACGAGGACGGTGATGACGATGCTGAAGGCGAGGGCGGTGAAGACGGCGAGCGAGGCGGCCGCAGCCGCAACCGCCGTCGCAATCGCAAGGAGCGTGCCGAGCGTCAAGCCGCCCAGGCGGCTGCCGGGGGGGGCGAGTTGTCCGGCCCGGCCCTGGCGCCGGAGCTGGTCGAGGCTGCGGGGGCGCGCTTCGCCGATGTGCTGTCGGGCAGTCTGGATGCGGAGTCGGAAGGTCCCGTTGGCGAGCCGCCGCAGTTGCGGCCCGAGCCGGAAGAGACCGCCGAGGAAGCAGGCGAGGGCGAGAACAAGCGCGTCTTGGCGCCCGACGTCGATGCGCCCAAGCTGCAGAAGGTGCTGGCCCAGGCCGGCATCGGCTCCCGCCGCGACATCGAGGACTGGATCGCCGAGGGCAAGATCGAGGTGAACGGCGAAGTGGCCCATGTAGGCCAGCGCATCTCCTTCGGCGACCGCGTGCGCGTCAATGGCAAGGAGGTGCGCGTGCGCATCTCGCCGCCGAACCCGCGCATCCTGGCCTATCACAAGCCCACAGGCGAGGTCTCCACCTTTAACGATCCCGAGGGCCGCCCGACGGTGTTCCGCACCCTGCCGCGCGTGCAGGGCCAGAAGTGGCAGTCCGTCGGCCGCCTGGACATCAACACCGAAGGCCTGCTGCTGTTCACCAACTCCGGCGAACTGGCCAACCAGCTGATGCACCCGCGCTTCGGCGTGGAGCGCGAGTACGCCGCCCGCGTGCTGGGCTCGCTGAGCGACGAGCAGCGCGCCAAGCTGCTGGACGGCGTCAATGTCGACGGCCAAACGGCGTCATTCAAGGCCATCGAGGACGGCGGTGGTGAAGGCGCCAACCGCTGGTACCGCGTTACCATCACCGAAGGCCGCAACCGTGAAGTGCGCAAGCTCTTCGAGGCCGTCGGCATGGTGGTCAGCCGCCTGATCCGCATCCGCTACGGCACCGTGGTGCTGCCGCGTGGCTTGAAACGCGGCGTCTGGGTGGAGCTGGGTGACGACGATGTGCGCGTCATCCGCCGCCTGGCGGGCCACACCAACAATAGCGGCCAGGGCCAGCAGCAAGGCCAGGGCCAGCAGGGCAAGGGTCAGCAGCAAGCCAACAAGAACGACCGCAACAAGCGCCGCTCCGACGACCGCCACAGCGGCGTCGGCCCGCGGCCCAGCCGCCCACCCGAGCCCCAGCAGCCTCGCCCGCAGCGCGAGGAACGCGCCCAACGCCGCGATGACGATGACGAGGAGGATGACGGCTTCATCCCCCACCACATCAACCCGCTGGAGCAGACCTTCGACCGCCGCCATGCGACGAGCGGCAAGCGTGGCCTCCCGCAAGGCTTCGGCGCCGGCGGCAGCCAGCAGCAGCATCCCAAGCAGGGCAAAGGCGGCAACAAGGGCAGCGGTCCGCGCGAGCCCGATCCGATGCAGACCTCGGTCGGCTATATCGGTGGCGACGCCTATCTCCGCCGCGGCGGCGGCGGTGGTCGGGGTGGCAAGGGCGGTGGTGGAGGCCGTTCCGGCGGCGGATTTGGCGGCCGGCACCGCTAAAACCGTGATCGGCAGGCCGCTTTAGGGTCATCCCTGGCCGCTACAATCACAGGCTTTGTCCAATACGCCCCATCAGGAGAATCCCATGGCGATCGAAACCACCCTGTCCATCATCAAGCCCGATGCCGTGGCGAAGAACGTCATCGGCCAGATCTACGCCCGCTTCGAAGCTGCCGGCCTGAAGATCGTGGCCGCCAAGATGGTGCACCTGTCGCGCGTTGAAGCTGAGCAGTTCTACGCCGTCCACAAGGCCCGCCCCTTCTTCAACGACCTGGTCAACTTCATGATCAGTGGCCCCGTGATGATCCAGGCCCTGCAAGGCGAAGGCGCCATCCTGAAGAACCGTGACCTGATGGGCGCCACCGACCCCAAGAAGGCCGAGAAGGGCACCATTCGCGCCGACTTTGCCGACAGCATCGACGCCAACGCCGTGCACGGCTCCGACGCCGCCGAAACGGCCGCCGTCGAAGTGGCCTTCTTCTTCCCCGGCATGAACGTTTACTCGGGTCGTTGATCCCACAACGGGGTCGGTGACCCCGGCCCAGAAAGTTCGTATGGACGCGGTCAACCTGCTCGGTTTCGATCTGCCAGGCCTGGCCGCCTACTGCGAGCAACTGGGCGAAAAGAAATTCCGTGCGACCCAGCTCTTCCGTTGGATCCACCAGAAAGGCGCGTCGAACTTCGAACAGATGTCCGACCTCGCCAAGTCGCTGCGCGAAAAGCTCAGAGGCCGGGCCGTCATCCGTGGCCTGGACGTCATCTCCGAGCACGTCTCGGCCGACGGCACCATCAAATGGCTGTTCGACGTCGGCGCCGGCAATGCCGTCGAGGCGGTCTTCATCCCCGAGGACGACCGCGGCACCCTGTGCATCTCCAGCCAGGCCGGCTGCGCCGTCGGTTGCCGCTTCTGCTCGACGGGCCACCAAGGCTTCAGCCGCAACCTGACGACGGCCGAGATCACGGCCCAGCTCTGGTTCGCCGAGCACAACCTGCGCAAGCGTCAGAACACCGACGAGCGGGTGATCTCGAACGTCGTGATGATGGGCATGGGCGAGCCGCTGCAGAACTACGACCAGCTCGTGCCGGCACTCAAAACCATGCTGGACGACCATGGCTATGGCTTGTCCCGCCGCCGCGTCACGGTGTCGACCTCGGGCGTCGTGCCCATGATCGACCGCCTGCGCGAGGACTGTCCCGTCGCCCTGGCCGTCAGCCTGCACGCACCGACCGACCCGCTGCGCGACCAGCTCGTGCCGCTGAACAAGAAATATCCCATCGAGGAACTGCTGGCGGCCTGCAACCGCTACCTCGAGAAGGCGCCGCGCGACTTCATCACCTTCGAGTACTGCATGCTGCAGGAGGTGAACGATTCGCCCGAGCAAGCCCATGAGCTGGTTCGCCTGCTGAAGAACAGGGTCAGCTGCAAGATCAACCTGATCCCCTTCAACCCCTTCCCGGCGTCCGGCCTGATCCGCAGCACGAATCCGCGCGTGCAGGCCTTTGCCGAGGTGCTGATCCAGGCCGGCATCGTCACGACCGTGCGCAAGACGCGTGGCGACGACATCGACGCGGCCTGCGGTCAGTTGGCCGGTGAGGTCCAGGACCGCACCCGCGCGCATATCCGCATGGTCAGGGCACCCGTCACGGTGGCCAAATCCACTTGATGCACCTGGTGCCTACTTTCGAGGATTTGATGAAGCGACTGCTGATCGTTCTGACCGCCGCCCTCCTGGCCGCCTGCGCGGGTCCCGCCCCCAGCGGCGAACGCGAGATCAAGACCGATTCCGACCAGACCGACGCTGATCGCCGCGCCGGCATCCGTCTGGAGCTGGCCCAGGGGTATTTCTCGCGCGGCCAGTTCAATACGGCCCTGGACGAGCTTAAGCAGGCCCTGCAGGCCAAGCCCGACATGCGCGAGGCCGTCAACCTGCGCGGCCTGATCTATGCCGCCATGGGGGACCATCAGCTCGCCGAGGACGCCTTCCGCCGCGCCCTGGCGGTCTACCCCAACGATCCAGACACCCTTCACAACTACGGCTGGTTCATGTGCCAGCAGCAGCGCTGGCAGACAGCGGATTCCCTGTTCGACCAGGCCCTGGGCCAGTCCACCTACCGCGCACCGGCCCGCACCCTGCTGGCCAAGGGAGTTTGCGAGGCGCGGTCAGGCCGCATGCTGGTGGCCGAGAAGACGCTGACGCGTGCCTTCGAGCTGGACCCCGGCAACCCGGCCATCGCTGTCAACCTGTCCGAGGTGCTCTACCGCAACCGTGAGCTGGAGCGGGCACGCTTCTATGTGAAGCGCGTCAACGACCAGCCCGAGCAGCTCAATGCCCAGAGCCTGTGGCTGCAGCTGCGCATCGAGCGCAAGCTGGGCAAGCCCCAGCTCGTCGATGACCTGGCGCTGCAGATGCGTCGCAAATTCCCGCAGGCGCCGGAGACGCAGTCCCTGGACGCCGGCCGTTACGACGAATAGCCGCTGTGACGGTACACGACAAGAACGAGACGATGCAACCCATCTCCGAGGGAATCGACAGCCAGGCCGCCACCGCCGGCGCCTGGCTTAGGAATGTGCGCCAGCAGCGCGGCCTGCACATCGCCGCGCTGGCCGTCATGCTCAAGGTGCCCCAGGCCAAGCTCGAAGCCCTGGAGGCCGACCGCTTCGACGAGTTGCCCGACGCCACCTTCGCCCGCGCCCTGGCCACGGCCATGTGCCGCGCCCTCAAGGTCGATCCGGCGCCTGTGCTGGCCATGCTGCCGCGCACGCGTGACCGCGAGTTCGACGTCCGACCCGGGCTGAACCAGCCCTTTCGCGAGCGCGGTGCCGGACCCATCGACGGTGGTGTTCTGGCCCTGCTGGCCAAGCCCGTGGTCTGGGGCCCGGTGCTGCTGCTGACCGCGGCCGCCGCCGTCTACTGGATTCCGGCCGGCTGGCTGGAGCGCTCGGGCACGACGACGGCGGCGGCTTCGGGCGTCGTCGCCGCTGCCAGCGCACCCGTCGTCGAATTCGTGGCGGCGCCTGCGGCGTCGGAGCCGGCTGCGTCCGCGTCAGCCGCAGTGCCGCTGCCGGTCGCTTCCGCCCCGCTGCAAGTGCGCGAGGTGGCCCCGCCGTCGGCCGCCGTGCCGGCTTCGGCGGTGGCCGTGAAGACCACCGTCGTCGCCACGCCCGGCAGCGCGCTGCGCGTGACGGCCACGGCCGACACCTGGATCGAGGTGGTCGACGCCCAGGGCCAGGTGCTGCTGTCGCGCGTGCTGCGCGCCGGCGAGCAGCAGGAATACAGCGGCGCGTCGCCCTACAAGGTGCGCATCGGCAATGTGCGCGGCACGCAGATCGAATGGCGTGGTGCCGCCGTGGACCTGGCCGCGCGCGGCAAGGACAACGTCGCCCGTCTGGAGTTGAATTGATGAGCGAATGGATCATTCCCGAGGCCGCCCCCGCGGCACGCAAGAGCCGCCAGGCCCGCGTCGTCTGGGGCAATCGAGTCGTGACGGTCGGTGGTGACGCGCCGGTGCGCGTGCAGTCCATGACCAACACCGACACGGTGGACGCCATCGGCACGGCCATCCAGGTTAAGGAGCTGGCCATTGCCGGCTCAGAGATGGTGCGCATCACCGTCAACACGCCCGAGGCGGCTGAAGCGGTGCCCTATATCCGCGAGCAGCTGGACCGCATGGGCATCGACGTGCCTCTGGTGGGCGACTTCCACTACAACGGCCACCGCCTGCTGACCGAATACCCGGCCATGGCCCAGGCACTGTCCAAGTACCGCATCAACCCCGGCAACGTCGGCAAGGGCGAGAAGAAGGACAAGCAGTTCGCCCAGATGATCGAAGCGGCGATGAAGTACGACAAGGTCGTGCGCATCGGCGTCAACTGGGGCAGCCTGGACCAGGAACTGCTTGCCCAGTTCATGGACGAGAACGCCCGCCGTGCCGTGCCCTGGGACGCCAAGCCGGTCATGTACCAGGCCCTGGTCGAATCGGCGCTGACTTCGGCCGCCTATGCCTGCGAGCTGGGCTTCAACCCCGACAACATCATCATCAGCTGCAAGGTCAGCGGCGTGCAGGATCTGATCTCGGTCTACCGCGAACTGGCCCGCCGCTGCGACTACGCCCTGCACCTGGGCCTGACGGAAGCCGGTATGGGCACCAAGGGCACGGTGGCTTCGTCCGTCGCCCTGGGTATCCTGGCCCAGGAAGGCATTGGCGACACCATTCGCGTCAGTCTCACGCCCCAGCCGGGCGAGTCGCGCACGCAGGAGGTCGTCGTCGCGCTGGAGATCCTGCAGGCCCTCGGCCTGCGCCACTTCAACCCCAGTGTGACTGCCTGCCCGGGCTGCGGCCGCACCACCAGCACCACCTTCCAGGAGCTGGCCAAGCAGATCGACGACTTCCTGCGCCTGCAGATGCCGGTCTGGCGCAGCAAATACCCGGGCGTCGAGGAGATGAAGGTGGCCGTGATGGGCTGCATCGTCAACGGCCCCGGCGAGAGCAAGCATGCCGACATCGGCATCAGCCTGCCGGGCACTGGCGAGGCGCCGGCCGCGCCGGTCTTCATCGACGGCGAGAAGGCCGTGACCCTGCGCGGCGACAACATCGCCGCCGAATTCCACGCCCTGGTCGAGAACTACATCGAGAAGCGCTTCGGCGCGACCGCTACCGCATGAGCAAACAGATCCAGGCCGTGAAGGGGATGAACGACATTCTCCCGGCCAGTGTCACCCGCAAGGACAAGCTGCCCAGCAGCGAACTCTGGAGCTGGTTCGAGACCACGCTGCGCAAGGTGCTGGGCAGCTACGGCTACCAGTACATGCTGACCCCCATCGTCGAACCCACGACCCTGTTCGTGCGCGGCCTGGGCGAGGTGACCGACATCGTCGAGAAGGAGATGTATTCCTTCACCGACAGCATGAACGGCGACCAGCTGACCCTGCGCCCCGAGGCCACAGCGGGCATCGTGCGCGCCATGGTCGAGCACAACGCCCTCTACAACGGGGCGCTGCGCCTGTGGACCATGGGCCCGATGTTCCGCCACGAGCGTCCGCAGAAGGGCCGCTACCGCCAGTTCAACCAGCTCGACGTCGAGGCCCTGGGCTTTGCTGGCCCGGATGTGGATGCCGAGATCATCCTGATGGTGCGCCGGCTGTGGCAGGCCCTGGGTCTGGTGGTCGGCCAGCATGTGCGCCTGGAGCTCAATTCCCTGGGCCAACCGGCCGAGCGCAATGCCCACCGCGCCGCGCTGATCGCCCACTTCGAGGCTCATGCCGACAAGCTGGACGAGGACGGCAGGAAGCGCCTGCACAGCAACCCGCTGCGCATCCTGGACAGCAAGAACCCGGCGATGCAGCCCGTCATCGAAGCTGCGCCCAAGCTGATGGATTTCCTGGGCGAGGAGACCCTAGCGCACTTCGACGCCGTGCGCGCCATCCTGGACGCCGCCGGCCTGGAGTACCGCGTCAACACCCGTCTGGTGCGCGGCATGGACTACTACAACCTGACCGTCTTCGAATGGGTGACCGACCAGCTCGGCTCCCAGGGCACGGTCTGCGGTGGCGGCCGCTATGACGGCCTGTTCGAGCAGCTCGGCGGCAAGCCGACGCCGGCGGTCGGCTTCGGCCTTGGCATCGAGCGCCTGCTGCTGCTGATCGACGAGCTGGACCTGCCCGTGCCGTCCGCCGCGCCTCATGCCTATGCCATCCTGCCCGACGCCGCGGCGTTGCCCCAGGCCATGCTGGCGCTGGAGGCCCTGCGCGAGGCAGGTGTAAGCGTGCAGATGCATGCCGGCGGCGGCTCCTTCAAGTCGCAATTCAAGAAGGCCGACGCCTCGGGTGCCCGCTTTGCCCTCGTCTTCGGCGCCGATGAGTTGGCCCGCGGAGAGGTCAGCCTCAAGCGCCTGCGCGAAGGTGGCGAACAGGTCAGCCGGCCGCTCGCCGACGTGGCCGCCTGGGCCGCCGACCTGCTCCCCGCATAATCCCGGGCCTCGCTAGGCCCATTCCCTTTCCCCGAAGTTTCCCCATGGCTGCCCATCTCGACCTCGAAGAACAAGAACAACTTGAACAGCTCAAAGCGTTCTGGAAGCGCTGGGGCAACCTCATCACCTGGGTGCTGACGGCTGTCCTGGCGTCGTTTGCCGCTTGGCAGGGCTGGCAGATGTACCAGCGCGACCAGGCCGCCAAGGCCGCCTCGATGTACGACGAATTCGACCGCGCCCTGGTGGCCCAGGACGTCGAGAAGGCCGCCGTCGCCGCCGGCGACCTGAAGGCCCGCTACGGTGGCACCGGCTATGCGGCCCAGGCCGGCCTGCAGGTCGCCAAGCTGCAGCTCGACAAGGGCAAGGCCGACGATGCCCGCCAGAGCCTGACCTGGGTGGCCGAGCAGGGTGCCGAGGGTGGCCCCTATCGCGACATCGCCCGCCTGCGCCTGGCCAGCCTGCAGATGGACGCCAAGGCCTTTGACGAGTCCGCCAAGACCCTGGACGCCGTCAAGTCGACCGACTTCGCTGCTCTGGTGGCCGACCGCCGCGGCGATCTGATGCTGCTGCAGGACAAGCGCGATGCCGCCAAGGCCGAGTACCAGAAGGCCCTGGCCGGCATGGACAAGGCCCAGGACTACCGCCGCATCATCGAAGCCAAGCTGGCGACGCTGGGTGTGCCCACTGCCTTCGAAGCCGCGGGAGCCGCTCAATGAAGCGCGTCGTCCTGATCTCCCTGCTGGCGGCTTCGCTGTCGGGCTGCTCCACGATCAGCTCGACCTGGAACCATTGGTTCGGCGACGAAAAGAACAAGCCGGCCGCTCTGGAGACCCTGTCGGGTCCGGCCAGCGGTCGCATCGTCTGGAGCGCCAAGGGCGGCGACATTGGTTTCCCGCTCAGCATCGCGACGCCGGGTGAGCGCTTCGTCGTCGCCAGCAGCGACGGCCAGGTGCGCGCGCTGTCGGCCGCCGATGGCCGCGAGCTGTGGCGTGGCGAAACCGGCGCCAAGCTGCTGGCCGGCATCGGCAGCGACGGCCGCTTTGCCGCCGTCGTCAACCGCGACAACGAGCTCATCGTGCTGGACAACGGCAGGCAGGCCTGGAAGAAGGCCCTGCCGACGCCCGTCGTCGCTGCGCCCCTGGTGGCCGGCGAGCGCGTCTTCGCGCTGACCCTGGACCGTCAGGTGCTGGCCTTCGATGCGCTGGACGGCCGCAAGATCTGGGAACTGAAGCGTCCCGGCGAGCCGCTGACCCTAGCCAAGGCTGGTGTGCTGCTGGCCTACAAGGACACCCTGGTCGTCGGCCAGGGCCCGCGCCTGGCGGGCGTTGACCCGGTCAAGGGCCAGTTGCGCTGGGAAGCTAGCGTGGCCACGCCGCGCGGCACCAACGAGGTCGAGCGCCTGGCCGACCTGGTCGGCCCGGCCGTGCGCCAGGGCGAACTGATCTGCGCCCGTGCCTTCCAGTCCTCGGTGGGCTGCGTCAACGCCGAGCGCGGCAGCGCGCTGTGGAACCGCGTCGTTGGCGGCACCAACGGCATCGGTGCTGACTCGCAGGTCGTCGTCGCCGGCGATGCCTCCGACCGCCTGTCGGCCTGGAAACTGGCCAACGGCGACCTGGCCTGGTCGGCCGACCAGTTCCAGCGCCGCAAGCTCTCCGAGCCCGTCGTGACGGCCAAGCAGGTGCTGGTCGGTGACTTCGAGGGCCAGGTCCACCTGATCGACCGCGACAGCGGCAAGACGCGCTCGCGCCTGGCCACCGATGGCTCCCAGGTGGTCACCATCGCCCTTCAAGGTGAGACGGCCTTGGTCGCCACCAAGAACGGCGGCTTGTTCGCGATCAAGGCCGAATGAAGCCCGTGATTGCCCTGGTCGGCCGCCCCAATGTGGGCAAGTCGACGCTGTTCAACCGCCTGACCAAGTCGCGCGACGCCATCGTGGCCGACTTCGCCGGCCTGACGCGCGACCGCCACTATGGTGACGGACGCCTGGGCGACCGCGAGTTCATCGTCATCGACACCGGTGGCTTCGAGCCCGACAGCAGCACCGGCATCGTCAAGGAGATGGCCAAGCAGACCAAGCAGGCCGTCGCCGAGGCGGATGCGGTCATCTTCGTCGTCGACATCCGCCTGGGCCTGTCGGCCCACGACAGCGACATCGCCCGCTATCTGCGCAGCGTCAACAAGCGCGTGCACCTGGCCGTCAACAAGGCCGAGGGCATGAGCGATTCGCCGCTGCTGGCCGAGTTCCATGAGCTCGGGATGGGTGAGCCGCATCCGATCTCTTCGGCCCACGGCCAGGGCATCCGCAGCCTGCTGGACGCCGTGCTGGAGCCGTTCGAGGACACCAGCGAGGAGTTCGGCGCCGGCCCGCAGCAGGACGGCGTCATTCGCCTGGCCGTCGCCGGCCGCCCCAACGTCGGCAAGAGCACGCTGATCAACACCTGGCTGGGCGAGGAGCGCCTGGTTGCCTTCGACATGCCAGGCACGACGCGCGACGCCATCGCCGTGGACTTTGAGCGCAACGGCCAGAAGTTCAAGCTCATCGACACGGCCGGCCTGCGTCGCAAGGGCAAGGTCTTCGAGGCCATCGAGAAGTTCTCGGTCGTCAAGACCCTGCAGGCCATCGCCGATGCCCACGTCGTGCTGCTGCTGCTGGATGCCACCCAGGGCGTGACCGACCAGGACGCCCACATCGCCGGCTACATCCTCGACAGCGGCCGTGCCGTCGTGCTGGCCTGCAACAAATGGGACGCCGTCGACAGCTATCAGCGCGAGACCCTGAAGCGCCAGATCGAGCAGCGCCTGGCCTTCCTGAAGTTCGCGCCCATGCACAACATCTCCGCGCTGAAGCGCCAGGGGCTGTCGGCGCTGTGGAACGCGATGGCCGATGCCTATGCCTCGGCCTACCGCAAGATGACCACCCCGGTGCTGACCCGCCTCATCCAGGAGGCCGTGGAGCACCAGCAGCCCAAGCGCTCGGGCGTGTCGCGCCCCAAGATGCGCTATGCCCACCAGGGCGGCCAGAACCCGCCCATCGTCGTCATCCACGGCAATGCGCTGGACGGCGTCACCGAGGTCTACAAGCGTTATCTGGAAGGCCGCATCCGCGCCCACTACAAGCTGGTCGGAACGCCGCTGAAGATCGAGCTACGTTCTTCGAAGAATCCCTTCGACGAAAAGACCTAGGCTGACCTCTGGAGGGATTGAGACGCTGTGTTAAGGTCTTACCCGTAGTCCCCCCATCCCCCCGAATAACTCGGAGCATACCGATGAGCAACAAAGGCCAACTTTTGCAGGACCCCTTTTTGAACCTGCTGCGCAAGGAGCATGTGCCCGTCTCGATCTACCTCGTGAACGGCATCAAGCTCCAGGGCCACATCGAATCCTTTGACCAGTACGTCGTCCTGCTGCGCAACACCGTGACGCAGATGGTCTACAAGCACGCCATCTCCACCGTCGTGCCGGGCCGCGCCGTCAACTTCCACGCCGGCGACGCCCCCGCGGACGCCTGATCCCCAGCCCTTGTCCTCGACCCCTGCCCACGACGCGACGCCGCCCTTCGAGGCGGCGCGCGCCATTCTTGTGGGTGTCGATTTCGGTCGCCACCGCTCCGCCCAGGGCTTCGACGAAAGCCTCGATGAACTCGCCCTGCTGGCCGAGTCCGCCGGGGACACGCCCGTCGCCAAGATCATTGCGCGCCGCCAGGCGCCCGATGCGGCTCTGTTCGTCGGCTCCGGCAAGGCCGACGAGATCAAGCTGCTTGTGCAGGCCCACCAGGCCCACACGGTGCTGTTCGACCAGGCCATCTCGCCAGCCCAGCAGCGCAATCTCGAGCGCGTGCTGGGCGTGCCCGTGGCCGACCGCACGGCGCTGATCCTCGAGATCTTCGCCGCCCGCGCCCAGAGCCACGAGGGCAAGCTGCAGGTCGAGCTCGCGCGCCTACAATACCTGGCCACGCGCCTGGTGCGGCGCTGGAGCCACCTGGAGCGCCAGAGCGGCGGCATCGGCATGCGCGGCGGCCCCGGCGAGGCCCAGATCGAGCTGGACCGTCGCATGATCGACGACCGCATCAAGAAGACCAAGGACCGCCTCAAGCAGGTCCAGAAGCAGCGCAGCACGCAGCGCCGCTCGCGCTCGCGCAACGGCGTCTTCAAGGTCTCCCTCGTCGGCTACACGAACGCGGGCAAGAGCACGCTGTTCAATGCGCTTACCAAGGCGCGCGCCTATGCGGCCAACCAGCTGTTCGCGACGCTGGACACGACGACGCGCTCCCTCTACCTCGAGCAGGCCGCGGCCAGCGTGTCGCTGTCCGACACGGTGGGTTTCATCCGCGACCTGCCGCACAAGCTCGTCGAGGCCTTCCGCGCCACCCTGCAGGAGGCGGCCGATGCCGACCTGCTGCTGCATGTGGTCGATGCCGCCAGCCCGGTGTTGGAAGAGCAAATGGTCGAGGTCGAGCGCGTGCTGGAGGAAATCGGCGCCTGCGGCGTGCCGCAAATCCTGGTTTACAACAAGCAGGACCTGCTGCCCGACGACCAGCGCCCGCGCGAGAGCGTCGACGCCGTGCTGCGCGCCAACGGCAGCACCGAGCCGACGCCGCGCGTCTTCGTCAGCGCCCTGGACGGCAGCGGCCTGGCCGAACTGCGCCAGCTGATCGCGACGGCCATGCAGGCCCAGCCCTTGATTCCCGACGAGCGGGACCCACGTTTCGACGCTGTTGAATCGGATTCCCAGCCTTCACCCTCAGACCCTTCCCAGGCATGAGCAGCACATCCCACACCCCGCCCCGCAGCACCTGGGCCCGGCGTCTGATGACCCCGGTAGCCCGTGTGACCCATGCAATGGGCCGCCTGCTGAACAACGGCCGCAATGACGGTCCGCCCGATCTCGACGAGCTCTGGCGCGACTTCAACCGCAAGCTCTCGGGCATGTTCGGCGGCAAGTCCGGCGGGCCGTCTGGCCCGAGCAACGGCGGCGGCTCGCCCGACATGAGGGGCGCCGGCGTCGGCGTCAGTCTCATCGCCGTCGTCGTCGCCCTGGGCTGGCTGGCTAGCGGCTTCTTCACCGTGCAGGAAGGCCAGCAGGCCGTCGTGACGTCCTTCGGCAAGTACAGCAAGACCGTCGGGGCGGGCTGGAGCTGGCGCCTGCCTTACCCCTTCCAGGGACACGAGATCGAGCCGGTCTCGCAGCTGCGCCAGGTTGACGTCGGCCGCAGCTCGGTCGTCGCGGCCACCGGCCTGCGCGACTCGTCCATGCTGACCCAGGACGAGAACATCGTCGACATCCGCTTCTCGGTGCAGTTCACTATCCGTGACCTGAAGGACTTCCTGTTCGAGAACCGCGACCCCGAGCAGGCCGTACTGCTGGCCGCCGAGTCGGCCGTGCGTGAGATCGTCGGCAAGAGCACCATGGACTCGGTGCTCTACGAGCAGCGCGACGCCATCGCGGCCGATCTGGTCAAGTCCATCCAGGCGCAGCTGGACCGCCTCAAGGCCGGTATCCAGGTCAAGAACGTCAATGTGCAGAGCGTGCAGCCGCCCGAGCAGGTGCAGGCCGCCTTCGACGATGTGCAGAAGGCCAACGCCAACCGCGAGCAGTCGAAGAACGAGGCCCAGGCCTACGCCAACGACAAGATTCCCGGCGCGCGAGGCGATGCCGCCAAGCTGCGCGAGCAGGCCGAGGGCTACAAGGCCAGCGTGATCGCGCGCGCCGAGGGCGATGCCGAACGCTTCAAGAGCGTCCTGGCCGAATACCAGAAGGCGCCCCAGGTCACGCGGGACCGCATCTACATCGACACGATGCAGCAGATCTACAGCAACGTCAGCAAGGTCATGGTGGACAGCCGCACCGGCTCCAACCTGCTCTATCTGCCGCTGGACAAGCTGCTGCAGCAGGGCGGCAGCGGCACCGTGAGCGTGTCGCAGCCCCAGCCCACCTCCCTGCCCGAGCCGACGACGTTGCCGAGTGCCAATGATCTGCGCAGCCGTGACAACCAGCGCAGCCGCGACGGCCGCTGATTGAGGACCCTCCCATGAACCGTATCGCTGCCATCCTCGCGGGCGCCATCGTCGTGCTGATGCTGCTGTCGTCCGTGCTCTTCATCGTCGACCAGCGCCAGTTCGCTGTCATCAAGGAGTTTGGCGAGATCAAAGAAGTCGTCACCGAGCCGGGCCTGAAGTTCAAGTTACCACTGGTGCAGACCGCCGTTCTACTGGACCGCCGCGTGCAGACCCTGGACAGCCCCGAGTCGCGTCCCATCTTCACCGCCGAGAAGAAGAGCCTGGTCATCGACTGGCTGATCAAGTGGCGTATCGCCGAGCCGCGCCAGTTCATCCGCAACAGCGGCGCCGACGTGCGCAACATCGAGAACCGCCTCGCTCCCGTCGTGCAGGCCGCCTTCAACGAGGAAGTGACCAAGCGCACCGTCATTGACGTGCTGGCCACCGAGCGCGAGAAGATCATGCAGGACGTGCGAAAGCGCCTGTCCGACGAGGCCAAGCAGTTCGGCATCGAGGTCGTCGACGTGCGCATCAAGCGTGTGGACTTCGCCTCCAGCATCACCGAGTCGGTCTACAAGCGCATGGACTCCGAGCGCAAGCGCGTGGCCGCGGAGGCGCGTTCCACCGGTACCGCCGAGGGCGAGAAGATCAAGGCCGATGCCGACCGCCAGCGCGAGATCATCGTCGCCGAGGCCTACCGCGACGCGCAGAAGATCATGGGCGAGGGCGACGCCCGGGCGTCGGTGCTGTATGCCGAGGCCTTTGGCCGCGACCCGCAGTTCGCGCAGTTCTACCGCTCGTTGATGGCCTACCGCGCCAGCTTCAAGAGCAAGAGCGACGTGATGGTCGT
>Ga0194137_10001388_pt1 | contig 14768 bp, 15 predicted proteins | sample TARM_MetaG_T3_14_FD_134025 | JGI IMG/M metagenome (GOLD analysis project Ga0194137, IMG submission 134025) | Freshwater microbial communities from Pennsylvania, USA, analyzing microbe dynamics in response to fracking - TARM_MetaG_T3_14 (version 2) | ecosystem: Environmental > Aquatic >... | reverse complement strand
CATGACCGACCAGGCGATCTGCGCCGCGCCGCTGCCGGACGTGATCGTTTCGGGTTCCGCCAGCGTGCTGATCGGCGGCCTGCCGGCCGCGCGCATCGGCGACGCGACCGCGCACGGCGGCAGCATCGTGCTCGGCGCGTTCACCGTGCAGATAGGAGGATGAGGTGCTGGTTCGGGTCATGCGCTGCAAGGGACGCACGCCGGATGTGGCCGCGGAAGCGGCGTTCGCCGAGGCCGGCGGCACCATCGGGCGCAGCAGCCAGTGCACGCTGGCGCTGCCTGATCCGGAGCGCCACATTTCCCGCATCCAGGCCGAAATCACCTGGTCCGGCACGGCCTTCATGCTGACCGACCGCGGCAGCGGCAACCCGACCCTGCGCAACGGCGAGGCGGTCGGCAGGGGCAAGTCGGTGCCGCTGACCGACGGCGACGAACTGCATGTCGGCGACTATGTGCTGCGGGTGGAAATGCCGCAGCAGCGCACCGCGCTTCGCGGCAGCGAACAGGCCGGCCCTTTCTCGGAGCTGGTGTCGACCGCCCGCAACCTCGATCTTGCGCCGGACCTTGCCCCCCAAGGCGATTCGCTTGCCGATCCGTTTGCGCCGGCGCGCCGCAGCGACGGACTGATACCGGACGACTTCGATCCATTCGGCAAGTCCTGCCTGCTGCCGGACCTGCTGGCGCGCAGGCAGCCGGCGGCGCCTGCGCAGCCCACCGCGCAGCCGGAGGACAGCATCGATGCGCTGTTCGGCCTCGGCGAGCCGGGGGCCGATCCCCTCGGCATCGGCACTCCCCTGGGAGCGCCATCCGCGCAGCCCAATACCGCCGCGTCGTCCGACCCGCTGCTGTCGCTGCAGTCCGCCGCGCGCCGCAGCGATGCGCCAATGGCCGACTATCTGCCGGAGATCCACACGCCGATGCCGATGCCGGTGCCGATGCCGGCCGCGCGCATGCAGCCCGGCGCCGGCGCCAATGAGGGCGACAACGCATTTCGCTCCTGGGAAAGCTCGGACGGCGTGGGCAGCACCGCGATCAACCCCGGCCGGCACCGGGAAGCGCCACCGCGCCCGGCTCCGGCGCCGGTTTCGGTTCCTCCCGCGCCGGGCGTGGTCGAACTGCCGGAGACCAGCTTCGGCCCCTCGCCGGCCAAAGATGCGCCCGCGTCCCTGCCGGCGCCGAAAGCGGCGATCAGTCCGGCGGAGCCTTTGCCGCCGCTGGCGCACAGGCAGCCCCCGCCTCCCGCATCGCTGCCCCCTGCATCGCCGCCTCCTGCACCGTTATCCCCGCCGTCCAGCTTCCGGCAGCCGGCATCGCAGTCCGCCCTGCTGGCCGCGCTGCTGGCCGGCGCTGGGCTGCGCGAGGCGCCGAGCGATCCGGTCAGCGGCAGGCACTTCGAGCTCGACGAAGGGACCATGGAGCGCATCGGCAGCCTGCTGCGCCTGCTCTCCCAAGGCATCATCGACCTCCTGGCAACCCGCACCACGCTCAAGTCGGAAATGCATGCGGCGGTCACGGTCATCGCCGCGCAGGGCAATAATCCGCTCAAGTTCTCGCCGGACGCCAGCGCCGCGCTTGCCTTCCTGCTGGCGGCCGATACGCCGCGCGGCTTCATGCCGCCGGAAGCCGCAGTCGAGGATGCGGCGCGCGATCTGCTGGCCCACCAGATGGGCGTGCTCAGCGGCATGCGCGCGGCGCTGGCGGGCGTGCTGCAGCGCTTCGAGCCGCAGCAGCTCGAAGCGCGCCTGGCGCCGAAATCCCTGCTCGGCGGCGTGCTGCCGATGAACCGCAAGGCCAGGCTTTGGGAACAGTTCGAGGCGCTGTACGGCGCGGTCTCCAGGGAAGCCGAGGACGACTTCGAAACCCTGTTCAGCGAAGCCTTCGTGCGCGCCTATGAAGAACAGATCGCGGCGCTGAAAAAACAGTCTCCCGCTTCCCGCAACGGCAACCCCGGCGAAAGGTGAATCCCATGGAATGTCGAGTCTCCGCATTCTCCCGCGTCGGCGGACGCGAACGCAACGAGGACGCCTGCGCCTACGTCGAGAAGGACGGCCTCATCTGCTGCGCGCTGGCCGACGGCGCCGGCGGCCACCGCGGCGGCGACGTGGCCTCGCGCATCTGCATACAGACCGTGCTGGAGGAATTCGAGCGAGCGCCGGAGGTATCTTCCGTCGCGCTGGGCACCCTGCTGCACCAGGCCAACGAAGCGGTCCTGCGCGAACAGCAAAGGGATCCCGCCGTGGGCGACATGCGCTCGACGCTGGTGGTGCTGGTGTTCGATCCGCTGAAGCAGTCGGCGGTATGGGGACATGTCGGCGACAGCCGGCTCTACTATTTCCGCAACGGCGCGCTGGCCGCGCGCACGCGCGACCACAGCCTGGTGCAGACCATGATCGACGGCGGCCTGCTGACCGAGGAGGAAGCGCAGACCCATGCCGAACGCAACGTGCTGGTGGCATCGATAGGCTCGGTCGAGGCCTTCCAGCCCAGCGTGCTCGGCACCCCGTGCAAGCTCAACGACGGCGATGCCTTCCTGCTGTGCAGCGACGGCGTATGGGGCATGCTCGAAGACATCGCCTTCGAGCAAAGCCTGGGCCGCGCCGCTTCCTCGGAGGAATGGCTGGTCTACCTGGAAGAACTGATCGCGCCGCGCGTGCAGCGCGGGTCCGACAACTACACCGCGCTGGGCGTATGGTGCGGCGAGGTGCCCGACAACATGCGCACGGTGCCGGCGCCGCTGACTTAGCCTTGCATGCGGACGGGCCGGGCGGAGGTGCATGGCTGTGAGTCATCGCATACAATCGGATGCTGGCAGTCCGTAACGATGAACCGGAACCTTAAAGCTCATGACCCCCAAGGAACTTGTTGCAGCCTGGGTGGAAGCATTCAACCGTGCCGATGTCGATGCCCTGGCTTCGTTCTACAGTGAAGATGCGATCAATCACCAAGTTGCGGAGTCGCCCGTCGAAGGCAGGGAAGCCATACGCCGCATGTTCGCAGACGGCTTCGCCTCGGCCAATATGGTTTGCCTGGCAGAGAACCTGTTCGAGGATGGCGAATGGGCAATCCTCGAATGGCGAGACCCGTTGGGCTTGAGAGGATGCGGCTTCTTTCATGTCCGCGACGGGAAGATCACCTTCCAGCGCGGGTACTGGGACAAGCTGACCTTCCTGAAGACGCAAGGCTTGCCGCTGCCGAAGGACGCATAGCGCACATTACGCAATGCAATGTCTTTTGGCCGCTCAGCGTCTCGGGCGCGCCGCGAGCATCTTGCGGCTACAATGGGCCATTCCGCTGATTTCATCCCATTGCCATGCATATCTGGGTCGACGCCGACGCCTGCCCCTCGGTCATCAAGGACATCCTGTTCCGGGTGGCCGAACGCCTGCAGATCAACCTGACGCTGGTTGCCAACCGACTGATCCGCGTACCGGGCTCGCGCTTCATCCGCGCACTCCAGGTCCCTGCCGGCGCGGATGCGGCCGATGCCGAGATCGTCGAGCGCGTCAGCCCGGGCGACATCGTCGTGACCGGCGACATTCCCCTGGCTTCCCTGGTGCTGGAAAAGGGAGGCCTGCCGCTCAATCCGCGCGGCGAGTGGTACACCAGAGACACCATTGCCCAGCAGCTGACGATGCGCTCCTTCATGGAAGAGCTGCGCGCGAGCGGCGTCGACACCGGCGGTCCGGCCGCATTCAGCCACGCCGACCGCCAGAACTTCGCCAATGCACTCGATCGGGAACTTGCACGCAGCAGAAACCGCACGGGTTCCCGCTAAGTTTTTCCGGCAGCTCTCCTCCTGCAGGATTGCAGCGAATCTAGAATGCCGTTCTGCGCCACACGCAAATCAGGACTTCGCCATCTTGCGGTAAACATCAAACCGCCTCCCGTGCATACGCCTGCAGCGCGCTTTCCCGGATGAACGCGGCAGTCAGCTCCGGTCTGGTCACCGGCAGCATGTGCCCGCCCTCCACCAGTTCAAGCTCGGCATCCGCCACTTTGTCGGCCAGGGCCTGGCCGTTGATCTTCCAGTCGAGGAGCCGGTCCCCGCGGCCGAACAGGATGCGCACCGGCATGCGCAGTTCGCCGTAGCGCGCGGCGATCGCGGGAAGACGCCCGGGCACCGCCTGCAGATCGCGGGAGGCCGCATTGAAATGATGGGGAAGCAGGGACATGAGTCCGCCGCCGCGGGTACCGAAGTCGTGCGGCACGCTTTCCGGGCCGAAGACCTGTTCCAGCACGGCGCGGCTGCCCGCAATCGACCCGGGAATGGCCACGGTCCAGGCGAACAGGGTGCGCAGCCAGGAAGACGATATCGTCAGCGCGCGGAACGCCGGGGGCACATGGTTGCCGTCGGGCAGATGCGTCAGCGGCGCGATCAGCGCCAGGCCGGATACAAGGCGCCGATGCTCGACCGCAAGGGTCAGGGCCAGCGCGCCGCCCAGAGAATGGCCTGCCACGAACACCGGTCCGAGCTTCATCGTCTCGATCAGGCTTGCCACCGCGGCCGCCTGCGCCGACAGATCGGCGGACATGGAAGCCGGGCGCACCGAATAACCGGAGCCGGGACGGTCGATGCTCACCACGCGGAATTCGCCCGCAAGGCGCTTGCTCACGCCGTAGGTGTAATGCCGCATCTGGCCGGCCAGGCCGTGAATCAGCAGCAGGGCCGGTCCCTCGCCTTCCTCGTGCACATGAAATCTGACTCCGCCGGCATCGATGAACCGGCCCTGCGGCGGCAGCGCCGCCCTGATGCGCCCGGCGGTCCACCAGGCGAACAGGGCGAGCGCGGCGCCGAACGCGACGAGCATGAAAATTGCCGTCGCGGCGATCTGGACTGCCGTCATGGTTGATATCTCCTTTTGAACGATAGGCGAAACAGAAAGAACAATCAGGTGCGCGCCGTCACGGCAGCGCGCCCGGCGGACCGAAGCGCATGATGCCGTCGGCAATGCGTCCGAAGCGGATGGTGAGCAGATCCTGCAGATAGTTCTGATAAACCTGCCAGGGCGCGCGCGAGCCTTGCTGCGGCAGCAGATGCTGCGCGCGCTGCACATAGCCGGATGTGAAATTCAGGAAGGGCGCCGGTTCGACGCCCGGCTCGCGCCTGGGCACGGCAATGGCATGGCGATGGCGATCCATGTAGCGCAGCAGGCGGCAGACGTACTCGGCGGTCAGGTCGGCCTTCAGGGTCCAGGAGGCATTGGTGTAGCCGAAGGCCATCGCGAAATTCGGCACATCGCTCAGCATCATGCCCTTGTAGGCCATGGATGCATTGGAATGCACCGGCTTGCCGTCGACAGTAAGCGCCATGCCGCCCATCGCATTGAGCTTCAGCCCGGTGGCAACCACGACGATGTCCGCAGGCAGTTCCCGGCCCGACGAGAGACGGATGCCGTCCGCGGTGAAACGGTCGATGGTGTCCGTCACGACCGATGCGCTACCCTTGCGGATGGCGCGGAACAGGTCCCCGTCGGGCACCGCGCAGATGCGCTGGTCCCAGGGCTTGTAGTTCGGCGTGAAATGCCTGAGGTCATGGCCGGGAGCGAGCTGCCTTGCCGCCATCTTCACGAAGTGCCGCTTGACCGGTTCCGGGCGGCGGCGCGCCAGCCTGTAGAAGAACATGCCGACGAGCACATTTTTCCAGCGGGTTGCGGCATAGGCGGCCTGCTCGGGCAGGATGCGCCTTAAGCCATGGGCGATTTTATCTTCGGCGGGACGGGTGACGATATATGTAGGCGAGCGCTGCAGCATCGTCACGTGCGCGGCCGTCTGCGCCATCGAAGGCACGATGGTGACGGCCGTGGCGCCGCTGCCGATGACGACGACGCGCTTGCCGGCGTAATCGAGCTCCTCCGGCCAGAACTGCGGCACGGCGACCGTTCCGCGAAAGTCGGCTTCGCCTGCGAATGCCGGGCGGTAAGCCTCCTCGTAGCTGTAATAGCCGCTGCAGCTGTACAGGAAGCGCGCGCAAAAGGTGCTGCGTTCCCCCGAGCGCACATCCACGGCGGTAACGGTCCAGCAGGCATCGCCGCTCGACCAGGCCGCGCCGGTCACTTTCCGCCCGAAACGGATATGCCCCGTGACGCCCTCCTCCTTTGCCGTCTCACGAATGTAGGCGCGGATCGAGGGGCCGTCGGCGATGGCCTTGGGATTCGTCCATGGCCTGAAGCGGTAGCCGAGGGTGTGCATGTCGGAGTCGGAGCGGATGCCGGGATAGCGGAACAGATCCCATGTGCCGCCGATGGCATCGCGCGCTTCCAGGATGGCAAAGCGCTTGCCGGGGCACTCCCGGCGCAGCTGGCAGGCGGCGCCGATGCCTGACAGGCCCGCGCCGATGATGAGGACGTCGAGCATGTCAGGGGTGGCGTCATCGGGAATGGATGGGATGGGCGGCATGCTGCGAGTCTCCGGTTATTTCTGACACTCTACATTGTCAGTTTTGATTTGACAATCGCCGTGCCAAAATGGCGGCATGACTTCGAAAGCCGATTCATTACCTCCATCCTGTCCGCCGCGTGCGCCCCGCGCCTATCGCGGCGTGTCCCAGGAAGAGCGTCGCGCCGAGCGGCGGCGGCGCCTCATCGCGGCCGCGATCGAAATCTACGGCGGACAGGGCTACCGGCAGTCGCCGGTGAAGGCCGTGTGCGCGGCGGCCGGCCTGACCGAGCGTTACTTCTATGAATCCTTCGGCAACAGCGAGGAATTGCTGCTGGCGGCCTACGGTGCGGCCATCGAGGAACTGGTATCGGAAATGACGCAGGCGGCCCAGACGGCAGGCGAGGACCGCCCCGGGCGGGCGCATGCCATGCTGCGTGCCTACTTCACCGCGCTGCAGCGCAAGCCGCCCGCGGCGCGGCTGATCCTGGTGGAGATACGCGGCGTCAGCCAGGCAGCGGCCGATGCCTACACCGAGACGCTGCGCGGCGTGGCGCGGATGGTGGGAGAAATCTTCGCCGCCGATGGCGAAAAGGTGCATGAACTGTTCGCGCTCGGCGTGGTGGGCGGCATCAGCCAGATGGCATTGCAATGGATACAGCAGGGCTATGCTCCGCCGATCGAGGAATTGATCGGCATCGCGCTGCGGCTGGGAAGCGGGTGGCTGAACCCGCGCTGATGCGATGCCATACCCTAGGCAAGGGCGAAGCGCACCTGCCGCGCTGCGCCCTTGCCCGCGCGGCAACGATCAGGCTACCGGAATGGGATCGTCGACCAGCGCCTGGTTGAAGCCATGGACCAGCGCATGTTCCTGCGCGCCCGGATTGTCGCGCATGGGCTTGACGCTCTCGACGATGACTTCATCCGCATCCGTCGCCAGGCCGGCCATGGTCTCCGCGATGAAGGCATCGAGCGGCATGGCGCGCGGATCGCCGCTCTTGTAGATCAGGTCGGTATTCACCCACGGCGGCGCAATCTCGCGCACGCGCACGCTGGTCTCGCGCAGCATGAAGCGCTGCGACAGCGAATAGGAATGCAGCGCCGCCTTGGTGGCCGAATAGACCGCGGTCGATGCCAGCGGCACGAAGGCCAGCACGGAGGTGTTGTTGATGATCACCGCGTCGGGCCGGGACTTCAGGTGGCCGATCAGGGCGGATGTCATGCGGATGGGACCGAGCAGGTTGGTCGCGATCGTCGCATGCATCACGTCTTCCTTTATCTCGCCCGCGGCATCGTCGAAGGGCATGATGCCGGCGTTGTTGATGAGGACGTTCAGTTCCGGGAATTGCCCGACGAGCTGCCCGGCAACCCGGCTGATATGGGCCGGATCGGTGATGTCGAGCTCCACGCCGTGCATGCCTGGCTTGCCGGCCACCACTTCATCCAGCAGCGCCTTGCGCCGGCCGCCGATGATGACGGTATTGCCGAGTTTGTGGAAAGCCTCTGCCAGTGCCCGGCCGATGCCGGAGGTGCCGCCGGTGATGAAGATGGTATTGCCTGTCATGCGCATGATGTTCTCCTTTGTTGATGCGATCGAGTCGGGGTTGCCTGAAGCCTTGCAGCTTTAGCGCTTTAACGCTTTGCGGCTCCGAAGCGCGGTGTTGATGGAGAAGCATTGTGCGCCGGATTCGCGTTGTCTTACATGACATAAAAACCTCTTTTTCGGACAAACGCGATTTTGCGGCCCCGCCGGAGTTTTGAATCGCCTGTGTTACAGTGCCCCGGTTGAAACCCTCGATTCAGGACATCATGCGCGCACGTATCGGACTGGTGGTTTTTCCCGGCTTTCAGGCACTGGACCTGGCAACGCTGACGGTGTTCGAAGCAGCGAACCTGATTCACGAGCCGGCGCCCTATGACGTCGTCGTGCTGTCGCAGGCGGGCGGTACGGTAAGAAGTTCCTCCGGCATCGACGTGGAGACCCACGCCATCGGCCGCAGACGCTGCGACACCCTGATCATTGCCGGCGCGACCATCCTGCAGGACCCCGAGCCGGCCCTGATCAGCCAGCTCAGGAAAGCGGCGCGCACAACGCGCCGCATCGCCGCCACCTGCACCGGCGCCTTCATTCTTGCCGAGGCAGGGCTGCTCGACGAACGCCGCGCCACCACCCACTGGGCGCTGGCGCGCGAACTGCAGATGCGCTATCCGAGCATCAAGGTCGATGAAGACAAGATCTACATCAAGGATGGCCCGGTATGGACATCCGCGGGCATGACGGCTTGCCTGGATCTCGCGGTCGCCCTGGTGGAGGCGGACTTGGGATCCGAACTCGCCAAGGCGGTGGCACGAAAGCTGGTGATCTATCACCGGCGCTCCGGCGGACAGTCGCAGTTCTCCGCGCTGTCGGAACTGGAGCCCAACTCCGACCGCGTGCGCGAGGCCTTGCGGTATGCGAGAGAGCACCTGCAGGAAGACCTGAGCGTGGAGCAGCTTGCCGAACATGTTCACTGGAGCCCCAGGCATTTCAGCCGCGTGTTCCAGGCCCAGACCGGCATGGCGCCGGCGAAGGCGATCGAGAAGCTGCGCCTGGAAGCGGCCAGGGCCATGATCGAAGACGGGCATTCCTCGATCGCGAGGATCGCCGCCGTCACCGGTTTCGGCGATGAAGAACGGATGCGGCGCGCCTTCGTCAGGACGCTCGGGCAGCCGCCCAAGGCTTTCGTGCATCAGGCCCGCGCCAGGCAGGACAATGTCTATCTGAACTGATCCCGGTTGAGAGACCGTTTAACGCATGCATCGCGGGTATGCTGCCGTACCTGCAAATTCAGGCTTGCCTGAAGGAACTGCTTCGCCGTCGCGGCGGTCATAAGCCTTTCTTTCAAGACATTGCATCCCGGGTTCATGTGCATGCCGTGCTGTCTTGCCGTTCTGTCTTGCCAGGCAGGCAGCACCGGCGCCTGATCACGAAACCGCTTTATGAAAAAACAGAAGAAATCGGGCGGCAAGAGCCGCCGCCAGCAGGGAAATCCGCAAGTCCACCAAAAATCCGGTCAGCAGGCCGTGCGTGAAGGCGCCGCCCAGTCCGAAAAGATCCATGAATCCCGGTCGCGGGAAAAGGCCGCGCAGCATCCGCAGGCCCGGCGCACACCGGGACGTGGCGACGATGAACAAAAGCGCAGGATGTGGGACCGCAAGCAGGAAGAGCTCGCCGCCCGCCGGGCCGCGGCCGAAGCGCGGCGCGCGCAAGAAGACATCGCACGCAGGCGCAAGGCGACAATCGTCTGGAGTTCGACGGGCATCGGCATCGCGGCGCTGGCCGGCGCACTCGCCTGGCATCTTCTCTGAAGGCTGCCCGACCCTCTTCAGGCTTTCAGTTCCAGCCCAGGCCGTCCACGAGCCCGGGCAGTATCCGTTCCGCCTCGGCATCGACCTTCAATGACAGCAAAGGATCGGCGCGCGTCTTGCCGAGATTGATCGCCGCGATCGGCTTGCCCGCCTCCGCCGCCATTCTGCACAAGCGATAACTCGACAGGACCATCAGCGACGAGCCGATGACGAGCACGCCGTCGGCTTCCCGCAGTTTCGACTCGGCGCGTTCGGCGCATGCGCGCGGCACGCCGTCGCCGAAGAAGACGACATCCGGCATCAGCATGCCGCCGCAGTGCGTGCAGGCGGGAAGGTGGAAGTCGTGCAGGATGTCCGGTTCGAGGTGAGCATCGCCGTCCGGCGCCGGCGCTGCCGCGATCTCCGCCATGAAGGGATTCAACGCGTCCAGCATGGTCTGGATGACTGCGCGTTCGAAGCCCGCTCCGCATGCAAGGCAGCGTACGCGATGAATGCTGCCATGCAGTTCCACCACATCGCGGCTGCCTGCGCGCTGATGCAGGCCGTCGACGTTCTGGGTGACGAGGCCGGCGAGCCTGCCGCGCGCTTCAAGCCGCGCGACGCTGAGATGCCCGGCATTGGGCAGCGCCTTCGACAGCAACGGCCAGCCGATCATGCTTCTCGCCCAATAGCGCCGGCGCACGACTTCCGAACTGCGGAACTGCGGCCCTTCGATCGGCGCGCGGCCCCTGCGCACGCCCTCCCTGTCGCGATAGCCGGGAATGCCGGACGCCGTGCTCATGCCTGCGCCGGTCAGCACGAGCAGGCGATCATGGCGCTGCAGGAACTGGCTGAGTTCTTCGGCCGGGTTGTTCATCGTTTCGCTTCAGTTTGGTTTCAGTTTGGCTTCAAGTCCGACTTCAGGCTGTGATGTCGTCGAGAAAGCGATGCATCACATAGGCATCGACATGGCCGAGCGAAGGATGCTGGAAGGCCTTTGGCAAGGTGCCCGCAATCTCGAAGCCCAGACTCTGCCACAGGCGCACCGCACGCTCGTTGGTGCTGACGACGAAGTTGAACTGCATGGCAAGAAACCCTGCCGCCTTCGCCTCGCGCAGGCAATGTTCGCCCATCGTCCTGCCGGCGCCCTTGCCGGAGTATGCCGGGTCGACCATGAAGGAAGCATTGGCCACATGGGCGCCGCGGTCGCGCTGGTTGGCCACCAGCTTGTACATGCCGACGATCTTGCCGTCGTCTTCGGCGACATGGGTCTTGATGTCCTTGCCGAACCAGTAGTCGAATGCGGTTTGCCTGCTGGCATCGGCTGCGAAGACATAGGTCGTGCCGTCCGAAACCACGGCATGGAAAATGGGCCACATCGACGTGAAGTCGGACTCGAAGGCTTTGCGGATGTGCATGCGGTTCTCTTTCTACTTTTAATACTGTCTGCCTATGCGGCCGATGAACTGCGCTCAGGCAGATCTTCGCCGAATTTCAGCAGGTTGCCGTGCGGATCGATCACATGGCATTCCTTCATGCCCCATGGCTGGATCACCGGCGGCTGCATCCGGACGCCCTTGCGCGAAAACTCTTCATACAGCTTCTGCGCATCGGCCACTCTCACGTAGCAGGAGGTGTTCTCGGCAATGCGCCGCTCGCTGCACAGCCAGAAATGGATTTCGCAACCGTCGCGGCGCACGATCGCGTAACCGTCATGACGGGCTGCTGCGGCAAAGCCAAGGCGCTCGGCATAGAAGGCAATCGAGGCATCGATATCGAGCGACGCCAGTACCGGTATGGTGCTTGCAATTTGACGGGTCATTGTGCGGCCTCCCTGTGCAGTGCCGATGCGCGCTCTGCCTGCGGCATGACGGCGGACAGCATCGTTACGCGGATTGCAGGCGTGCATTAAAACACATGGCATTAATTCGCGCTGAGCAGGCATCAATGCAGGTTGCTGCGGCGCCAGGTTTTATGCTTTTTGAAAACGATCAGGGCGCCTGTTTTTTACAGCCGGAAATTTAATGCGCGTTCGTGTGGCAAAGCTGCCGATACGATGCATTTATTTTGCAGGTTTTTCCCGCAAGGTCTTTTCTTCGGCATAGTCTGCCCCTATCATAGGCCCATCCCCATTCGTCAATCCGGCAGTGCCGTCACCCCCCGACGCCACCGCAATTACCGAGCTTGTATCCAATGAAAAGACTCCACGCCGTCCTGCTTTCCGGTCTGTTTTCCTTGGCAGCCGCACCCGTGTTCAGCCAGACTCCGTCCAGCGTTCAGGCTTCCCTCGCGGCAATCGATCCCAAGTGGGCATCGAGCTTCGCCGCCTTCGATGAAGCGGACAAGCTGAAAACGCCGGCGCCGGGCGGAGTGCTGTTCGTCGGCAGTTCGTCGATTCGCATGTGGGACGGACTGGAAACGCAGTTCGAGTCGCTGCCGCTGGTAGTCAAGCGCGGCTTCGGCGGTTCGCGCATGGAAGACTGCAAGACCTACCTGAGCCGCCTGGTGGTGCCTTACAAGCCACGCATGGTGCTGGTATATGCCGGCGACAACGATCTGGCCGAGGGACGCACACCGCAGCAGGTCTTGGAGAGTTTCAAGTCCTTCGTCAAGGGCGTGCGCGCCGAACTGCCGGAAACCCGGATTGCCTATATTTCCATCAAGCCCAGCCCTTCGCGCGCATCCTTGCTGCCTAGCATTCGCGAGACCAATTCGCTTATCAAGAATTATGTCGGCGCCACCGACAATGCCGACTATATCGACATCTTTTCGCCGATGCTGACCGACGCCGGCAAGCCGCGCGAGGAATTGTTCCGCGAGGATGCGCTGCATCTCAACGCGACAGGATACGCCCTCTGGCGCTCGGTGATATCCGCTCACCTGCCCGCCCGGCTGACGGCCGCCAGCGCCAGCCTGAATTGATCCCAGGCTCTTAATTGGACGTGGGCTTCGATGCCGGCGCGGCCTGCATCTTGGCTCTATGTTTGGGATTGCTTTCCTTGTCGATCATCAGCGTGATCACCGCGGTAACGTAGAGTATCGCCAGTCCGGCCGCCATCAGCATCACATCCAACGTAATGCTGCGGTCAGGCGTACTTTCCCCATAGATCGAAAGCGCCAGCAGCACCACGACCAGATGGGCGCAGAACACCGGCAGGGATGCCGCGCCGAGGGTCTCCAGCACGCCGATGCGCGGTATGCGCTCCTTCATGCGGTCGCCGAAATGCATGATCAGGATCACCATCGCAAAGAAGTTGATCAGGCGAAAAGGGCCGAGATGCCATTTGTCGAACAGATGGTTGATGGTGCTCTCACCATGGATGGGCACCTGGCCGGCAACATAGCGCCAGACCAGCATGACGCCCGCATACGCCACGCATACGGCAATGAGCGCCTTGGGAAAAGGCTTGCGGTTCTTCAACTCTCCCTTGGCCATCTTCGCGCCCATCCATAATCCGAGCACCCAGAGAAACTGCCATGCATAGGTCTCGAAGGAACCGGTCTCCCGGTAAGGCACCTGGAAGTCGGTCAGGATCACGAAGACCGTATAGAGCGTCTCCGAAATCTTGGTCTGCGCCATGATCCACAGCGCGATGCTGATGGCGAAGATGCCCTGCCAGCCGCGCCGCAGGCCGTATTCGAGGATCAGCGGACTGAGCAGCATGAACATGATGTACAGCGGCAGGATGTCGAGCAGAGGCGGATTGTAGATCAGCAGCAAGCCTCCCCACAGGCCGGCCAGAGGCTGGCTCAGATAGAAGCCGAGCAGATTGGTCAGCGCATGCTGGTCGCGCAGCAGTCCCACTGTTGCAATCACGCTGAACAGGAACAGCAGCAGCGCCGCATGGCAGGCGTAGATCTTGAGCGCACGGGCGATGAAGGCGTTGCGCATGGCCGGAATGCCGTCGCGCAAGCCCTTGCCGGTATAGACCATGCCGGCCATGAAGGCCGACAGCATGACAAAACCCTCGGCGGCGGAAACGAAGCCGAAGGGTTGGCTCAGCATGCTGGAGAAGCGCGTCGGCAGATGCGTGACGAACATCAGGATCAACATCAGGCCCCGCAGCATGTCGAGGTCCCAGAGGCGGTTCATCGGCTTCTCCTTGGCGAAACAGCAGGTTTCTGCATATTAAAGATGCCTGCCGTTCACAAGCAGGTGATTTGCTGCTTCAAGGATAAGGGATGATTCTTGGCGTTATGTTGATATTGCTTCGATTAATGTCATGTAACAGACATTGCCTGCATTCATGTAGCTCTCACTCTTTTGATTGATTTCAGCAAGCCGGCGATGGATCTGCACGGGAATGAAACGACTCTCATCAGCGTGCAATTCCGGCCTTGATGAAGAGTTCGGCCGCTATTGCTGCTTTCAACCGGCCATGGTTGCGCAGCCTGGAAACAAAAAACAAAGAGCCGCCCCGGAGGAATCCGGGACGGCTCTTCTTGTTTCACGTTCTGGCACCGCCAAACTGCCGCGCCTCATGAGATGCGGCTGGCAGGCACCTCCGCCGTCAGGCGGCTACCGCGACATTGTCCTCGACCGGCGCCGACGTGCGGATCAGGTGATCGAAGGCGCTCAGTGCCGCCTTGGAACCTTCACCCATCGCGATCACGATCTGCTTGTACGGCACCGTGGTCACGTCGCCGGCAGCGAACACGCCGGGCACCGACGTCTGGCCGCGCGCATCCACCTCGATCTCGCCGCGGCTGCTGAGCGCCACCGTGCCCTTGAGCCAGTCGGTGTTCGGCAGCAGGCCGATCTGCACGAAGATGCCTTCGAGCTCGATCTTGTGCTCTTCGCCGCTGCTGCGGTCCTTGTAGCGCAGGCCGTTGACCTTGGCGCCGTCGCCGGTCACTTCGGTAGTCTGCGCATTGAGGATCACCTTCACGTTCGGCAGGCTGTGCAGCTTGCGCTGCAGGACCGCGTCGGCGCGCAGCTTGGTGTCGAATTCAAGCAGCGTCACATGGGCCACGATGCCGGCCAGGTCGATGGCCGCTTCAACGCCGGAGTTGCCGCCGCCGATGACCGCCACGCGCTTGCCCTTGAACAGCGGGCCGTCGCAGTG